>SKEZ01000271.1_pt1 | contig 48470 bp, 25 predicted proteins | sample 4843881 | NCBI WGS metagenome assembly SKEZ01 (sample SAMN11008796, study PRJNA524170) | human gut metagenome | isolation source: fecal sample from pouch patient p1, p46 | place: Israel: Tel-Aviv | reverse complement strand
GCGGCGTGTCACGCCGGCGGGTGATTATTCACTTCCCGGAACAGATAGCCCCGCAGGAGCGCGACCCGCAGCTTAAGGACAAAATCACCCGCGAGCTGGCGGTCATCGTGCGTCACCTGATGCAGAAATTCAGCGACCCGATGCTCGCCCGGTCACTGCTTCAGTCCCAGCAAAACTCAGACGAGGCACTGAACATCAAACGGGATGCCGACCCGACGTTTGATTTTATCGGCTATCTGGAAACCCTGCCGCAGACCAGCGGCATGTATATGGGGAACGCCAGTATCATCCCGCGTAATTACCGTAAATACCTCTATCACGCCTATCTGGCCTACATGGAGGCAAACGGCTACCGGAATGTACTCAGTCTGAAAATGTTCGGGCTGGGGCTGCCGGTGATGCTGAAGGAATACGGACTGAATTACGAGAAGCGCCATACCAAACAGGGGATACAGACCAACCTGACGCTGAAAGAGGAAAGCTACGGCGACTGGCTGCCAAAATGTGACGACCCTGCAACAACCTGACCATCATGACTCATCTGACCGGCATCTGCCGGTCTTTTTTCATCCCTGAATCCCCCGAAGGTGAACAATCCAGTGTTCACCCTTCACCGTATATTCACCCGTTATCACACTGAAATTAAAAGAGAAAAACGAAAGGCGAACAGTGTGAACAATCAAATCAAAAAAAACTTTTTTTCTTCCTGTGTGATTTTCAGTGCGGAGGATTAATCACCGGTATGAGTCACACCGGCAGAATGCCGGAGGTGAAGAATCGAATGTTCACCCTTCACCCATTATTCACCACCTATCATACTGAAATAAAAGGAGAAAAAAGAAAGGTGAACAGTGTGAACAGTTCTTTCGAAAAAAAATTTTTATGTGGATAAAAGATGCACTGGTTTGGATCCGGGCTACGGATCCAAACTTACTGATTAAAAATTATTTAACTTTCCGATTTATTGATGGGCTGAAAGTAGATTGGTCAGAAAAACAGTGGGGGCACAAAAGGGGGCATATTTCATTGTTGTGTTTTATTATTTGTTTTTTATCATTAACTTATTTTAATGTTTGAGTCCGGCCTTCGCACCAAAAGTATGTAAATAGACCTCAACTGAGGTCTTTTTTTATGCCTGAAATCCGCGCCACGCAAGGCTTTTCCAGCTTTTCTTCTCAACTGAAGTCAACCTGACTCAACCCACATCAACAGGCTTGTGAGTATACTTATGAGTATATTTGCCGATTCGATATTGCTTGTATACTCACGAGATACCAATGGAAGGAAGACCATTATTGCCCTAACGGATACTAAAGTTCGTTCTGTGAAGTCAGAGGAGAAAGAGTATTCACTTGTTGACGGCGACGGCATGTCTTTACTTGTAAAACCTGGCGGTTCAAAGTATTGGTGATTTCGTTTCCGTTTTGGTGGTAAACAACATTTGATGGCGTTCGGCGTTTACCCGGATGTTTCGCTGGCGGATGCGCGGAAGAAAAGGGAAGAGGCCAGAAAGCTGGTCGCTGCTGGTATCGATCCTCGTGAGCATAAACGTGCTGTGAAAGAAGAGCAGGCGAAAGAGATTATTACTTTCGAGAAGGTTGCCAGAGAGTGGCTCGTGACAAACCAAAAATGGTCGGAAGATCATGCTAATCGTGGAAAAAAGAGCCTGGAGGACAATATCTTCCCAACAATTGGTGCTCGCAATATTGCTGAACTGGGCACCCGCGATCTGTTAATTCCCATTAAAGCCGTGGAGAAATCTGGACGTTTTGAAGTGGCTTCCCGCCTTCAACAGCGCACCACGGCCATCATGCGTTATGCAGTGCAAAGCGGGTTAATTCATTACAATCCGGCGCAGGAGATGGCGGGGGCGGTTGCTTCCAGTAATCGACAGCATCGTCCGGCGCTGGAGTTAAAGCGCATCCCTGAGTTACTTGAGAAAATAGACAGCTATACCGGCAGGCCGCTAACCCGCTGGGCGACAGAACTCACTCTGCTTATCTTTATTCGATCCAGTGAGCTGCGTTTTGCTCGCTGGTCAGAGAGCGATTTTGATACGTCAATGTGGACCATCCCTCTTGATGGGCATTGCAGTAAGCTGAGGGTTGGACTGGTATTGTAAATATCCCGCATAATCGTGCCATTAACATTTAGAGATCCTCCGGCATAATCAATCTGCCAATGAAGGAGATCGCTATGCGTAAAGCCCCTTTTACTGAGCATCAGATTATCGCCGTGATTAAATCGCTTGAATACGGGCGAACTGTTAAAGATGTCTGCCGGGAGGCAGGCTTCTCTGAGCCACTTACTACAACTGGAAGTCCAGATACGGTGGTATGGAATCTTCTGATATTAAAATAATCAAAGATCTTGAGGATGAGAACCAACGTCTCAAATAGATGTTTGCCGACCCCATTATTTGGTCGGGATTTCAAAAGATGCATGGAACTATAACGGATCTATTTTCAGAGGAATTTAACTGAATCAGAAATTAATAAATCATAATTTTTAGATGGCTGGTGTTTAATGTTGCTGCACCATATCTATGATGCAGGAACAGTGAATGGCTATAAATTATTAGTAAACAGAATGTCTATCTCTCACCTGCATGGCGGTACTTATGAATAGGCTCCCCTGTTTGGGCGTGCACAGCTAGAACAGGGTAGATAAAGGGGCCGTGGCTGCTGGCGTCAGTAGCTTGTGCATATTCATCATCTGTTTTAGGCAGATTGTTTTCAGGGCATAAATAAAAAATCATTGGTGCACGAATGTTGAATTCAGAGGGTTCAAGTAAATAGTCCCGCTTAATTACCTCTTGTTGCGCTTTGTTTAGTGTTGGATTGGCTATAAAACGCACGGGGATTATGACCTCCCACGCGGTATCTTTGCGTGGCGGGGCGGGTGCAGGAACAATCAGTTCCGGCAAGTCCAGAAATCGCGCCAAAACAAAGTCCTTAAACGCCGAACTTCCCCAGTCATAGGCTCGCACATGCTGACGCCCGTTAACGGTGATAATTACCGTAGGGCTTAGTGTACGAGATATGCCTTCCGGGTTTTCCATTGACGCATAAGTCACTTTTACTTGTCCTTTCTGTTCGATTGCTGACAAAAAAATTGCCAGCGTGCGGCTATGCACTGCGCGATGGATGAGCGGGATTTCCTGCGCGTGGGCCGCTTGCGGCGGTTGAAATTCTACCGTCGTACGCCAGACCAGATCGTTGTCTCCCAGCAAAACAGGCGTAAACGTCGTACTGGGGAAATACCCTTTTCGGCCGGCCCCCTTCTCAATAGCATTGCCTGGAGCGACCTCCATATAGGTTCTTACATCAGTACGAGCTTGTTGCGCCGAGACGCCAAACTCTTCAGCAATCATGCGCGAAGTGACCTTTCGTTCCCACAGTAGCTGGCGCTCAATATAGCGCAAGCGCAACCATTGTGCGTGGCTGAGGGGGGATTTGTGTTTCTCAAGAAACTTTGAGTAGTACATATCAGTTTTATTCTTATTTGCAGGTTAATCAATTGCGGTTTGATATACCGACTGAGTATAGAAGGCGAATGACATCAAAACAAATAACATTGCTATAAATAAAAATTAAGCAAAGTTTCTTTGCTTAATTGGCGGGCGAGTACTATAGTGGCTTCCGTCTCAGAGGGAGAATGTTATGTCGCTAGGGTTTTTGGAGCAGGCTCGTAATGAATCAATGGCACGTCGTGAGCTGTCTATTCAGTCTCACGCCTTACTGGTCGTGCGGACGCTGGATTCAATATATAGCGCCCTTCAGCGAAATCCGTTCGATGGTGTTGAGCTTGATGCGCTGGCGGCAATCATGTATCTCTTTGACGCCATGCTTTATTATGCTGACCGCGAGCGCCAGCCTGGAATGACGCGTAAGGAAGCGGAGTTATGTCTGGTTGGGCACCTCAATGAAGCCTATCCGGGACAAGAAGAACCCGACTACGCACAAGTGGCCAGCAAGATTTTTGCGGCGATCAAAGATCCTTTCCGCCTCCGTTATTATGATTTCTCGCAACGAACGCATTCCGAAGAGCAGATAGTCCGTCTGGTACGCTATGACCAGCTATCCGGCTCAGATGATATTCTCTGGTCGCTGACTGATGAAGGAATGTTGTTCTATACCCTGCGCTTGGATGAAACGCCGATAGAACGCGCTGCGATTCTGGCCTGGCGCACGCTTAAAACCATCCGTCGCGGAGAGATCGACAAGGCAGTACACCAGATCCAATCAACACAGCGGCAACTGGAGCAATATCTGATTGGAATGCGGATGAAAGTGCGTGCCGCCCAGTCTGGTGATTTGAGTGCATCTTATGCACACGATATCCGTCCCGTACTCAATGATTCCTTTGATAAAACCCGAGAGGTTTTGGAACATATCCAGAACTCAATGTCGGCCATTACCGAAATGCTGGTTGAAGGAAGTTCGAAAATAAATCCCGACAAATTAAATAAGCTACGTAGGGCACAGGAGATTTTTGCTGAGGTCTGCGCTTTTACGCAGCGCTATCAAGACTGCTTACTTGATGTTAACAAAGATTTTGAGCGAGCTCGTCTGAAACTCATTATTCCCAGAGATAATACCCTCTTTCGGGAAACACTGGAAAAAGGTGCACTCAAGCCCTTGCTGTCTCATTCCCCCGACACTGTCGAAAAGGAAATCGATGATCTCACCGCACGCCTGTTGGCTCCCCGAAGACAGGATGATGATCGGCACATTCTGTTTGACCTTGAGGCGCTGCTGAACCTTTATCTCGATAGATTTGAACAGGCGCTTCCACATGAGATACAGGACCTCACCGATCAGCCTGTAGCTATTGAAACCAACCTGCGAGGTATCCCTGAATCTGTCATTAAAAAATGCAGCGATTGGGTTAGTGACCGATTGAAGAATTGGGGGCATGTGAGCTTTAGAGATGTTTTTGACGCCTATGAGGGCGAAGAATTATCCGAACAAGAGCAACAGGTTTGTTTACTCCATATTGGCAGCCTGGCAGCTAACAGCGATCCCGCAATAGAAGTGGAGATAGACGGCGCTATCGAAACAACGCTCTGGCGGGCTAACAATATCAAACTGTTAACGGTTGCTCCCTTATACCCCTTTGAGGAGTAGTTATGTACGACAACGCGCATCAACAAACTAAACGCTACGCCGAGATTGCCACGCAGGCAATTATGAATTCACTGGGATATAAAATGGGGGATGAGCTGATTCAACGTGCTCTTGATCTGCAAGGTGATGCCCTGTTCACAGAGATTATCCGTGGCGTCGCGACAGGTATGAAATTGCGGTATCTTGGGATTCATGAGACCTACGGGGTATTACTGGCTGCAGATGGCCGAGGTCCGTTTTCCCCATCTTTGGGTTGGCTGAACAAACGCTTGCTACCTGAAACAATGGCTGAGCAACAGGGTAAGGAACGGAAAGAACAGCGCCTGTTTGCAGGCTTAACTCTGATTGCGTTGCTGGCTGATTTGTTTCCAACTCCAGACACCGTTCGTGTCGAGTTCGGTCAGAGTAACGCCATTAATGCCGCCTCGGTGGTAGCCAGGCTCAATAATGTTGCCGACCAGGTGATTGCCCAGCGCAAGGCCGAGGGTGACGATACCGTAGATGGCCTACTTATGGCGGCCAGGTTTGTGCAGGAAGAACGTATTCCCCGTATACACGACGAAAAGGTAGGGCGTGTCTCAAGTATTCGCTCGCAAACAGAAATGGCAACGCGCTGGATACAACTGCTGCAGGAGGAAGGCTTTCTGGCCGAAGACAGCAGTCTGTCGGGAGAGTCCGACTGGTATCCGACCCAAAAACTCAAACATTATCTGCGCCATACTGGCATCGAAGAGACGGTGCGCTTTGTCATGAGCATCAGTCCAGCCGTAGAAGAACGGTCGCCCGATTTAGCTGAAAGCGATCTTGCAGCATTAGCAGATACCCTGGAGTTTCCTTCGCTCAATGAACGTCCAGTTACAACTGGAACCACAGAAACGCAACGCTTGACGGAGATTTAAGTATGTGGCTGATTAAACGGGTTTATATGGATGGTGCAGGCCATGAAGAAGCTTTCTACAAGGACCTCACACTGGACTATATTGGCCTGTCTCAAGCGGTCAGTAGCCCTGTTGTTGAAGGCCTGCGCTCGCCCGTCAGGAATGCGAAGGTGGTGACCAGTACTTATCAGCAGCTTGTGAATGGGGGTGGTAAGTCGACCTACATCGCGCTGCTGTTATCGATTTTTGAGCCGTCCGTTAGTGACTTCACCCAATATCTGGCAAATCATCGCCAGAGTGAATACCACTACCGCAATTACTTCTATAAAGAACTCTCTGTTGTTTTGGTTGAGATGGTCAATGAATCAGGACAAACGTTATTACTAGGACATGCTCATCAGCGTAATGGAGATGATGTTGACCGCACACTGTTTATTTGTGATGCGCCCGACTCCCTGATGGGCGCGCCGTTTGATGAAGTCCCTTCTTATTCCCGCGCGGAACGCAATTCTGAGCTGCGCCCCTATGCCAATAGCCTGCGCAGTTTTGATAGCTGGCTTAATCTCAAGGCCGGTAGTGAAGGCGGTATGCATTGGCGTAAAACCACCAGACAGAACGAGTGGCGCGCATTTTTACTGGAACAACAAATTAACGTTGATCTTATCAAAACAATGGTGACCTTCAACTCCGAAGAAGGTGGCCTGACCCGTTTTATCGAATACAAAACTGAACATGATTTCCTTGGCGCGTTCTTCGCCTGCACCATGTCTAAAGATGCGGCTGAGCGGCTGCGGGAACTGGTAGCGCATGAAGTTGAACGTCAGGGAGAGTTAGAGGGGATTCGTCGTAACGAGTCCTTCCTGAAGGATGTGCTGGCTAACTGGCTGGCGTTTCTTGATCCGGCTAAACAGCTGGAAAGCATCCAGGCACAGCAGCAACTGCTGGATGATGGCTTCCGAGAAGCAATGCGCGATCTCGCAGCCTTTGTCGGGGATGCTCAGGTTGAACAGACACAGCTTGAAGATAACATGGATAGTTTGCAAACGCATATTGGCCAGGCGATGTCTCTGCGTGAGCAGTTAGGTAAGCGCAGAGCACTGCTTGAATATGATCTCGTGCAGCATCGGTTCAACAAACAAAAAGCGATAGTCGATGCGCTTCAAGACGAGGCCGATACCAATCAGCGCCAGATTGAGATTACTCACGCTGCTATAGACTACAAAGCCTATGCTAAGGCCCTGAATGAGTACCGCCAGGCAGATGAAGATCTGAAGGTATTCCAAAGTGAAACGGAAAGGCCGCTACAGGTGATTTTCGAGCGTACTGCTGGCGAAGCCTTGGGCACATTAGAGTGGGCAATCGACAGACATCGCCAGCAGGAGGCTACGCTTGAGGAAGAATTAGGGCAGATGGACAGGGAAAGCCATGTCCTCAGACAGTCATACGATAAAATACAAAAGACGTTGGGTGGTCTGGAAACGGAGCGTGACGGATATAAAAGAGACAAATTTCAGGGCGAATCGCAACGGAATGAATTATGTGAAGCTGGGTTGATCCAGAAGGATGAAACACCAGTAGCAGCCCAATACCGACTGGAATTAACCTTACGCGATGCAAAGCAGAGTGAAGAACTGGCTAATACAATTCTTCATCAGAAAGAGCAGGCGCTGGAAGCACAGCTGAATGTTGTGCGGGAGGCATCAATTGAGAAAAGTGAGGCCCAGCAAAAACTCATTCTGGCTGAACAAAAACACCAGTCGGCTGTGGATAGTGCTTTAGTTTTAGCAAAAAACTATCAAAAACTGCCAACGTCAACGCGACATGATCTGGATATTGAAGACACGAGTTGGCACAGCGAGCTGTGTGGATTGCAGCTCGACAAAGTATTGAATGCGAACGCTCAAACGCTGAATGGAATGAAAGAGCGTTTACTGCAAGCCCGGCACGAACTGGACGAGTTGAGGGTGACGGGACATGAACTGGTTGCTAAGCAGGTCAATGAGGCACTTGAAGCGTTTTATGCTGCGGGCATTGCACGGGATAAGCTATGGACATTTCCACACTATTTGGCCTCTGCTTACAACGATGATGCACAAAAGATTGCAGCGGTGATCGATCAGAACCCTGGCCGCTACCTGAGTCTGGTCGCACTCGACAATGTAACGTTTGAACAGGTCCATAAAATTAGTGAGATCCTACCCTGGAAGAAGGCACCTATTGCTATTTACTTGCTGGATGAAGCACAAGATCTCCGCCGAGAAACGTCTGAATTAGTACAGGTTGTCCTCTCAAACCCCGATAAGCACGGATATAGCCAGGCCGCTTACGAAACCCGGCTGCAAGACCTGGAGAATACTGTAGCGTCGCAGGAAGTCAGTGTGAAGGCTACGGAGAGCGCCCTTAAAGTACTGGAATCTTTCAGGAATGACTGGAGTCGGCATTACGAACAGTATGGTAAGCATTGGGCGGGACTGCTTGACCAACGGGAGCTGGCTCTATTAATACTGGAAAATGCTGATGCAGCACTTAAGCAAGCTGAGCATGATGAGCAAACACTGCGTGACGAGAAGAGAGATGTCCAGGTGCGTTTAAACAACGCCCAACAGCAGAAAATTCAGGCAGAAAAAGCACATGATAAAGTGAGTCTTTTTGTAGAAAAAGAATGGGCGAAGCGTGAAACGGCGATAATGAAACTGGAGCAGTTAGCTGCACAGATTCAGCGAAGCAAGAACACTCTTTACACCCAGAGAGAGAGGCTGGAACGGCTGAGCGAGCTCGAGAAGAACAAACGCTCCGAGAAAACCCTTTTAATTATCCAGATAGGTAGCTGGAGTAATCTGTGTAACGAACCGTTCTATTCAGAGATTACGGCGACTGAAGGTATGGAAGGACGAAGCCCTGAATATGCCCATGAGATGGCTGCTCAGGCGCACAAAAAATTGCTCGAAGCAGCCAACGGTGATCAAGTGACCGTTCTCAAGCAACAACTGAAAGATGCTGAACAGGTACAACGTTACGCCTCTGATCGTTTGACCGCTCAACCCACCTACAATACATATCCGGATGAGGTAAAAGCTGCGGCCATCAATGAGCTAACGGTAATTAATAACAGCATCGTACGCCTCAAAGAACAGCAAAAGCAATTCACGCAAAATCTAATTAGCTCTCAGGTAACTCTGCAAAAATTTTCCCAAAGCTGTGAGGAGGCTAGTAAAGCACTTGACGAGGATTTTGTCTGGGAAGAGAAGCCCATTGAGATAGAGGCAATCCAAACGTCTCTGGCTGAAATCGTCAATAACCTTTATGCGATTGAACACCAGATCAAGTTCCTACTGGAACAAAAGACACTGCTGTTGAGAAAGATTGAAAATGTGAAAGAGCGGCTACAGAACGCCAAAACAGCTCAAGCGATGATCCAGCCCATTACGCCGAGCTCTGCCGCAGGTCTACCTGGTAGGATCCTGAGCATCACAGAATATGCTGACGATCTGGCTGCACAATGCCAAGTGTATGCCGGTTTAAATGAAACGCTAAAACAGCAAAATATGCGCGTCTCTACGGTCTGGGGAAAATTCCGCAAACGCATCGAAGAAGAGTTGGCCAAGGATCCAGACGCCCGAGCCAGTCAGGAATACTTACGGCAGTTGGACTCAATCGCAACTTATCATGAAGTGCTGGGCGATTTGGAGAGGGTCGGTACAGGGATCTCGCAGGTATTCGAAGCTGTGCAGGACAGCCTCGAGCAATTCCAACGTTCGATTGATCTGACTGTCACCCATCTGACTGCTCATCTGGAAGGGGCGATTAAGCTTCTCAGGCGCGCGATGTCGGTCAAAATTCCTGAGGATTGCCCCGTACTGCCTGGTCGGCCCATTATTAAAATGACCGACCGGTTGAATGATGTTGCCGCTGATCTCAGGGGTTTTGCCAGCAGCCGCTTGCAGCAGTGGATAGCCAGGGGACAGATACCCCGAGCGCCCAATCGGGACGCCTTGACAGCTGATTTGGTTCAGTCGGTATTTGGCGAAGGGGAACTGGAGGTGCGTTTGCTGAAGACGAATGCCAGCCGTCCACAATGGACTCCTGTCACCCGACTTGAAGGTTCGGGTGGACAGCGCCTTACATCTGCCTTTTTACTGTTTGTGACGGTTGGTAAAGTACGAGAGTACGATACGGGTATTTCAAGTGCAGGATTCTTGTTAGCCGATAACCCGCTGGGTAAATCGAATGCCAATGATCTAATGCGCATTCAAACCCAAATGGCCAAAGCCTATAAAATCCAGCTCATCTACCTGACTGGTATTTCGGATGAAAACGCCCAATCAATGTTTGATAACCATCTCTTCCTGAATAAAGTTCAAAAACTGAGGCGGCGCGATTTGGTAACCGTTGATAAAGAACGCCATGCCCTGTGGGCGGCTTCTCTGGCTGCTAAGCCACAGTTCGATCCAGTCATTTAAGGTTGATATGAGATGAGTAGCGTAATGATCTGGCTATCCCGACTGGAGTCGACAGCCAATAAACATCGTCTTGCCGCTGGTAAGGCCGCGCGTACAGTGAAAGCTAATGCGGTGCTGGATGAGGTATTACGCGCACACAACCAGGAGGCCTTGAGCCAGGAGGTGCCTGATTTGCTGAGTCAGGCTGTTACACAACTGCTTGAGAGGGACTGGCGGGCTCAGCCTAAGCACAAAGCGAGTTGGCAGCGCTACTGGCGGGGTATGAGCCTGCCAAGTACTTTTGTTTACGAAGGTGCCATCGTTCCTACGAAGACAACATCAGAAATAGCCTGGCATCCCTGGTTGGCCCGACGTATTACAGGACAACTTACCCAGCCAATCAAGGCACGCTTACAACAGTTGAATACATATCTTTTTCGCCAAACCGGGGGCGACAAGTCGCTATTCCCGGGCTTGCTTGGACATCGTGAGCGGTCTCTGCTTATATTTGGTGACGAAAAAGCTCTGGACTCCTTGCCACCTGATGGCTGGAAGCATGTCACTCTGACTTTGGCTGATATGGGCGCGTTTCGACGTGCGCCGCCTTTACCGTATGAGTCATCTCGTTGCCATGATCTTCCGGCTATCATTGTTGAAAACTCCGATGTGTATTATCGGCTATGCCAACTTAATCGAGCACAGACTCGCTGGTCACTGGTCATTTATGGCGCAGGTAACAAAGTTTCCGGTCAGGCGGAATGCGTGTCACAACTCCTTGAGGTCGAACAGGTAGAACAACTACTTTATTTTGGCGATCTGGATGTTGCGGGCTTAAAAATCGCTCATCAGTTGCGTTGTAAGTTGCTTAATGATTACGGTATCAGCTTGCATTTAGATGAATGGCTTTATAATAAACTGATCTTAAATGGCCTGATGACAGCGGAAGGGAACGCCAACAACGAACGGTTTGATTTCGAGTTACAGTGTGGCTGGATGCCAAAGTTTGTTTTACGAGAAATGAAGACTCTTCTGGCGATCCACCAGCGTCTACCCCAAGAAGGTGTGGCTTCTTTAGGTTTATTTATATAGTCATAATGTGCTTTTTAGGTGATATCATTCCCATTGAATGCATCAGCTTAATCGATTACAGCTCAGGAAATAAAATTTTTACTGTGTTAAAGTTCCTGTAAAATCAGTTAAAAAAGGAAGATAAACGTGGCGCTGTACAATATCGTAAATAAAGAACTACATGCTTTAGAAAAAACGACCTTTACTCTGGAAGGATTACAGGAACGTTATGATTTACAGGAAGCAATCAAAAAAAATATAGATATTATTGCTCCTGATTGTCTGGTGATTTCCGAAGAGTTTTCTGACTGGGAAGATAGCCGTCGGCGAATTGATTTATTGGCAATCGATAAACAGGCAAATTTAGTGGTTATCGAATTAAAACGTGATGAAACGGGGGCGCATATGGAGTTACAGGCACTACGATATGCGGCGATGATTTCCACAATGAGTTTTGCGAAAGCATGTGAATATTTCCAGACGTATTTGAAAAAACAAAACTGCGATGCCGATGCGAAAGAAAAAATACTTGAATTTGTTGAATTGGATGAAACTGAGCTTGTTGATTTCGGAAAAGATATCAGAATTGTTTTGGCATCATCGGATTTTAGCAAGGAACTGACTACCACTGCGATTTGGTTAAGAGATAAGGGGGTAGACATTCGATGTGTTCGTCTGACGCCTTATAGATTTAATGATGATGTTCTAATCAATGCAGAGCAAATCATACCGGTTCCTGAATTGGAAGAATATCAAGTTAAATTTCGTGAAAAACGTGATGAACAGCTAATTAGCAGTCAGAAAAAAGAGAAGGACTATACGTGGTATATATATAAAGATAAAGAACTTAATAAACGTAAATTAGCGCTTGAATTATTACGTGATTGGATAAGACAATTTAATCCTGCAAGTTATAATGATTTAATAAATGGATTAAGTGATGACTTTAAAAAACGTACGGTTATGCTTATCGATCAGATACCAGAGAAGCAAAAAAGTTGCTATCATATTAATGAAGATGCGTTGATTACACTTCCCTCTGGTGAAATTGTTGCTATTTCTAATCAATGGGGCATTGTTAATATTGAACTCTTGATTGAGTTTGTACGGCAAAATGGTTTTGTTGTTGAAAAAGCTGAACAATAAATTTTGATATTGCTATAAATGTCTACATTGAAAAATAGGGAGAACATTTGTAGCTTTTAACATCTCAATGCACGAGATGGCAAGATTATAGGGACGCGATAGTTATCAACCTCACCCCCTAAAAACCTCTTTTCGATGCCACTCCACAAACCCCTCAAAAGGGTAATTTTTACGCACCTGTGGCAACGCAATAGTTTTCCCATCAAAATCCCAGAATAATCTCTCAACGATCCCTCCGCCGTTTACCGCATCCGAGACCAGTACCCGCATATTTTCATCCAGGCCAATCGATCCTTTATCAAAGGCTTTATGGTGAATTGCGCAAAGCGCCAGGCCATTAGGAATTTCACAAGGACCGCCGTGCTGTTTCCATTTTATATGCGCCGCTTCCAGCGCGACGGTGGTGTCGTCGTGGCGCATATTAAAGCCACATATCGCGCACTGGTAGTTATAAGCGCGTAATACATTTTTGCGAAATAACGGGTCACGCTGTTTACGGATTTGCTGGAGATCAAAACCCAGCTCGTCAGCAATTTCTTCCTGAATACTCTCGGTGAAGTGCGCTTCGAGTATCTGTTGCGCCAGAGTATTGATGAGTTTTTTATTGCCGGTTACCAGGGCGTAGTGCTGTTCATCGAAACCGCCTGCAACGTGGTATTCGTTCAGTTCCTTCACTGGCGGTTGTCGGCTGCTCCCTGCTGTTGAGCAAAGCTCGGCATTGTGTAATTGCCAGAATCCGTCGCCTTGTAATCGCCAGAACGGCATATCAGGTCGGTACTGTGAACGCTGTGGCCCAAAACGTTCCAGTAAATTGTGCAGAGGTTCGTAGATTTCCAATCCATAATCGAAAAGGCGCGGATGCCCATTCAGGTATCCCGCTAATACGTATAGCAGTAACAATGGTTTATGCGGCGCGCGCTGTTCACCCTTGTGCCAGATTTTTATATTGGCGATTGCCTGCTGTAGCGATTTACTGGAAGCCATTGATATCCCTGGCAGTGAAATAGTTGCGATCATGCTCGCAAATTTTCTGCTGTTCAAGCCTGCAAGTGAAGATATATTACCTTGATCTCATTTGTTTTTTTGCTGCCTGTTCTGAGAACGTATAAGGACATTCTCCATGAATAAACTCCCCGATCATCTTCCGCGGCGGTATATCATCGAAGCTATCCATTTATGGGATGCGGGAGAAACTCATCAGTTCCAGCCTGCGCGGTTGTATAAGATTGAATATCATGGCCGACGTTACCCCTCGAAGGCGATTGCTGGCATCGCAGCGACATTGATGACGGGGACGCAATTTACCCCTGCGGATTTCACCGGCGGAATAAAATCTAAATGCGTCAAACTACTCATAGAGCAGGGATTTCATATTCATCAGGATAAAGCCGCTGCGGCTCCCATAGCCGACGTTCTGTTCCCGGATGAGTTGCCGTCGCAGGAGACATACGTTGAAGGTGCGGCGATAAAGGTGACAGTAAACCGCTATGAACGCGATAAAAAGGCCCGAGATAAAGCGGTCGAACATCATGGATGCCAGTGCAACGTATGCGGCGTTGATCTGGTGAAGATCTATGGCGATATCGCTGAGGGTTTTATCCATATGCATCACCTGGTGCCGCTTTCAGCCATTAAAGAGGATTACCAGCTGGATCCAGTTAATGATTTGCTTCCTGTGTGCCCTAATTGCCATGCGATGTTGCACCGACGCAAACCACCGTTTTCGCCGGAGCAGTTAAAAGCGTTGATGGATGCAAATTAATGAATGCTCACCCTTCACGCCAAAACCGCAAAATAGCGTCAACAAATTTGTCTACAATCATCCCCCGACTGAAATGACTGCTTCGTGGTGTCGTCGTCCAGTTCTCCGGCGTTCGGTATGTTGAATCTTTTCCAGCTTCGTTAAGATCTTCAAAATAGCCGTTGAAGATATTCTGGTTAACACCGCCAGTAACATAAGCCTTGCCGTTGTGTACAAATGTCACATGACCCGCCATGCCCATCGGCGCGTGCGACATCAATTTAACCCAGCTATTGGTTTTGGGGTTGTATTTGTGTACGTCATTAAATACCTGAGTCAAGCCCTCGCTGTTTTTGCCAATGCCGCCAAACACATACAGATTGCCATCAATAAATGCAGAGGTTGCTTGATCTCTCGGTCCACCAGGAAATGCAGCTAACGCTGTCCATTTTTTTATCTTTGGTCTGTTTCTCCAGCTTGTACCATGCCGTACCTGCGCTACCTAAACCAATGTAGACAGTGTTGTTATCAATTTCTCCGGTACCACTTTTAAATGGCACAGGCGTTTCCGGTAATACATACGCATTTACGGAAAATGAAGCCATCATTATAGCAAGCACCGTTATTGCTTTATTCATTGTGACTGTAACCTATCTACCAAGCTTTAACCTTCACCCGTATGAGGAAAGTTTTAAATATAAGGCTAACCATAGCATATGCCTTTATACCTATTACACCAAAAAAACAGACAAGTTATGCCATAAACGACTTTTGTAATTTGAGTCACAAATCAGGAAAATTTTATTTATCTTCCGTGAAAGTCTTAACTTTCACGGAGTTTCGGAATTTACAACGTTGCTGACGTAAAGGCTCCTGTTTGTATTTCTTTAACCAGCTCACCCACGGTATATATTCTCCATCCTTCGACTTCGGCGGGAGTAAGGTTAACTGCAATTTTAAGGCCTGGCCATGCTGCTTCTACGGTTGCAATAATTTCATGTTCTGAGTTTTGAAGATCTAACCCAGGAACAGGAGGTTGAAAGCCTTTATGTTGCATCATATTAATATCACCATGTACTGATGGATCAGTCAGGTCATATATTTCATTCCAGGATTCGGCTTTTAATAACCCTTGTTGGGAACGTAAACGTTGAATGATAGCCATCTCAGCTTGGGTAACGAATATACCTTCATGGAGGGGCTGTTTACGATGGCAATCCTTACACAGAACAAGAAGGTTTTCATGGTGATTATCATATTTGATGCCATTTTTATGATGGACATGGCACAAGTTTTTGGCGGTTGATAAATTCACACCACAATCATTACAAGTATACTTGGCCTTTTCTCGTATTGATTTTGATATATCTTTCCAGTTTTCGACATACCCACTATTTGTTTTGTCATAGATACCCTTAGGCATATGACGAAAACAGGTACTATAATCTGAAAAAAACTCATTTAATGAGAATGATTTAAAAATCTCTCTTTTCCTTTGTTTATCAATACTTCCTTTGTAATTAAGTCGTTCCAGACAATTCATACATACCCGTAAATCAACATCCTGGCTCCGGCCTGAACCATCATCAATTTCGAATAAACCATCTATGCGGTTAGTTGCATGATACCTTTCAAATCGATTTTTATGGCGCATTTCATCAAGAGTTCTGCACCAGGCAATATGAAAACGTTTTCCTTTTTCGCCATCGATGATAGCCGCATCATAACGCCCTGAATGGTCCCTAATATATAAAAGAACCTGGCGGCCATGATAAGAGATTAGCCCGCTACCAGGGTCAAGATCTTCGATACTAACTTCTTTACCCGTGGATAACTCAATATCTATAGGATCAAAGTCAATAGGGGATTCATCCAGAAAAAAATCGACTCCTTCTGGTAACATTTTCTTCCCTAATTGAATAAGTTCTGAAATGTCGATAGATAATTTCATCTCTTACTCCTGAATAATCTTTCTAATCTGCAACTCGGCATTTGTTACAACTTTGAAGGTGACACGACGAGAGCGATTAGGATCCTCCTTGCCGGTTTTATCAAGAATGGGATGTGCAGATGAATAACCTACTGCGGCAAATTTACTTTTAACCCATTGTTGGTGTGTCGCGATATTTTTTATATCATAAACGTATTGTAATACTGCACGTGTACGACCTTGTGATAGTGCCATATTATTAAAATAAGCAATATCAGGATTCGTTGTTCCAGTCCAGTCAGTACTTGTGTGACCTTCAATGCGGACTTCAGTAATATGTTCTTGATAATTATCAAGAACTTTTAGGTAGCGAGGAAAGAAGTCGTCAAGAATGAGTTTAAACTTTGGTTTAAGCTCTGTGCTTCCTAAGCCAAATAAAACATCCGGTGATTTAAATCGAACCTCCAGAGTCTGCTTATCGATCTCTGCATCCCAGTCTTGCAAATCCTTTGCAAACTCAATATCCAGAGCATTATAAAGCTGTAACTGAGCATTCTCGTAGGCTACGGCAACTTCTTTAATTTTTTCTTTTTCAATACGTACGTAGTGCATATAAGCAATAGATATGAACATAAAAACCATCATCAGCCCTGCCATTAGGTCTGACATGGATACCCAGTGTTCATTATCTTGATCTTTTTTAGGTAATTGTTTCCCTATAATCTTATCCATGATCGATTACCCTCGATGTTTATTAGCAGAAATTAATGCTTGTAACTGCCCCATAATTATTTGGTAATCTTTAATAAGTTTTTCATAGTTACCGACAAAACCTTTGCTGATTGAAAGCAGAGCATTACCTAATGATTGCATTTCACGGTTCATCTCACGTTCAGTTGCTTGCTCAAAAGCATGTAACTGCTCGTTGATGGATAGAGCAAATTTTTCAATTGATTCTCTGACTTGAGAAGTCAGCCCTGCACTTGCCTTATCAAATGATGTCTGGATTGAATCAAACATATTATCGGCATTACTGGATAGTTGATGGTTAATCTTTTCACCAGTCTTACTGAACATATCAATTACATTAGTCGTATTTTGTTCCATATTTCTATGCAATTCTTTCGAGTGCGACTCTAGTGACTTCAGGAATTCTTCACCACTTTGTTTCATTTCAGTAATTGTTTCACCTAACGTGCTGGTTAGAGTTTCGGAGGAATTGCTGACATCATGTGCCATCGAGGCAAATGCTTGTTGTGTTTGGGTAACCGATTGTCTGAATCCTTCGGTACCTTCATCCAGGGCCACGCGCATTGAATCTGCATTAAGAAGTATTTGCTGGCTGGTTTGCTCAAGAGATGCACTAACATTTGCAGCTCCGGATTTCAGCAGTTCACCCACTTCAGCCATTTTGTTCTGTATTTCAGGTAATACGGTTGTAGCTTTATCGCGGATGGCGACAAAGGTTTCTAAATGGCGGGAGAGTTCGCTGATTTGATGTTGGTTCACCTGAAGCACTTCACGCAGTTCAGACATAGCCAGAGGAATTTCTTTACATTCTTCCCAAATCCCGGCAACCGCAGTTTTTGTTTCAACCAGAGACTCGACACTTTGTTGATATTGTTCTGACATCAGCTCAACTTGCGTTTTATAATTTTCCTGCCACTCAACAAGTTTTTTTACAGAGGCATCAAGTGCTTTAAAGTTTTCACCAAACTGTTCAGTTAAATTTTCATTAAAATCAATAATGACTTGTCGTAAAGCATCAATAATTTGTTCTGTAGCACCTTTTGCCATTAGATCTGCAAATTGTTCAAGTTGTTCCCAAAGCTTATTACTGAAATGAGTGTGATTAGCTAATTGTGCCTGCGAGGAATCGCTAATCTCAGTACGTAGTAATTTTATTTGAGCAATAAGAGAACCTTCACTATCACCGTTAATACCCGAGACTAATTTAGTCAGAGTCTGGTTCTGCTCTTTTAATTCATGATAGATATGTTCAGGTGTAACAGATTCAGGGTTATTTTCTGCTAACGCACTTCGTTTATTGGCAAAAAAGAAAGCATCCATTCCATTAAATAAAATGGCAAAAAACATACCTACAATGCTTGTAATGAATGCTGTTTTTAGGCCGCCTAATAATACGGGGATGCTGGTATCAATACTTTCAGTATTAAAATTGAGTAACCCAATAATAATACCAATGAAAGTACCCAGAATACCTAATGCCCCCATTAAGGTTGGAGCATATTCTCTAAACTTACTATGTATATTTTTTTTGTCACACCACCACGCTGATAAAAATACGAATATAACAGCCCAGATGAAAATATTGGTGATCAGTGTAGAGTCTATCGATTGAAACAACTGCTCAAAAAGCTGCGCTAACATTTTGATACCTGTGTAAATAATGGATAGTTGTAATTGTTTAAAAAATAAACAAAACACACATAATTTATATGGTTAAGTTCGGTGTAGCGCTCATGATTGTAACAAGTTTTTTCGAGATATAAATGATTTGTCTCATTTTTAGCGAGTTCATCGGGTTGAGCTTTTTTATGATGATAGTAACCTGTTACGAATTGTATCAAAGGAAGGCAGGTTGCTTGTGAAAACTCCAGTTAACCCACTTTTGCAATGGCTTAACATGTTTTTTAGTCGCCGTTCATTATCCGGAGCTGATGGACGGGCGTTATATGCTTACCGTTGTACTGATACAGAGTACGAAAGTTTGGCAGAACTACTGCGTACATATGCCCCCCGTAGTTATCCAAGAACGATATTCATTTCCTATAGCGATGTTCTATTTAGCATATATGCCGCAGAGTTTATCCGCCGGACTCATACGGTCGGACACCCTAAATGGGACACAATTTTAGATTCTATTGACTGGAAAGTTCCGTATGTTCATCGACAGAAGCTGGTTAATGATGGCATTCGCTACTGGAAAAGAAAGATAAGAAACCTGGGGCAAGCTTCGGGTTATCTGCATACACTGGCTTGTGAAGGTGGTTTACCTATCCGCATGATTGAAAATGAGAGCGGTTATTTGATTACCTATTTCAGAAGGATATATCAGGCGCTTCGTGGGCAAGCATCTCAATATCCTGCCGCTAAAATTGCACAAGAATTAGGCGATACGATTCCTGTCACAATGCAAAACGAACTGGTCTATGAAATAGCCGGTGAATTCTGCGAGACTCTCTGCCGATTACTTAGTGAGCATCCACCTCAAAGCAGTGATCCCGTTTCTGCATTACGTAAGCTCTCTCCAGACTGGCACCTTCAACTTCCACTCGTTCTCCCCGAAGCGAATGCTGCAGAGATTGTAAGGCGATTACTTTCTCAATCTTCTGAAATACGCAGTGCAAGTAGTCTTCAGGTTGAAAGAATCTGGGTCGATGTTGATGACAGTTGGTATTGTGATGCCCGGTTCCGATTCCCGGCCACAATGCGTACAGAACAGTTAACCTCTTTGTTTGAATGCAATATTCAGCCGGAGCAGACCCGACTCATCATTTCAGGAAAATGGAGAAATGGCGGGGCAAGGTTGGCAATGCTAAGCCGTTATGAGCAGCAAGATTGGCGGGTCGAGTTATTACCTATTGCGATGCAAAAGCTCTCTGGTGCAGATGCAATGGCCGAAATCTCGTTGTCGCTTCATGAAGGTCCAATTCTGTTAGGCCACACAATTCCAAAAGGCGGTTATGAACTTACTGAAGAACTCCCCTGGGTTTTTGAAGCGATGAATGAGAGTGAATCGCAGCTAAAACTTGTCGGTATGGGGTCTGTGAGTTCCAGGCTAAATGCTCTGTTTATTTCGCTACCGAAAAATAGCCATTTAGATATTAGTGGAGAAGGTGAGTTTGATATCCCAAGGTTGCTGAAAAACAGTGAACGCAGCTTAACTAAAATAAGTGGAGTATTTAGCGTTGTTTTACATGATGGTGCAGTTTGTACAATTCGCACCCAGCAACTTTATGATTCTGCGATTGAATATTATATTAAATCGACAGAAGTTGAACTGGTTAAATCGGATTATCCTGTCCATCGAGCCTGGCCGAAGATCGGTTGGAAAAAGGATCTGCAATATGGCATTGTACCGGAGAAAGAACTTTTTTGGCGTTCCATTCGTTCAGGTAACAATGCCTGGTATTCTGTCGCATCAAAAATGCCAAAAGGACAGATAGAAGTCAGACGAATAGTTAATGATGAGGTTTTATTTAGCGGTAAAGTTGTAGTTTTACCAGCTGACTTCGATATTAATATTATACCTGAGAGTGCTCAGCAAGGCATCATAATGCTTTCTGGTATAACGGATACTAGAATTGACAAATATTCAAACAATGAAAAAGTAACACTTAAGTCCGATTATTCACAAAACGAGTGTGCTATTTATTATAATTCATCGGAGATGCTGGAAAATACCGTTGATTTACGGGTCTCCTGGAAAGATGGTTCTAATCTTAAACTATTATTACCTAAGCCGGTTAGCGGTGGCCGATTTGTAACTCATGATGGTTCTGTTCATTTTGATGGTGTGGCATCTATAGCGCATTTGCATGGAATAGATGCTGAGTTGTTAACCATATCTTGTGCTGGAAGAGGATATCTTAATATCGAGTTGTTGGATGAAAATCCAGTAGCTGAAAAATTCCGTTATTTACATGCCGACCTTCCTCTTTTATCAGGATGCAATGACAAATTAAAACAAATTTCACTTTATGAGAACTATAATTTGCTAAATGCTATGCTGGCATGTGCATGGAGCAGCAATAGTACATTATGTGTTGATTTTTACTCTGACAGATTTGGAAAGGATAAAGCAACACTCAGTATTAAACGCTACGATGGTAGTTTTATTGAACACGATCAAGGGTTACTGGTTGATATAAAAAATTCTGTTGTTTTTCCTGCAAATAGAATAGACGAGCTGGTTGTTGATGCTATTTCTCTTAAGGATCCTGGCTTACACATATCGTTGCTAAAAAAAGATGAATTTGCTTATGATCTTTCAGCTCTGAATGTTCAGGATAGCCCATGGTTAATTGTGGGGAAACTTGATGGTACAGCTCGCATTGCACCAGTAATTAAATGGGGGCTACCTGTATTACAGACAAATGATTTATTACTTAATGCTCTATGCGAAGCGGATTCCGAACAGCGAAAAAATATTTTAATGAGCTAATTTTTGAAATAGATAACAATCCTTTGCAAAATTATTGCTGTTTATTAACGGAGTATATTAAGAAATACAAAATGAATAATGGCTTATCCTTGCTGGATCTGGATTTGTTCAGAGGTATTTCGAGTAATTACCGCGTAGTTGTTCAGTTGTTAATATCATCATGTCTTTCTGGTGATAGCGATACGATTTATGATATACAGGAAGAATTACCCTTTTCATGGGGATGGATTCCCGTTTCAATCTGGAAAGATGTTTTTCAAAAGTGTTGGGCTTATCTGGAAAAACAGATTAACGATAAAACATTAGCATTACATATATTGCAACCCTTTATTGCTTTTATGAACCATCGTGCACATATCGATCGTCGTCTGGCTCCCATTGCGAATATGTTACTTACATATAGCAAACTCCTACCAGCCGGTTGTAATGTCTTGCCAACTGTTAGTCGTGAGCAGTTTAATGAAGCTAAACAGATGCTATTAAGGAACCCCGACAGCTTTGGGCGTATCAGTATCTTCCCTAAAGAACTTTGGTCTAGTGCGATTACTCCAGAGTTAAAATCTGTTTTTAATAAGCTTTGGATTAAAAATAAATATCACTCACGGCTTGAAAAACGTTTTAATTTGATGTTAGTCGCAGCGCTGTTAACCCAAAAAGATAATAACTTGATACATCAACTGTCTGCGCTTTTTGAATTCCACTATCAGCAAGCCCCGCAGCAATTAGGGGTAATCTATCAATATTATTTTGAACAAGCAGGAGTATGTCATTGATGGACGTTCAGCAACTGCATTATGCGCCACTTCTAAATCAGCTTCATCAGCGCGCGGTGAGGTCGGTGGTAAGTCAGTTGGCATTGCGGAGCAAGTCGTTGACTCATTATCTGGAATCACAATATTTCCAGCCTCCCGGTCAGGAGGGGTCACTGCTTGCAGACCCGGTATTCGAAAGCACGTTCGGCTGGATGCCTGCGGATGAAACAATGGAGGATTTGCGGGACAAGCTAATTTCCAGCCCGCTGGTTGATGCATTGAGCAAAGCGCCGGTGCCATTTCGTCATCAACTTACGGCGTGGCGAACGATTCTGGAAGACAAAAAATCCTTGTTAGTGAGCAGCGGTACGGGATCCGGGAAAACAGAATGCTTTATGGTACCGGTTCTGGAAGATCTTATTCGTCAGCAAAAATCGACCCGTCAGTCACTAACAGGGACACAAGCTATTTTCTTGTATCCGTTAAATGCATTAATTAACAGCCAACAGGAGCGGCTTCGCGAATGGACGCGCGGATTTAAGGGGAAAATACGCTTCGCGCTATATAATGGCGAAACCCGGCATACCAAATACGAAGTTCAGGAAGATCAGTTGAAAGTACCTGAACAAGCTTTGAGTCGGGAAGCCATTTACGAAGCACCACCTTCCATCATGGTGACGAATACCACCATGCTGGAATATATGCTGATTCGTCGTAAAGATGCCCCAATCATCGAAAAGTCTCAGGGGATGTTAAAGTATATCGTCCTGGATGAAGCCCATAGTTATATTGGTTCTCAGGCTGCTGAGTTAGCGCTGCTTTTACGTCGTGTTATGCAGGCTTTCAATGTTGGACCGGGCACAGATAAACCTGTGCAGATTATCGCGACCTCTGCCACTATTGGTGAAGACTCTCCTGAAGGTAATAAGGAGCTTGCTAAATTTGTCGCTGATCTCGCGGGCGTTACAGAACGTGATGTCAAAGTGGTTCGCGGCTATCGACAAATACCGCGGGTATCGGAGTCGCTGATTCGTCATGAATATCCCACATCTTTAACTTCTCTTAAATCTTTGAGCCCTCAGGATCTTTACCAACAGCTTTGTCATTACCGTGTGGCCCAGCAATTGCGTCAGGCGTTAACTCATCCCGGACGGCAGGCAGTACGTTTGAGTGAGTTGCTCAATGTTGCCAGAAGAACCTGGCCAGATATTAATCACCGTGAGTTACTGCAACTCCTCGACCTAATGGCGAGATCGCGAGAAGGTGAACTGGCTTTTACGCCATTACGTATGCATGGGTTTATCAGAACACTGGCGGGTCTATGGGCATGTTCAAACAAACAATGCTCACATAAAGCGCATGAATTAAATCAGAGTGACTGGCCATTTGGTCAGGTATGGTTTGAGCAGCGCCAATATTGTGACTGTGGTGCGCCGGTATTTGAAGTTTTACGTTGCTCCGGGTGTGGTTCAGCTTATTTGTCTGCCAAAGAGGAGGTGCGCGGTGATGGAACGAACTGGTTGGTAGCGCAACCCGCCGCTGCCGAAGTGGATGAATTTGCTCTTGATGTAGATGTTTATTCTGAAGATGAAGACAACGACGAATTAGACAATAACTCTCAATTTGATCGTCTGATTGCGATCGATGGTGAAAAATATATCATTTCTCTGGAAGAAACGACGGCGGGGAAAATTGATAGTGAAGCGCAAAAGCACTATGAAATAAACCTGTTAAGACCGGAATCTCGAGGTGAGGGACGTAATAATTCCTTTGCTTGTGTTTGCTGTGGTGACACCCAACGAAAAAATAATCCTTTATTCCGTCCGCTTCGACTTGGCGCGCCCTTTTTTTTAAATGAAATTATTCCTACTCTGCTGGAGTTTTCACCATTACCGCAGACAAGAGAAGAGCAGTTAGGACCGTTTAATGGTCGACGTCTGCTCACCTTTACGGATTCACGTCAGGGCACTGCCCGCATTTCTGCCCGCTTACAGCAGGATGCCGATAAAGCGACGTTGCGAGCTCTTTGTTACCAGGAGTTGGCCAATATTAATGAGCCATCAGCAAAGCTCAGCCCGGCACACTGCGCATTGTTAGAGAGTTTTATTACCCAGTTTTCTATCCTTCCTTTAAAAAACTCTATTGACGCGCTGAAAAAAGCGATGGTTGCTAATGAAGAGCTTAGCCCGGCGGACATTCAGGCACTTAAAATTATCGAGCCGATGGTGAGTTCCTTAAGCCCGGATCATGCTGAAGCGATGCAAATACTCCAGGCTAACTCTGGCAATCAGCAGAAGAAAACCATGTCATGGCAAACACTGTCTGAACAGCTGGTTGGCAGTGTGGACCTTGCCGATAGAATGAGAGGCAGTTTTAAAGAATTGTCTGGGCTTGATCTTACTAAACAACAGTTTGCAGATTTTTGTTTATACAGTGAGTTTGGTCGCCGCCCTAAAAATGCCTGGACCCTCGAAAGTCTGGGTCTGGTAGCCATTCACTATCCATTTATTGATAAAGTTACAACCTGCCCGCAGGACTGGAAGACATTATTACCCGATCCCGATAAGCAATTAGCGGAATGGCGTAATTTATTGAAGATTACTCTTGATTTCTTTATACGTGAAAACAGTGCCGTTTTTTACGAAAACGAGCAATACCCTCGCTGGATGGGGGCTCGTTTCCCGGTAAAAATGCTCCAGGGTCCAGATAAAAAAAACAAAGGGCAGAAACGTGATCAACTTTGGCCACAAATACGCGATCGCCATTATAACCGGGTCATTAAGCTATTAATTGCAGTCTTTCCGGCAATACAACCTGAGCAGGCTCACTGGAAATCGTTAGTTAACCACTTAATGATTGAGGTCTGGGATGCAATTCGACCCTGCTTACGTCAGTTTGAGTCGGGTTATCAGCTGGATATTAAACAACAAGCTGAATTTTACAGTCCAAAGCAAGTGTGGCGTTGCCCCTATACTCGACGTGCGTTAGACGTCACGTTACTGGGATACTCTCCGTATTTGCCGGGTAGCAAAGAAATTGCACCTGAAAAAGCAGTGTTGATTGAAATGCCTGAGCTTCCTGTACGTCACTGGCGTTTGTCTGGTGGTGGAGAAATCGCCCGAGAAGAACGTCTGGAGTGGCTGGAAAGTAATGCGCTGATTCAACATGCCCGCGAGGAAGGATTATGGTCTACTCGCAGCGACCGACTGGCCCTGAAAGATAGCTGGTATCGTCTGGAGGAACACTCTGCGCAGAGAACGCCTGAGCAGAACCAGTTTAATGAAAAACAATTTAAGTCAGGCAAAGTTAATGTGCTGAACTGCTCCACGACCATGGAGATGGGGGTGGACATTGGTGGTATGAGTTTGGTGGCAATGAACAACGTTCCTCCAGCTCCGGCAAATTATTTGCAGCGTGCAGGCCGCGCGGGTCGACGTGGAGAGAGTGCATCTGCTGCCATTACGTTATGTAAAAACACGGCGCATGGAATGGAGGTATTCAAAGACCCCCTCTGGGCGTTCAACACTACTGCCAGTGCGCCACGGGTTCGTTTTGGGAGCAGCAGTATTGTTCAACGACATGTTAATGCCCTGGTTTTAGGTCTGTTTTTACGAGCTGAAGTTCCTGATGCGACAAAACTGAGTTGCAAATGGTTCTTTGAAGGTGATGAGAGCCAGTGTCTTCGTTTTCTCCATTGGTTAAATAACCAGGCCGATCAGCTGGCGGATAAACTTAAACGCCTTACTCAGGGAACCGTCCTGATGTCATTGACGGCAACCCAGCTCTTGACCCGCACACAAGCAATGATGCAGCAGGTTGATATCCGCTGGAGAAGCCAACTTGCGATACTGTTGGAAAATATCGAAGCGTTGAAGGCGGATAACAGCGCGTGGGAAGAAACGCCAGCAGGTAAAGCCATCGCTTATCAGCTTCGTGATTATCGCGGTGCATATCTGTTTTCTAAACTCATTAGTGAAGCGTTCCTGCCGGGGCATGGTTTCCCGGTTGGCGTCGTCAATTTCAATTATCTGACGGCAGATGAGCTGGAAAAACGTCGCGCAATAAAAGCCACTCAGGCTGACCCTAATGAAGGGGGAGAAAGCTTTTCTCGTCGTATTGAAAAATTGCCCAGCCGTGATTTGCCTACAGCATTACGCGAGTATGCTCCAGGTGCAGATGTGGTATTGGGCGGAAAAGTATATCGTTCCTCGGGCATTATGCTTGGCAAGGTACTTGCCAGCGGGCAGGAGCTGTCAGGCGATCATCATATTCCGTGGTTCTGGCATTGTCGTAAATGTGGTGCGGGGGCAACCAGTACTACCCGTCCTGTCGAATGTAGTCACTGCAAAGCGGATATACAGCAACTTGATGTGAAGCGTTATTTACAGCCTGTTGGTTTTGCGACAGATATCCGTTATCAGGCGCATAATGATGTATCCATGCCTGCACAACTTCCCTGGAAAGATCCACGTGTTCTTGTACCGTCTTCGGTGTGGGTTTCTTTACCCGATGCTGGGCTAGGACGTTACCGTTTTAGCCATAGTGGGGAATTGTTCCACTTCAGTGAAGGGGAATTTGGGCACGGCTACGCAATTTGCCTCTCATGTGGTCGGGCAGAATCTCAAAATCAACCCCAGCGTACCCCTGAAAATCTTAAGAACCCAGAGAGGGAAAATACGCATTACCTGTTGCGAGGGGGCAGTAACGATCGTCAGGGGAGCAATAAATTGTGCCACGGTCATGTGCATAAAGATCTGTGGTTGGGGTATAGCAGTCGTACAGATATGGTTGAGCTGCAACTCAATGATGATAATGGCCTGTTGATCCGTGATGAGGTTGCCGCGCGATCCCTTGCGGTCGCTTTGCGTGAAGGGTTAGCGCATAAATTGGGTATCGAAAATACTGAGCTGGGCGTGACGACGCAGCAAGCGCGCGATATCAATGGCTATACCGGATATTCCATCTTCATTTACGACAATAATGCGGGTGGTGCAGGTTATGCAGTGCAATTGATCGACCATTGGGCTGATGTCTTTAATTACGCCAGAAAATTGCTCGATTGCAGTTGCGATAAATTCTGTCACCACTGCTTGCTCAGCTACGACAGTCAGCATTATGTCAACAGATTAGATCGTCACCATGCATTAACCCTGCTTACCAATGTACGGTTGCAGCGACTTAACCTCGCGCCAGAATATCAGTACTTCGGCGATGGTAGCCGGGTTGAAACTAACCCGCTGAGTTTACGTATTGCGCAATGCCTGAACAGCGAGATTTATGACTCCTGCTCGCTGGTTCTTGCGGGGCCGCAGGAACAGTGGGATTTTGCCCAATGGCCATTATTTAAAGAGTTGCTCCAGTTTGCCTCCTCCGGTGGGCATGTTGAGTTGCTGGTGGCCACGCCGTTGGCAAACTTAACTGATAGCTCCAGACATCAGCTTTCCGCGTTGGCGGCGATGCCGGGAGGACGCTTACAAGTGAAATCCATTGCCACTGCGCAACTCATGCAAGGAAAGGGACGCTGGCTTGCGCAGGTGACTCGCGAAGGGCAAAGCCAACAGTGGGCCGCAGACGACAGCGCTACCGTTGCACCTGGTGAATTATGGGGACAAAGTGCGTCTTCACCAGTAGTGACACTTAAAGGAACGTCCGGAAAAACCTTCTTGGGTCAGATCTTAAGTGCAGAAGATTTACTGCCCGCCTTACCCACCGGGGCGGTGCGCATCAATCTCTGCGAACAACTGGACGGGCCGCTGGAAGGTTTTGGTTCGCGTTTCTGGTCGTTAGTCACGCAACAGCACGCTGGCTGGAAGCAGGCATTTACCCGCCACAAAGAGATAACGCATGTTGAGTACAGCGATCGTTATCTTAATAGCCCATTCACGGCGCGTTTGTTAGGTGAAATCTTAACTGAGCTGGTTGAACAGGGAATGGCGGAACGCGCCAGCCTCACTGTTTGCGTCAAAAAATTGGATTACAACTCTCGCCAACACGACGCTCTCTATAACGCGTGGCTTAATGAGGAAGATCGTCAGCAGGTTGTGACCACTTTACTTGAAGAAGGATATCTGGGGCCAGCGTGGCTGGGAGCAATTAGCTGGTTAACGGGGGATAACCAGAGTACGGAGCATGGACGAGAACTGACAGTCACCTTCAGCGATGGCAGTCAGCATTATGTCCTGCTCGACATGGGGCTTAGCTACTGGCGCTGTATTGAAGACACCTTCTTTGATTTTGCTCTACGAGTACCGCAGCAAGTTGAACGGCTGGCAAACACGCGAGCGCGAGCTGTTGCCCCGGGTAATGACCTTAGGAGTTATATTATCGCTGGATAAATAATTGCTCCCCTGAGGATATCTTCCAGGGGAGTTGACCCAGCTCACTTTTTAATAATTTTTGTTTGAAAATCATGCGCAAATTATGCGCATTCCCTCCCATTTTGTCACTTTGCCGGGGGCCTTCATGATATCTTTAAGGCCCTCTTTTTTATCGCAGTGTGCCGCGCCACATTTTTCAGGATGACGTTACCGCCACTGCCCCAAATAGACAGAAAAACCGATGAATAAGCAAAATTATGCACCTGGTATGCGGGTGGTTATTCGTGATGCCGAATGGCGTATTCGCCGGGCGGATGACAGTGGTGATGGTGGGTATTTGCTGACCTGCGATGGTATTTCAGAGCTTGTGCGCGGTAAAGAAGGGTTATTTCTGACCAAACTGGAACAAAAAGTAGAGATCCTGGATCCCGCAAAAACGCATTTGGTGGAAGATGAATCCGCCAATTATCAGGCGGCGCAGTTGTATATCGAAAGTCAGTTACGCCAACGCGTACCGACAGACAGTAAAGTCCATTTTGGTCATCTGGCGGCGATGGATTCCATGCCGTTTCAGCTCGACCCTACGCGGATGGCTCTGGCACAGCCGCGCCAGCGGATACTCATTGCCGACGCTGTCGGTCTGGGTAAAACGCTGGAAGCCGGTATTCTGGTTTCGGAGCTGATCCGTCGTGGGCGCGGAAAACGTATTCTGGTTCTGGCGGTTAAATCGATGCTGACACAATTCCAGAAGGAGTTCTGGAGCCGTTTTGCGATCCCATTGACCCGCCTGGATTCTGCTGGTTTACAAAAGGTGCGTAACCGCATCCCTACCAACCACAACCCGTTTCACTATTTTGACAAGACCATTATCTCCATCGATACGCTGAAACAAGACATTGAATATCGTCACCATCTGGAAAATGCCTGGTGGGATATTATTGTCATTGATGAGGCCCATAACGTCGCAGAACGTGGAACCAGTTCGTTACGCAGTAAACTGGCAAAACTGCTCGCCGGGCGTAGCGATACGCTGATTATGCTTTCAGCGACGCCGCATGATGGTAAGGCTGAAAGTTTTGCCAGCCTGATGAACATGCTTGACCCGACGGCGATCGCCAACCCGAAAGAGTATGAATACGCCGACTTTGCCGATAAAAATCTGGTTGTCCGTCGCTTCAAAAAAGACGTGAAAGATCAGATGTCCGGCGAGTTCCCCGAGCGCAATATTGTCAAACTGACTCGCCTGGCATCCGGTGCCGAAGAAGAAGCATACCGTCGCCTGGTTGAGAGTCAGTTCCGTGATGATGACGATGAACAGGCCCAGTCTAACAAAGGTCGTCTGTTCAAGATAACCCTCGAAAAAGCGCTATTTTCCAGCCCGATGGCGTGTGCCAGCGTAGTGGCTAATCGTCTGAAGCGTCTTGAGAGCCGTAAAGATCATAATAGCCAGAGCCAGATCAACGAACTGGAGTCATTGCTGTTGGCGCTGAATAACATTGATGCCAGCCAGTTTAGCAAATACCAGTTGCTGCTCGACACCATCCGAAAAGACCTCGCCTGGAAAGCCAATAACACGGAAGATCGCCTGGTGATCTTCACTGAAAGCATTAAAACGCTGGAGTTCCTCGAACAGCAACTGCGAGCGGATCTGAAATTGAAAGATGATCAGATCGCCACGCTGCGCGGCGATCAGGGCGATACGGTGTTGATGGAAACCGTAGAAGCCTTTGGTAAAACGCAGTCGCCGTTGCGTCTTCTGGTTTGTTCGGATGTGGCATCTGAAGGGATCAACCTGCATCACCTTAGCCACAAAATGATTCACTTTGATATTCCGTGGTCGTTGATGGTATTCCAGCAACGTAACGGGCGTATTGACCGCTATGGGCAAAAACATCAGCCTCAAATCCGCTATCTGCTTACCGAGGCCAGCGAACCGCAGATCAATGGCGATATGCGCGTACTGGAAGTGTTGATCAACAAAGACGAACAGGCGCAGAAGAACATTGGGGACAGTTCGGAGTTTACCGGCAAATTTACCCAGGAAGAGGAAGAAGAGCAGGTTGCAGAGTTCATGATGCAGGATGATGGTGCCAGCCTGTTTGATCAACTGCTGAACAGCAACGTCTCGGAAAGCGCCGAACATGATCTGTTTGGCGAAATATGCAGTGCGGTTTCCAGCGATGCCTCAATGGTCACCGAAACAGACACCAGCTTGTTTGCCAGCGAACAGGCGTACTGCGAAAGAGCATTGGGTTACCTGAAAGCCAGTGGTCAAACTATCCAGTATGAAACCTTGCCTGATAATACCTTGTCGCTGGTGGCGCCGGAGGAGTTACGCCGCCGCTTCAATCAGCTACCGCCTGAAATCGCGCCGGAGAACTGGCAGCTCTATTTAAGTCAGGATAAAACCGTCATCACCGACGCGATTGCACGCGCTCGCGGTGAGCAACATGCCTGGCCCGATGTGCAGTATCTCTGGCAAATCAACCCGGTAGTGCAGTGGCTGGACGATAAAATCTCTTCGGCTTTTGGTCGTCATCAGGCACCGGTTATCCGTCTGCCATACCTGCTTGAACCCGATGAAGATCACTTCATTCTTTCCGGGTTATTCCCGAACCGTAAATCACATCCGATGGTGAACCCGTGGATAGTGGTGAGCTTTAACCGTGAATCGCTAATCGGCAGTCAGCCATTTGCTGAGTTTTTACAACGTCATCCGCAGTTGAGTAACAAGCTGACTAACAGCGGCGGTAAAGATCGTAATCACCAGCGCCAGCAGGATTTACTGGAAGCGGCTATTGCTCATGCCCGGGAGGTATTCATCCATGATCGGAATGCGTTTGAAACGCACATTAACCAGCAACTGAATGAGCATCTGCAAAAGCTGGACGTTTTGCGTGGGCGGCAGTTGAGCCAACTTGAGCTGGATTTTGCCGATAACAAACAGCAATTGTCAGTTAAGCAGAGCCGTAAAGAGCAGAGACAACGCGAAATCGAACACAATTTTGACAGCTATATCGAATGGATTGAGGACACCATGACGACTGAAAAAGAACCCTACATTCAGGTAATTGCTGTTATCACCGGAGCGGAGGGTTAATCATGGCGCTGGTCGGTATTAATAACGAAAACGAATTTTACTCTAACCACTATTTGGGTGAGGTATTCACCAGTGATATCCGCGATGTGCTGGAACCCTGGATAGCCCAGGAAAATGCAGCGCGTGAAGCGGAGCGTGCCGCTCGTGAACAGGGCAAAGACGTAGAGCCGGGATACCGCGCTCCGTGGAACCAGTTTAACAGTCTGGCGACTGAGTTTTTCCGCAAACTTGCCGAGCACGAAAAACAGCGTCAGATCCCGCAGCGTCTGGCCGATCAACGTAATCGCTGGCAGCCATTGTTAAAGGCGCTGGGCTACGAAATTACGCCGCAGATCCAAATGCTGGATGACGATACACCACTGCCAGTACTGGCGCGTTACAACAGCACTGACGGTAGCCCGTGGCTGTGGATTGTTGAAGCACACGATCAGGAAGAAGGAACGCTGGATCCGCTGGCGCTCTCCTTACTGACCGCGCAATTCCCGGCGGATACCGACAAACATAAGCGCGACAGCCTGCGCAAAAAAGCCAACGGTGAATATCGCAGCTGGCAGGATCTGCTCTCTACGGCGGTCTTCACCCAAAATGAACCGCCGCGTTTTGTGCTGCTGCTCGGTAACCGTCAGCTATTGTTGTTGGACCGTACTAAGTGGGCGCAAAACCGTCTGCTACGTTTTGATTTTGAAGAGATTTTAAGTCGTCGTGAAACGGATACGCTGAAAGCGACGGCAGTGTTGCTACATAAAGATTCGCTGCTGCCGGGCAGTGGGGCACCATATCTTGACTCGCTGGATGACAATTCGCACAAACATGCGTTTGGTGTTTCGGAAGATCTGAAATATGCCCTGCGCGAAAGCATAGAGTTGTTGGGCAACGAAGCGATGCATTATCTGATCGACCGTGGCCTGGCAAACTATACCGGTAACCGTGCGGTGGACCCGGATGAACTGAGCCGCGAATGTCTGCGTTACATGTACCGCCTGCTGTTCCTGTTCTACATTGAAGCGCGCCCGGAGCTGGGTTATGCGCCAATGACAGCCAAAACCTATCTGCAAGGTTACAGCCTGGAAACGTTGCGCGATCTGGAGATGATCCCGCTGACCAGCGAAGAAGATCGCAACGGGCGCTACTTCCACGACAGCCTGAATATGCTGTTTAAACTGGTGCGCGAAGGCTACAACGGCGGCGTGAAAATGCAGAGTGACCTGGAGAGCGGCGACCGGATCACCATCCATAGTCATCAGTTCAGCGTCCCGCGTCTGGAAAGTCATCTGTTTGATGCCAACAACACGCGCATTCTTAACCGCGTGGTATTCCGTAACGAAACCCTGCAACAGATTATCCAGGCGATGTCGTTAAGCCGCCCGGGCAAAGGGCGCTTTAACCGCCGCGGACGTATTTCTTATCGCCAGTTGGGTATCAACCAGTTGGGTGCGGTGTATGAGGCGCTGCTCTCCTATCGCGGATTCTTCGCCAGCGAAGATCTCTACGAGGTGAAGAAAGCCGGGGAAGAGTTTAACGAGCTGGAGACGGGTTACTTCGTCAGTAAGGATGAGATTGGCAAATACCACGAAGACGAGAAGGTCTACGAGAAAGACGGCAGTCTGCGCATTCACCGCAAAGGCAGTTTTATCTACCGTATGGCCGGGCGCGACCGTGAGAAATCTGCCTCTTATTACACCCCGGAAGTGCTGACCCGCTCACTGGTTAAATATGCCCTGAAAGAACTGTTTAAAGAGCAAATTGATCCGATTACCGATCTGCACGCTAAAGCTGATGCCATCTTAAACCTCACCGTGTGCGAACCGGCGATGGGCAGCGCGGCGTTCCTTAACGAAGCCATCAACCAGCTGGCGGAAGCGTATCTGTTCCACAAGCAGCAGGCGGAAGGTCGCCGTATTCCGCAGGATCGTTACACCCAGGAGTTACAGCGGGTGAAAATGTACATTGCCGACAACAACGTTTTCGGCGTGGACTTAAACCCGGTGGCGGTGGAACTGGCGGAAGTGTCGCTGTGGCTGAACGCCATCAGTGGCGATGCCTTTGTACCGTGGTTTGGTTACCAGCTGCACTGCGGTAACTCGCTGGTGGGCGCGCGCCGTCAGGTGTTCAACAAGAGTGAACTGACCTACAAAAAAGCCAAAGATCCGAGCTGGCTTAACAGCGAGCCGGTCGAACTGGCGATGAACACGCCGCGTGAAGAGACGCAGATTTTTCACTTCCTGCTGCCCGACGGCGGTATGGCTAACTACAGCGATAAAACCGTTAAGCAGCGTTATCCGGATGACTTCAAAGCCCTGGACAGCTGGCGCAAAGAGTTTATTAAAAGCTTTGCCGGGCATGAGATTGCTGATGTGCAGCGTATCAGCGAAAAGGTGGAAGCTCTGTGGAACACCTATCGCCAGCAACTTAAAGCAGAACGTCTGAAAACCGCCGACAGCTACCCGGTGTGGCCGGCAGAAAACAGCGAGCAGACGCGTTCTTCGCTGAGCAGTAAAGATGAAACCTTCAGTGGTCGTCTTGAAGATAACAGTGCCTACCAGAAGCTGCGTTGGGTGATGGACTACTGGTGCGCGCTGTGGTTCTGGCCGATCGACAAAGCCGATGAGCTACCGGATCGCGGCACCTGGTTGTTTGAGATTGAAACCCTGCTCGACGGGATTGTAATCACGGAAAAAGTCACTGAAGTTGCGGAGCACACCACCGGCGATCTGTTTGCCGAAGAAGGTCTGCTGCGAGAAGAGTCTTCACTGTTTTCCGGCGCAGGTCGTCTGAAAACCGAGGTGTTGTTCCGTCATTTGCCGCGTCTGGCGATTGTCGATGCCCTGAGAAAGCAGTACCGTTTCTTCCACTGGGATCTGGAGTTCTGCGACCTGTTTGCCGAGCGCGGCGGTTTTGACCTGATGCTCGGAAACCCGCCGTGGCTAAAAGTTGTATGGGAAGAACGCGGAATATTGGGAGATTATAAACCTGAGCTTGTACTGCACAATCTTAGCGCTGCCAATATATCTTCTCTCCGAGAAGAATCTTTTGCACGAGTCTATGGATTAGAAGATGCATGGCGAAGTGAGTTTGAATCTGCCGTTGGATTACAGAACTATCTAAATAGTCAGCAAAATTTTTCATGCTTGTTAGGGCAAAAAACAAATCTATATAAATGTTTTTTACCAGTCTCATGGCGACTTATTTCTGAACATGGTGTTTCAGGGTTATTGCACCCTGATGGAGTTTATGATGATAGCAAGGCGGGGGAACTTCGTGCCAAAATTTACTGCCGTTTGCGTGACCATTATCAATTTCAAAATGAATTAGGGCTTTTTCCCGATGTTCATCATGCAACAACATTTAGTATTAATATTTATGGTCCATTGCAAGAATCGCCTTCATTTACACACATGTCAAATTTGTTCTCTGTGTATACAATAGATTCAAGTATTTTGCATGATAATCAAGGGGAAATTCCTGGTATCAAGGAAGAATCTTACAATGGGGATAAACTGAAAATAAATTGGAATATATCACCCCATAAATCAAGAGTATTAACAATTACTATTGATGAGTTACGTTTGTTTGCGGGGATATTTGATGATAATTCAACACCTGCACTGCACGCAAGGCTTCCAGCTTTACATACAGTACAATTATTGGAAGTTTTACGTAAATTTGATGTTAAATCAAAAAAACTATCTTCAATAAAAAATAATTATTATTCTACAGTGATGTTTGATGAAACATTTGCTCAAAGAGATGGTACAACTAAAAGGAAAACGGAATTCCCCTCTGGAATTTCACAATGGATATTATCTGGACCACATTTCTTTGTGGGGAATGCTTATTACAAAACGCCACGGACTTTATGTAAATTAAATAGTGACTATGACTCCATTGATTTGATGACTATTCCTGATAATTATATGCCTAGGGTTAATTATATTCCTAATTGCGAGTATTCCGATTTTCTAAATCGAATTCCGACAGTTTCTTGGGATGGTAATGTCTTTCCTGTGACTAATGGCTATAGATTTGTTAATCGGGAAATGATAGGTTCAACTTCTGAACGAACTTTCATCGCAACTATAATACCTCCCGGTATTTCTCATATTAATACGTGTCTAAGCACTATTTTTAAACATGACTATGATTTACTTGATTTCTTTTCGATGTCTTTGTCCATTGTCGTAGATTATAGAGTCAAGTGTACTGGCATGGGGCATGCGAATCAGTCATTAGTTAATCAACTTCCATTATTAAGTAATGAGAAGTTTAGAGCCTCTTTACATGCAAGGTCGATGGCTTTGGTTAGTATAACAGAGCATTATAAAAAATTGTGGTGTTCCATTTATTCCTCAGAATTTAAAATACAATATTGGAGCCGCGATCTCCCACAGCTCCCCCAGGATTTCTTCACCAATCTGACCCCAGAATGGCAGCGTAACTGCGCCTTACGCTCCGACTACAGCCGCCGTCAGGCGCTGGTGGAAATCGACGTGCTGGTGGCGCAGGCGCTGGGGCTAACCCTCGAAGAACTACTCGCCATCTACCGTATTCAGTTCCCGGTGATGCGCCAGTACGAAGCGGACACCTGGTACGATCAAAACGGTCGCATTATCTTTACCCCAAGCAAAGGGCTGGTGGGCGTTGGCTTGCCTCGTACCGCGCGTAAAGCTGACCTGAAAAACGGCTTTGTCTTTAACGTCGACAGCCCGGACTGGACCGGCGGTGACTGCACCGATCAAGCCATCGGCTGGGATGATGTCAAACATCTGCAAACCGGTACCGTCAGCGTTACCTTTGATGACTATACCCGCAGCGACGAAGGCGAGCGCCGTACCGTCACCTGGCAGGCACCGTTTATCAAGCCGGATCGCGAAGACGACTACAAAGTGGCCTGGGCGTTCTTTGCACAAGATAAGGAGAGCGCCTGATGTTGCCGTCCGTTGTCAGTCGGCAGGTCGCCGACAGCGTTGCCGCCTTTTTACGGGCGGCGTTCCCGCTAAACAGCCCGCTGTTTAACGGTGAGAATAACGATAATGTCTCAATGCTGGAGCAATTTCTGGCCCAGCCCGAAACGCTGCTGAAAGGACCATACCTTTCCGCCCAGTTGCCGTTTCGTAAAAGTGACTTACCGCTGAATTTTTTCCCTAATCTGACGCTGCCGTTCCCGCCGCACGCGCATCAGGCCCGGGCATTTCAGCGTCTGGGAAGCGACGCGCCACAGCCGACGCTGGTCGCAACCGGTACCGGCTCCGGTAAAACAGAATGTTTTATGTTCCCGCTGCTCAACCACTGCGCGGGCGCGTCACAAGCCGGGGTTAAAGCAATTATCATCTACCCGATGAACGCCCTGGCAACCGATCAGGCCAGCCGTTTCGCCAAAACCATCGCCAGCGATCCACAACTGCATGGCAAGGTGACCGTCGGCTTGTTTGTCGGCGACAGCGAAATCGAACCCAGCAAGAAAATGTCGGCAGAAAAGGTCATTACCTGTAAGCACACGCTGCGCGAAAGCCCGCCGGACATCCTGTTGACCAACTACAAAATGCTCGACTACCTGCTGATGCGCCCTGGCGATCAGCCGCTCTGGCGTTACAACCAGCCCGGCTCATTGCGTTACCTGGTCGTGGATGAATTGCATACGTTTGATGGCGCGCAAGGGTCGGATCTGGCCTGTCTGGTGCGACGTCTGAAGCATCACATAGGTGTGGATAACCAACGATTCGCCTGCGTCGGGACATCAGCTACCGTCGGCGACGAACTGGGGCAACTGCTCGATTACGCAAAAACAATCTTTGACCAGCCGTTTACCGATGACGCCGTTATTCGCGAAGATCGCTACACGGCAGCGGAGTACTTGCAGGATTATGCCATTGCGTACAGTCAGTATCCGGGGCCGGAGGTCGCTTCGGCCCTGGACCCGCAGAGTTACGCTACCCCGGTAGCGTATCTTAACGGGCAAATCCCTTTGTGGTTCCCCGACAGCGACTTGCAACTCCCGGACGATCTGGAGAGCGACGACGGGCGTGAAAAGCGTATTGCGCTGGGGTCACTGTTACGCCGCCACAGCGTGATGCATGTCTTACTCCATGATCTGCAAGGCGGGATCCTCTCTGAACGAGAGTGTCTGGAAAATCTCCAGGTTATGCTGGCAGAAAGCGCCGACCATGCCCGACGCGTGCTGCAAAGCATTCTGGCACTGATCGCGCAGGCACGTCTCGAAGTACCGGAAACGGAACACGATCGGCAAAAACGTCTCCAGGCGAAGAAAGTGCGTCCGGTGCTGCCATTTGTGCAACTGCGCTCCCAGTTGTGGCTTCGTGAGATGCGTCGTCTGGTCGCCAGCGTGGCGAAAACGCCGCGACTGGTGTTTGCCGATGATGTGGCGGTGGAAGACCGCGAACACTATTTGCCGGTTATCCACTGCCGTGACTGCCACGCAACCGGCTGGGCCAGCCTGCGTCATGGGCAAAGCGTTCAGCTGGAAACAGACCTCGACGGCATTTATCGCCAGTTCTTTGAAAAAGGGCGCTCCATCGTCCTCGCTTTCCCGGATAACAACGAAAAAGCGGTCAGTGGCGCACACCAGAAACTGTGCCCTACCTGCCTGAAACTGAACCGACAGTCCAGCGTCCAGTGTGGACATTGTGGTCATACAGAGCTGTTGCAGGTACTGATCCCGGATATGCTCAAAGAGCGTAAGGACGAGCTGGAGTTTGCTAATGAATGCCCGTACTGCAACAGCAAACAGGGGATTTCGATTTTGGGGTCACGGGCTGCCAGTCTGTCGGCGGTGATGATTCACCAGCTTTATGGCAGCCAGTTCAACGAACATAAAAAGCTGATTACGTTTTCTGACTCGGTACAAGACGCCGCGCATCGTGCCAGCTTTTTTACTGCCCGAACCTGGCCGCTGATGATTCGTGGGCAAATCGCCAGTGTTCTTGGCGAAAAAGAGACATTACCGCTGGATGCGTTCGCGGCGCGTGTTTGCCAACAAACGCGTGAACGTTCACCGGACGATGCTCATTTTGCAGCGAACTTCATCGCACCAAATATGCAGTGGCTGAATGATTATCAGACGCTGAAAAATGAAGGCAAACTGGCGGAGAACTCCGATCTGCCGGAGCTGGTTTCCCTGCGCCTCGACTGGGAGGTGTACAGCGAATTTACCCTGCGCGCGCGTATCGGACGTACGCTGGAAGCCACCGGTTATGCCGTTGCCGGAGTGGATAAAGAACGCTTTAATCCGGCAATTACCGCCCTGCATCAACAGCTTTGTGAAGAGCTGGGTGATGAGATGTCCGGTGTGAGCGTCGAGCAGGTCGCGCACCTGGCGCTGGGGGTTATTTGGTATCAACGCCAGGCCGGGGCCGTTATGCATCCGGCGTTCGAAAGTTATCGCCGTGATGGCACGACCTTTATGATGACGCAAAAAGAGCGTACCTCGCGCTATATGCCTTCTATCGGTCCGAAAACGCGTAAACCGGCTTATGCGTCGTTTGAAAAAATTAATGGTTTCCATCGCCTGATTGGCGCGAAGTCTAACCCCAGTTGGTATCAGCATTGGATCAATCGCACGCTGAGTAACGGCAATAATCTGTTTATCAGTAGCGTTGCGGAAACGGTGTTACGACGCCTGTTTACGGCGTTGAAAATAGCCGGAGTAGTAAAAGATTTTGACACCAAAGGGCGTGAAGCCTGGGGACTGGTGCCTTCGGCGCTGGTGGTGAGCCGTGACGTCGTTCAGCTTAATTGCTCATGTTGCCGTGAGGTTGTCCGGGCTCCGGCCGATCAAGGCTGGCAGTGGCGTAATGCGCCTTGTCTCTCTTTACGTTGTGAAGGTCGTTACCAGGAAGTCGACAATACGGCGACCTGGCGTTGGGAGAACATGGACATCGCGCGCGTGCAGGGCGCAGAACACACGGGGCTGCTTAGCCGTGAAGATCGCGAAGCCACCGAAAAATCGTTCTACCGCGGCAACCAACCGTGGAATATCAACCTGTTGTCGGCAACACCGACGCTGGAGATGGGTATCGACGTTGGGGATCTTTCCACCGTTTTACTCTGTTCTGTCCCACCTGCTCAGGCCAACTACTTGCAGCGTATTGGTCGCGCCGGTCGTAAAGATGGTAACGCGTTAAACATTACCGTGGCAGAAGGGAACCCGCACGATCAGTTTTTCTTTGAAGAACCACTGGAGATGATGCAGGGCCAGGTGCAGGCTCCTGGCGTCTTCCTCAATGCAACGGCTATTCTCGAACGCCAGCTGGCAGCTTTTTGTATGGATAACTGGGTGAAAACCGGTGTACCAGAATCCGCTATCTGTAAAAACGTCAAACAGATGCTGGATGAGCTGGAGTTCGGGCGTAAATCGGGTTTTCCGTATAACTTACTGAGATATATCGAACAGCATCATGCGGAGATTGCTGCACAATTTACGGCGATCTTCCCCGATCTTGCCGCAGAAACTCGCCAACAGTTGTTGTCTTATCTTCAGGGTGCGCCTGGACAGCGTTCGCTGGTGCAGCGTATCGAAGAAGCGTTAAAACTGCTGGTGGAAGATCGCAAATCTCTGCGTTCACGCATCGATAAACTCAAGCGCAGTATCGATAAGCTGGAGAACGCGCCGCGCGATCAAAACTTTGACAGCGATATGCGCGAGTTAACTTCAGAACGGCAGGCGCTGATGGCGCTGGTAAATCAAATCAACAATAAGCAGACGCTGAATTTCCTCACGGATGAAGGTCTGCTGCCTAACTACGCCTTCCCGGAAGCCGGTATTACGTTACGTTCTGTGCTCTGGCGGCGTAAAGAAGGCGGGGAAGCGCGTGAATATCAAAACACCACTTTCGAATATGAACGCCCGGCATCAACGGCGCTGGCTGAGCTGGCTCCGCTGAATAATTTCTATGCCGGTGGGCATAAAGTTGAAATTGAGCAGATAGACCTGAAGGTCTCTGAGCCGGAGAACTGGCGTATCTGTAGCCACTGTAACTACAGCGAAAATATCGACCAGACGGGCGACCAGCATAAATATTGCCCGAAATGTGGCACACCGGGGTGGGCCGACGCCGGACAAAAAACCACGCTGCTGAAACTTCGCCAGGTGTATGCCCGCGCCAGCGCACGTGATAGCCAGATCAGCGACGAGAGCGACAGCCGTGAACCTGCTTTCTTCCAGCGTCAGCTATTGGTTAGTTTCGAAAAAGAAGATGTATCGGCGGCATACGCGATTGAGGAAGGCGAAGTTCCGTTTGGTTTTGAATTTTTAAGCAAAGTCACCCTGCGGGATATCAACTTCGGCAAAATGGCGGATGATGCCAATGAGTTGATGATTGCCGGAGAAGCGAAGAAGCGAACCGGGTTTAAAGTTTGCCTCGGGTGCGGCATGGTGCAGCGTCCTCGCGATCATGAACCACGTCATGATTTGAGCTGCAAATATCGCACGGAACCCGAAAAGGCGAAGTTCGAAGATTATCTCTATCTCTATCGCCAGCTGGAGTCAGAAGCGTTGCGTATTCTGCTCCCGGTAAGCAGTTACAGTAATGACCGTGTCGTGGAGGCTTCTCTTGGGGCGGCGATCCAGCTAGGTCTTAAACATTACTTCAAGGGGAATGTCGATCACCTGAAAGGCGTTGTGTACCGCGAGCCGGAAAATGAAGGCGAATCCTGGCGGCAGTATCTGGTGATTTACGATACCGTCCCGGGGGGAACTGGTTCTCTTAAAGAGCTGATGCGCACTCCCGACAATTTGCTGAAATTACTTGAACTGGCCTATCAGGCGATAGTGGAATGCAGTTGCAACCATGATACGCATAAAGATGGTTGTTATCGTTGCGTTTACGCTTACCGTGACCGTGGGCGCATGAAGTATGTCTCCCGCGATCAGGCGCGTCTCTTGCTGGCGAAAATTTTGCAGGCAAGAGATTCGATACGGGTAATTGATTCCATCAAAAACATTTCCCTCGAAGCCATGATGGGCAGTGAGCTGGAAAAACGGTTTATTAGCTGCCTGCAAGAAAATAAAAACCTGATTGTCAGTCGCAGTTACGCGCATCAGGGCGCTGGGTGGATTATTAACACCCGCAGCGAACCGATGATGAGCTGGCATCTTAAAGCTCAGGTGGATTTAGGCGCTAAAGAGGCGGTGGGGATCCCTTGTCGCCCGGATTACGTGCTATATCCGCTTATGCAGTCTGATGCCATTAAACCGGTAGCTATTTTCCTTGATGGCTTTGCGTTTCACAAAAATAGCGTCGCAGAGGATGTGCAAAAACGCCAGGCGATTCGGGATAGCGATAATTTCTGGGTGTGGACAGTCACGTGGGCCGATCTCAAAGAGCCTGGGCTTAAACATGTTCAGGATGTCCTGGGGCTTGGGCATAACCCGGATATGAAACAGCCTAAGTTTTATAACCTGTTTCACGATACCAACTTTGCGGCCCTTGAAGCGTCGTTCCGGGAACGCAACAGTTTTGCACTGCTGCTGGATTATCTCGCCGATCCGGGAGGAAGAACGCAGTTATGGCAGAAAATGGCTGCTGCACATGCCTGGGTGTGGTTGGATGTGAAGAAGTCACAGGACGCGGGAACGAAACAAAAGTATGCCTATGAAATGCAGGAAAACGCGCCAGCCTGGCGGCTAGCAGAGCTTTTGCCAGACGAACCGTTTGTCTTTGGTGGTTTACTCGATAGCTGTAACTCATCGCAGCAATTTATTGAGCTGGCTTCGGTGTTGCCACAACAAGCCATTAAACCGACGACCAGTGTCGCACAAATGCGCAGCTGGCTGCGTTTGCATATCTGTTTTGACGATCGCTATACGCAGGATGACGGTTATGAAGCGGGACTCAATGGCTTCTGGCGACTGGTAAACCTGTTACAGTTCCTGCCGGATATGACCTTTACCAGCCGTAAAGCCGTGCATTTACCGCAGGAAAGCGTTGACGTTAAAGTTACGGCAACGCCAGAGGCAGTACCAGAGACTGATGAAAGTTGGGCTGAGATTATTGAGTTTGGCTTATTAAGCGCTGAAGAGATCGCGTTGCTTCAGTCTCATTCTCTCTCTGCGCCGACTCTCGGCTACGAATTGCAAAATGATGAAGGTGAAATTATTGCGGAAGCCGATCTCGCCTGGCCATCACAAAAATGGGCATTGATTATTGATAATCAAGAATTTATTCCATTATTCACAACCAGGGGTTGGCACGTTGCATTCGGGCCAATTGACGAAAATACATTGCAACATCTGTCCGGAGGTGACAAATGACGGTGCAAACGCCCAAGGTGGCACTTTCTGATGGTTTTCTGGGCGCATTCGCGCGGATCCCAAAAGCACAGCAAAAAAAGGTGCAGGAATTCATCTCCAAATTCCGTCAGGACCCGACCAGTAATGGACTTAACTATGAAAAGATCCACGATGCGCGCAGTAAAAATGTCCATTCGGTGCGAATCGATCAAACTTATCGCGGCATTGTTCTGAAACCTGAACAGGGTGCCCTGTATATGCTGATGTGGGTGGATAAACACGACGAAGCATACGACTGGGCGCGGCGGCATGATTGTTCAATTCACCCGGTTACCGGCGCAATTCAGGTTATTGATATTAGCTATATCAAACCGGCAGCGGAAACAGTGGTTGATAAACCGAAACTCTTCGCAGCTTACAGCGCGGAACAGATTCTGGCCCTGGGTGTGCCGCCTGTCTTTATTGATCAGGTGATGGCGCTTACCGATGAAGCCGGGCTTAATCAACTTGAAAGCATAATGCCAGCAGAAGCCTGGGAACCCCTGCATTGGCTGGCAGAAGGGCTGGATTACCAGGAAGTGCTGGAAGAGTTTAACGATCATCGTGATGAGCCTGTTGATACCAACGACTTTATGGAGGCGATTGAACGAAGTAAACGTCGCTTCTATGTCGTTGAAAATGAACAGGAGCTGTTGCAGATGCTTAATGCGCCTTTAGAAAAATGGCGTGTATTTCTGCATCCGAGCCAGCGAAAACTGGTGGAGTCGCCCGCTAATGGTCCGGTACGAGTACTGGGCGGTGCAGGTACAGGGAAAACGGTTGTTGCAATGCACCGTGCGCGGTGGTTATCTCAGCGTCTGGTAGATAAACCCGGTAAGAAGGTACTTTTCACGACCTTTACGCGTAACCTGGCGGCAGATATTCGCGCTAATCTCCAGCGGTTGTGTACGCGAGAAGAGATGGCGCGTATTGACGTCGTTAACATTGATGCCTGGATGAGCGACCAACTAAAACGCCACGGTTATGATTTCCGCGTGGTATACGACAGCGATGAAGGGCGACGTAAATGCTGGAACTATGCCTTGCAGCAGGCACCTGCCGAACTGGGGCTACCTGACAATTTCTATGCTGAAGAGTGGCAACGCGTTGTCCAGCCAAATGCGGTTTACACCCGGGAGGAATACCTCAAAGTCAGCCGGGTTGGACGTGGTACAGCGTTATCCCGTATTCAACGGGCGAAAATCTGGCCAGTTTTCGAAGAATTCAGAGCACAAATGGCGCGTGCCAAACTGCGCGAAATGGGCGATGCCATGCATGAGGCTATTGTTCTGTTTAAAGAAAAGCAGGTCCAACTACCTTATAGCAGTATTGTCGTCGATGAAGCTCAAGATATCGGTGCCCCGGCATTTACTCTTATTCGCAGCCTGGTTCCCGAGTCGCCCAACGATCTGTTTATTGTCGGGGATGGGCATCAGCGTATTTATCGCAATAAGGTCGTTCTTGGTCAGTGTGGTATTAACGTCCGTGGTCGTCGCAGTAAAAAATTGAAGATTAACTATCGGACCACAGAAGAGACGCGTCAATTTGCTGTTGGGCTGTTAACTGGTGTGAAGGTTGATAACCTCGATGGCGAAGCGGATACCAGTAATGATTATTTGTCATTACTGCACGGGGAAAAGCCCATGATTACGCATGCGGCAGATTTCAAAGAAGAGGCTGCAACACTCGTCAAGCAAATTCAGGCATTGCTGGCGAATCAGGTTCGTTCTCAGGATATCTGCATTACTGCGCGTACTAAACATGCTTGCGACCGCTACGCATCAGCACTCAATGACGCCGGAATTGAGACATTTAATTTAGGCAATGATAGCGGTGACAGCGATGCACGCCCAGGCGTGCGAGTTGCAACGATGCACCGTATTAAAGGGCTTGAGTTCCAGTATGTGTTCCTGGTGGGGATTAACGAAGGCGTTGTGCCGGAAATAAAAGCATTAGCATCCGATGATCCCGTTGAACAGCGTGATGCATTATTTAATGAGCGCGCGTTACTGCATGTGGCTGCAACCCGTGCCGTAAAAGGGCTGTTTGTTTCATCATCTGGTATCCCTAGTCCGCTATTAGTGGCTGATTGATAATATGTCCGAAACAGACCAGGAGCCGAAACGCTCCTGGTCTATATAACCGTTCTGGCAACTGGCGATATTTATATTGTTTAGCTCCCAACAGCCAGACAATATCAGCTTAGAAATTATATTCGCTTATGCGGTTAGCATATTGCACAGTACAACCTGTTTTCTCTATATCTAACGTAACATCAGGATGTGGATGATTTTTGGATGGGGTAACACACTGGACAAATATAGCTGGCACGAAAAGGCTGGCATTTTCTGGTGACCAATAGTCTTTGGAATCATGATTATAAAACAAACACCTTAAATTTTAAACGTATGATGCCAGGATTACCAGAATTATAAACGAATGTATGAGTTCTTTTCTGTTTGTTCTGGGGAGGGTATAAATATTGTAATTGTTAATAGTATCGTCAGGACGATAAAAATATAATCATGACAAAGGAAATTGAACTAAAATGATTGACCTTTTACAGGTGGTTTGTCAGTGATTTCTTGTTATTAATGATTCATCTCTTATTCATGAACTGAATTATTCGTATGGTTACTGTTACTATTGCGATAAATCGCAATTCCTTTTCTTAATTGTTCGACATTCATTTCGATTTTTGACTTTTCAATGAGCAGGTTTTTTCCGGTAAGAATATATCCAGGAAGTATGCTTATTCCTTTCCAGACTAATTCGCTATTCATCAGTTTGTACGTCGGAGTTGAAGGGATGGCATGTTTACGTGTTTGCTTTTTCGCGATGATGTTAAGGCATTTTCGCGCGATATCGCCGCCAACGAAAATAACTTTTATATTGGCAAAGAGTTCGAGCTCCCATTCTACAATAGGTGACCAGAGAATGATCTCCGCGGGTGTGGCTGTGATCTGTGTTTTAGGTAGTTTCAGTGCGGAGGTCAGGTAGATACCATGGTTGAGTAAGACTTCGCCACTACTTGCCGATAATCCAGCCAGCGCTAACTGTCGGGCGACAGTCGTAAAATAACCAGACTCTGGTGTATAAAAATCTTCTTGCGGTGTTATAGCTACCACCTCATTAATCATAACCATTTTTATGGTCGATGGCATAATTTCATAAGTGGGGAAATACAGTAATATATCTTTAGCCTGTTGAGGGTATTCTGCATAGATTCGGTCATGTAATGATTGACGGATATTCATGATTTATTTTCCGTATAAAATAGTAAGGTGATCGCCTGAATAAATGTAATCTCATATTTTGATGAGTATAGTGATTTTTTATTTCTCTGGTGAGGAATGAAGAAAATATCAATGGTGAGGATCGTCAGAGATTCAGGGAAAGTTAAGGCCAGTCAGAAACACAATGCCGTCACTTAAGCGGGGCGGCACTGTGTTTCACCGGATAACGGGTTTTTGATACCTTAACAGCCCTCGGCCTTGATAGTCGTGGGAACACCGCTTCCAGAGCACCCCGCAGATGCTCCAGCCGTTTCGGGATGGTTCCTGGTGACGCCGTATTTCCCTGCACTATCATTTCTGTCACGATAAACTGGAATGCGAACTTAAAGCTGATTTCTGACGCCGCTTTAGTTGCCTCACGCTGTATCGCTCCGCCGGTAGGCCGAGGTCATGGCATTCAGCAGAATGTGATTCCCAGATTCATTAACGCCACCAGACGCATGACCGGGTAGGCGCTCTGCCGCTCAGTGGATGTGTTGGCAGAGCCATAATATTCGCGCAACTCAGGTTCATAGGTGTCCTGAACTGTGCGCCATCAATGGCAAAAAGTTGCAGGCCGTGCCAGTCATCCTTCAGGTAACGTTCCGCGCCCCATGTCTGTGCGGTCTGGCGGAAGAGCCATTCCACCAGGGGGCCCCCACGCGCTGGCGCTCCTGGGTGACAGCGCTGCGGGCCAGCAGGCTAATCCCCGCTTCGCCATCCGCGCTCAGGTTAAGACGACAAATGGTCGCATGAGCAGAAAGCGTCAGGAGGTGCTGTATCCACTCGGTGGGAAGGTGCTCTGCAAACAGTTGCGTAGAGGGCGGTGGCATAAGCGGATGGTCTCTGAAAGTGGTATAAGAAAATGGCTCCTTGTTGTGAAAACCATTATAGTGCCGCACGCCGGAGCAGTTAAAAGCGTTGATGGATGCAAATAAATCAAATTAATGAACGCTCACCTTTCGCGCCAAAACTGCAAAATTGCTTCTACAAACTTGTCAGAAATAATCCCCCGACGGGCTGCCGCGCTGAAATGACTGCTTCGCAGTGCCGTCGTCCAGCTCTCCGGTGACCGGTACGCTGAACCGTAATATCCCGTGCTTAAATCGTCCGGGTCTTCAACAGGCGCGTTCGTCAGTCCTCTTTCACCTTGTTGCTGGAAGTCGACGAAAATAATATTGGCTAAAACATTATTTTGATAATTGCCATAAATAGCTTCATACGCATGAGGGAATTTTTCTTTCCAGTACCAGGTGGTATCGCCGCAAAACCACGGCGCGTCAGTAATATTATTAAGCTGAGAATGGTATTGTTTTAGATCCCTACGAAAGGCTTCAACCATATGATTAAAGTGTTGAGGGTGTGACGCGTAGTCACTGGTCGTTAAGTCAAATTCGCCTTGCATCCAGCATACGCCGAGGAATTTGTTCTGCGGATTTTTTGCCAGTGCGGCTCGCGTTCTGCTGACTAAATCCCGGTATAGCGGAGTATCCGATCCCCAACGACAAGCATCATGGCTGGCTCCGTGCCGTTCTGAATATGTCCCTTCGCTGCCCGCGGTAAAAGCCGATCCGCCACGGCAACACGGAACGATGAGAACCCCTGCGTTATCAGGAATAAAGGGCAGTAATTTTCGTGCAATATGCAGTGCCTGGCCAACGGTGCCGTACTGTGTTTGATGATTCGTTGCCAGAGGATGGTGATAACCCTGCATATCCTGAACATCGTGTGGGCAGTGAGTCAGAGGAATAATGTCGTTAAAGTGACATGACGGGCCTCCGGGATGCGTATGCGCAAATCTCGCTAATTGTTTAATTCTGGAATGAGGCGCATCTTCCCTGTCCGGTAATGGCAGTCCTTCGCCATACGCCATGGCATTAGACTGACCAGCAACGGTAAGAACATAGTAATAATCGGGCGATATTATTGCGTTCATATAATTTTCGCGTAATACAAATGACAAATTGATAGCAGGGCCCCTTTACCGGGGCCCTGAAGCGTTAGTTTTGTACTGTGACTTTATTATCCTTCACAGAAATTAAAACTGAATCCGTCACCGCTTTGCCGCCTGCAGTTTCACCGCCAATAATTAATAAACTATTATTCCAGGGCAATGATACTCCGTAGGCCCGACCTTGCGATAATTCACCCGATTTATCCCATTTCCCGTTATGCCAAAGATGAATATCAGTGCTATATGATTTTTTCAGGCCTTCATGCGCA
>SKEZ01000111.1_pt3 | contig 49690 bp, 71 predicted proteins | sample 4843881 | NCBI WGS metagenome assembly SKEZ01 (sample SAMN11008796, study PRJNA524170) | human gut metagenome | isolation source: fecal sample from pouch patient p1, p46 | place: Israel: Tel-Aviv | reverse complement strand
TGTTGTTAATGGTGATCAAGTGAGCAAAATTTATGATTTCACAACTAAAGATTTTGATGGAAGTTATAACTTCATCTTTGCAGGTGATCCACAAATTGGAGCAAGTGGCAGTGCTTCAAAAGATACAGAAGGATGGGATAAAACATTAAGTGATTCAATTAATAAGTTTAATCCAAACTTCATTCTTTCAGCTGGTGACCAAGTTAATACTGCAAGTGACGAGAATCAATACAGTGGCTACTTAGATCATGAAGAATTAACAAGTGTACCTCAGGCAACAACAATCGGAAATCATGATAGTAGTTCAAATGCTTATACACAACATTTCAATTTGCCAAATGAAACTGCTAAAGGGGAAACTGCAGCAGGAACTGATTATTGGTATGTTTATAATAATACTTTATTTATGAATATCAATACAAATAATACAAGTACCGCAGAACACAAAGCATTTATGAAAGAAGCAATTAAGGAAAATCAAGATGTTCGTTGGAAAGTAGTTGTTTTCCATCATTCAGTTTATTCAGTTGCTTCTCATTCAGTAGAGAGTTCTATTTTAAAACGTCGTGAAGAATTAACACCTGTATTTGATGATTTAGGTATTGATGTTGTTTTAATGGGACATGACCATGTTTATGTACGTAGTAATATGATGAAAGGAATGAAAGTTAGTCAAGAAACAAAGGATTTAACTAGTGTAACAGATCCTGAAGGAATCTTATATTTAACTGCCAATTCAGCAAGTGGCAGCAAGTATTATGATATCAAGACTAATATTAGTACTGACTTTGTTGCTAAAATGGATCAATCAAAACAACGTTCAATTTCAAATATTGAAGTTAGTGAAAATAGTTTTAAAGTAACAACTTATTTATACAACAGTAATGATAATCAATGGTCAACTTTAGATGAATTCACTATTAATAAATCAGTTGAAACAAACAATCAAGAAATTACATTAGTACCAGAAGAAACAGCAAATGATATTAGAGTAGTTGCTCCAGTAGGAACAGTTGAAAAAAATAGTACTTTATCAGCAGTTGAAGTGAATGAGGGTGACTTATATCAAGGAATTAAAAATACCTTAAATACTATTTTAGGTAGTGATAAGGATTTTAAAGTATTTGATCTATCACTGATCAAAAATGGAAATATTATAAATCCATTAGGAAAGGTTCAATTATCATTAGCACTACCAGAGGGATATGATGCTAGTAAGTTATTGATCTATCAAGTACAAGATAGTCAAAACAATGATATAACACTAAACCCGATTACATATACAATTAAAGATGGACGGATTATTATTGAAACAGCTTCATTAGGACAATTTGTTTTAGTTAACAATGTAGAAAATAAAAAGCCAGATACAGGTAATGGTTCAAATACTAATCTTCCGACAGTTAAGCCATCAAATACAAATAATTCTACTACAACGACAAATAATAAGGTTGTAACCGGTGATAATAGTAATCTTATTGCTTGGGGAACATTATTGTTTACAGCTTTGGGATGTTCATTAGTTGCTTATAAATCAAAAAAAGAAGAAAAGTTAAAATAACTAGTGGTAATCATTGATTACCACTAACTTTTATTAGAGGTCATTTATGAAGATATTTAATGAATTAAAAGAGAATCGTGTTGTTATTATCATTATGCTCATTACGATAATTGCAGCTGGTTTTTTTAATCAATATTTAGCTAAGGATTATTCTCGGGTTAATAACGATTCAACTGATTTTGTTAGCGGGAAGATAGTAGAAATAACGAGCAGTAATCTTGAATATGATCAAGATTTAAAAATAAATCTTGGAAAACAAGTAGTTGTGGTTGAGATTCTTGAAGGAAAAAGTGCAGGAAAAAGAGTAGAGATCGATAATTATCTAACAGCTGCTCATAATGTTGAAGTTGCGATTGGCTCGAAAGTGATTATCTCAGCTGATGAACCAGATGGAATAGACTCGTATTATACGGTTTATAATTTTGATCGTGGCTTAGGAATGATTATTTTTACTTGTGTATTATTGCTTGTTATCATTGCAATTGGGCGCGGAAAAGGGGTTAAAGCAATCTTAGGATTAGCTTATACATTATATTTAGTAATTTTTCTATTACTGCCAACTGTATTTTCAGGTTACTCACCAGTATTAATGAGTATTATCTGTGTTGCTTTATCAACGATTGTTACATTAATGTTGTTAAATGGTGCTTCTAAAAAGACTTATAGTGCAATTGTGGCAACAGTTTTAGGGGTAGTTTTATCGGCAGGGGGATTTTATTTAATGTCATTAGTACTAAAAGTTAATGGTTTTAGTGTTGATGAGGCAGAAAGCCTTGTGTTAATTAATCAAGCTACGGGATTATCGATTAAAGATATTTTATTTGCAGGGATTTTAATTTCATCATTAGGGGCAATTATGGATGTTGGAATGTCAATTGTTTCTGCCTTATCAGAATTATTTCATCATCAGCCAAACTTGACTCAAAAACAAATTTTTGATTCAGGAATAGAAATTGGTAAAGATATGATTGGTACGATGACAAATACCTTGATTTTAGCATTTACTGGTAGTGCATTTGTTTCATTATTAGTCTTATTTTCATACAATGTCGACATTAAACAACTATTAAGTTCTAATTATATTGCAATAGAATTTGCTCAAGGAATTGCTGGTACTTTAGGAATCGTATTAACTGTTCCAATTGCTTCGTTTATTAGTGCCTGGGCATTAACTAATAAAAAGAGTAATAACAATTTTTTCAAGAGTTGAAAGAAAAAATATAAAATACGTACGAAATTTGACATTTTTCGTACGTATTTATACTATAAATAATATATATTAGTAACAAACTAGTAACAGTAAAAAATTATTTTTTCATATTTGTTACTAATTATTTTTCTAACTTAATTTTTTGCATTTCATCAAACAGTTTATTTAAAATTGTGTGAGTATATACATCATCGGTAATATCCTTGGATTTATGACCTACGATTCGTTTTCTTGAAAAATCATTTACATTATATAATTTAGCAAGGGTATTAAATGTATGACGAGTATCGTATGGAGTATGTGTGAAGTTTAATTGTTCCATTAAGTTATTAAAAATATTTTTTCTGAATTCAATATACTGATTGTTACTATCATTCATAAACAGATACATATTGTTTTCATTAATTAATTCCAATATGAATGGTTTTATCAAATCATGAATAGGAATGTTCCTATTTCTTCCAGCTTCAGTTTTACTACCAGTATTTATGTATGAAATTATCTTTTCATTTCCGTCATCATTACATTTTACATCTATATAAATATTTTCCCTTGTTAATTTAAATAATTCGATAGGACGTGTTCCGGTGAAAATGTAGATTAATACAATTTTAGATTCTCTAGTATTGTGTTTGAATAGTTTTCTTATTTCTTCAATAGTAAATGGATGATGTTTACTATCCGTTTCGTTATCTGTTTTGATTTTAAGATAGCTTGAAAAATCTTCATTAGGTTTAACGTATTTACGTATTACTGCATATTCAAAAATCTGTTTGCATATTACTTTCATGTGAGCTAAGGTACCGCTTTTTCTTCCTCGTTCTTTTAATTCATCAAGAACGAATTGCATATCATCAAATTCTATATCACATATAGGTAGTTCATGAATAGAATCAAAGTTATTAAACCAGCTACGCTTTTGACCTCTAGATTTCAGTTTAGAAAATTCTTCTTCGTCTAAAATATCATAGATTTCCTTGAATGTTGGAATTGATTTAGAAATAGATATTGTAGTTTTTGGTTTGACAGTATTTATGGGATTGCTTTGGAAAATATATAGTTCTAATTTATTTGATATCTGTTTATAAATATCCCCGTAACGTCTTTCCGCTTCTTTTGCGCTTAGTTTATCATCATACCTGAGTTTAGCTATCTCAAGAGCTGTAAAAGCATCATCAGGATCGCTAAAAGCATTTAGTGGTTTTTGCTCACCGTTAAAAGACACACAAGGAAGATAAGGACAGCTACGTCTGCCTGATAAGGTTTTGACAGTACCGTAGCCATTTGGTCTACGTTTTAATCTTACCATTTCATTTTACTCCTTTATTTGTTATAATAGGAGCATAATAAAGTTGTGGAATTTTATTATGCTCAGAGGTATTGCAGTACCTCGTGAACCATCCCATTGCAGTGGGGTGGTTTTTTTGTATTAATTTATTAAATATCCATAACTATAATAATATGTGAGAACACTAATTATTTCTGTAGCACCTAGATTATAAGTTGAAAGCCATTTTCCAAAATCAGCTTTTTGTTTTAAAACATCATCACTAGAAAAATCATCTTTAACAGTTGTATCGGGGAACGGATTTATTATATGGTATTGAGAATTATTGATACCGCTATTTTTATAAACGCAGTTAATGCTAGTACCACCGATTGCATCATCGCTTTTAGAAATTAATAAGAGTATAGCTATATCATCTTTCGAAACACCTACTTTTACTAAGTAGCTGGGATCGTTTAGTCTTTCAAATTTATAACCATTATTAACTAATTTTTTGTATGTTTCATCATTTGATACAAATGTAGTTTCTTTTTCTGTTACAGTTAATTTTGCGGTATTACTCTTAATTGTTTCGCCATCTGAAGTTTCGATTTCTAAGTAGAAGTTTGTTTCTCCTGCTTTTAAAGCAGTAATAAAATCACTACTTGCTTCTGCTATCGAATCGTCATCAAAAATAATTTTTTTACTTTTAATTCCAAAATTACTATTATTTTTTTTGATTTCAACAGTACCTAATTCGCCAGTTTTGATATTTACATCCTCGATAGTGATGCTATTTTTTTCTTTACTACATCCTACAAAACCAAAACACAATAATAAAACCAATAAACTTTTAAATATTTTTTTCATAAATATCTCTCCCTGATTATATATTTTTGTTTTAGGGTAAACTCCTAAAAAGGAGGTACCTGATATGTTAAAAATAAAAATTTCGGAAGTAAGAAACAATAAAAGATTTTCAATCAGAAAACTTGCAATCCATAGCGGTATTTCAAAGTCAACTTTAAATGATTTTGAAAATGGTAAATCAATTCCTAGAATGGATTCTATGGAAAAAATTGCTATAGCACTTAATGTACGTATTTCAGATTTATATGATTCACCATATAAATAAAATTCCGTCCGATAAATCGGACAAATGCCCTCGTTTTAACATTTTGGATTCAGATTGTTATATAATGTAATTACACTTCTCTATCCCAAAAATGACATAAGAGGGGGTGTTATTATGGACTTAAATTATGAAAAGTTACTTAAATCCCACATAACAGAGCTTTTAAAAGAAGTTCATAATACGCGAGTTTTGAAACTTATAATTAAATGTTTGGTGCAAGCTCGCCATGAAACCGATTAATATTAATCGGTTTTTTTGTTCCCAAAACCTTTTATTATCTTATCAAGCAACAGTATATCTTCGTCCGAGAAGTCAACTATTGCTTTTACAAGATTTTTTCTTTCTTCACTCTCTCCTGACATAATTTTATCAATCTTTGAAATGATATCTAAATCAGGTTCTTCATCTTCTCCCATTATTAAATATTCTACTGTACAACAAAGAATATTAGCTATTTTTTTTAATATTTCGTAGTTTGGAGCTCTATAGCCACTTTCGTATCCAGCTAAGGTACTCTTTGCCACACCAATTTGTTTAGCTAGGTCAACTTGAGAAATATTTTTATTATTTCTAACTTCTTTGATCCTTTTACCAATTTCTTTGTTTGTGTCCATCTATATCACCTCCTACAAATCTATTATAACTCAAAATGCAAACTTTTAAAACAAAAAAGTTTGCGAATTGAATTGACATCTAAATATATCAATGGTAATATGTATTTGTTCGCGATAGGCGAACTTGAATAAAGGAGGTGGTAATATGAATAAGGAAGCCAGCAACGAGAAAATTGCAGAAAGATTGGTTAAATTACGTAAAGATAATAATTTAACACAGGACGAGGTAGCTAATTCACTAGGTATTGCTAAATCATCACTCGCAAATTACGAAAATGGATTCAGAAGACCAAAACCTGAAATAATGGTAAAAATAGCGAATTTTTATAACCAGTCTGTACAAGCAATTTTTTTTAATTAATAAGTTCGCTAAACGAGAACTTAAATTTATTGGGAAGGAGAAGAGAATGAGTCAAAATAAGAAAGCTATTGAAGTTGCGTTAAAGTATACTTTATCCAATGAGAACGAAAAAAGAAAATACGACAAGGCAATAGCAGAAGTCAAGAAAAAAACGGATGAACATAAAATAAACAAATTATTAAAAGCTAATTATGATAATGAACGCATTACATTATCAGCGAGAGAGTTACATAAGTTTTTAGAAATTGAAACACCATTTAAAAAATGGTTTGGAAGAATGGCTGAATACGGTTTTCAAGAAAATATTGATTTTAGAGAAGTTATGGACAAAATTGTCCAAAACCCTCAAGGTGGACGTCCTTCAACGGATTATGAAATCAGTATTGATATGGCTAAAGAAATCTCGATGCTTCAGCGAAGTGAGAAAGGTAAACAAGCTAGACAGTATTTTATTGAATTAGAAAAGAAATGGAACAGCCCAGAGCAAATCATGGCTAGAGCGGTTTTGTTATCGAATAGTAAAATTGAACATTTAACCTTAGAAAACGAACAATTAAAAGAAAAGGCATTGTTTGCAGAGGCAGTTAGCGCTAGTCCTGATTCAATTTATATTGGTGATTTAGCTAAATTATTAAAACAAAATGGGATAAGTATTGGTCAAAATAGACTGTTTGAAGTATTAAGAAATGAAGGTTATTTAATCAAACGTGAATGTATGCGTAATGAACCTACCCAACGATCATTAGAATTAGGAATTATGGAATTAGTTGAAAGTACTTGGGAATATTCAGGCGGTTTGAAACGAATCAATAAAACTACTTTTATTACTGGTAAAGGTCAAATATATTTTATCAATAAGTTTTTAAATAAGACAGATAACATTTCAGCAAAAATCGGTCACGTTGAGTTTATCGATGAAGAAGAAAAGCCCGACGAAGAATCGAGCTTTTGGTAAGGTGGGCGAATAATGCTTGGTTATAACGAATTAAAAATGCTTTTTCCTAATCGTTCTAAGGATTACATATACAAACTTATTAGAAAGTTAAAGGAAAAATATAACTGCAATTATACTCAGAGCGTAATATCAGCTGACATTGTATCTAAAGAATTCAATATTGAAATAGATACGATAATAAAAATAGTGTCACCGACTGCAATCGGTGACACACAACACACATAAAAATTATAGCGCAAAAATGGAGAAAATACAATGAGATTTAGAAGTCGTGGAATATTAACAGTACTTGCAGTGGTTCTTATTATAGCAAGTCTAGTAGTTAGCGTTATTGGAAACGTATGTACACGAGTAGATGCTGAATTCAAAGAAGTATATCCCACTGAAGTACAAGAAGCTTCTGCTTATGGATTGCAAGAGATACCCGCTTGAAGATCACTAGGTATTTACAAAATTACTAACTACTGTAGCTGTTATGAATGTAACGGACAGTGGACGGGATATTTAACCCGTTCAGGTACAAATTATGTAGAGGGTAGAACGGTAGGGGTAGATACAAATTATATTCCCCTAGGTTCAAAGATAATGATTGACGGTCACATTTACACTGCTGAAGATACCGGTTCGTTTAGAGGAAAGGTAATTGATGTATATGTAAGCGACCATAGCAAATTTGATAGGAAATACGAAGAAGTTTATATACTGGAGGGATAAAAAAATGAAAAAAGAAGATTTAAAACTATGTGATGTGGTTGAACTGAAAAATGGTGAAGTCAAAATTATGTTACATGGAATTTTTGAAGATAATGTTGTCGCTTTCATGGATATAAAGAACGGAAGATATGTTTCTTTCGGGGAATACAATGATGATTTATTTCATAAGGAACATCAAAATTTTGATATTATGAAAGTTAAACATTTTGAGTATTCAGGCGATGCGTTTAGAGCGTTAGGAATGATTAAAAATCGTTCTGCTTATCCTTTTGCTTGGGACTGGGAACGCGGTCTTGAATATTACAATGGGAAACTTGTTTGTGTAGAAAGTTCATCATCAGTTTATATGACGAAAGGAAAAATCTATAAGTCAAAAAACGGGAGAATTTACGATGATGAAGGTGATTTATGGAGAATGGGAATTAAAAATTTAGAACATCTTCATAATACCACTTCTTGTAAGTTCATCGAACTTGTGGAGGATTAATATGACTGAATCGAAGGAAAAGTTGTTCAATCTTGAACGTCAGCTTTTTGAGTTAGAAATGAAAGATCATTGGGATAATGCGGATTTTGATTTATCAAGAGAGTTAAGAGAAGAAATAAAAAATGTTAAGGAGGAAATGAAAAAATGCTAAGTAATGATAATTATTATAAATCGACAGGCTATATGTCAGCATCTTTATTAAAACAATTCATTAAGTGTGAACATACAGCATTGGCTATGTATAAAGGTGACTACTCTTTAACAAAAAATACAGCAATGTTAGTCGGTGGATTTGTAGATGCTTGGTGTGAAGGCACATTAAGTGAATACCAAAATAATAATCCTGAATTGTTTAATAAAAAGATAATTGAATTACCTGATACAGCTGAACGTGTTTCAAACATTAGACCTGAATTTGTTACAAAAAACGGAAAACTAAAAAGAGATAAAATTTCTCAAATAAAAAAAGAATTGCCTGAATTATTTGGTTGTGAACTTACTTTAAAAAGTGATTTTGTAAATGCTCAAGAAATCATAAATACAATTAGTAATAATGAACTGTTTATGGATTTCTTAACTGGCGAAAAACAAAAAATCGTAACTGGTGAAATTGAAGGAGTTCCTTTTAAGGGGAAACTTGATATTTACAATGGTGAAAGAATTGTAGATTTAAAAATAATGAGATCGTGTGAACGAGTTATGGGTAAGTCGTTAGTTGAACACTGGGGTTACGATATTCAGTTGGCAATTTATCAGGAACTTGTTTATCAGGAACTTGGCAAAAAATTGCCTTGCTATTTAGCAATTGCAACAAAAGAAGAACCAGCGGATTTAGCTATCGTTGAGGTTAACCAAATGAATTTAGATACTGCTATGGATCACATTAAGAATATATTACCTAGAATTAAACAAATTATTAACGGTGATGTAAAAGCAAGACATTGTAACCATTGCGAATACTGTCGAGAGACTAAAGAGTTGAAAATAATCGATAGCGATTTATTAGGTATGAGTGATGAAGATATATTTTATGTGACGGGAAAGGAAGTTTAGTATGGCAAACGCTTTGATTTACTGCCAATCAGGTGGCGGAAAGACTGTCAACGCTACTAGAGTTGATGGAAAAATGAATTTATTGATGTGCAGTGACAATAGTCAGGTGGTTTTAAATAATCCTGAATTCAAAAGGGATAACTTAGATATAAAAATTATTGCAACTTATGAAAATTTTATAACTGATTTTGAAACTGCTGTTAAAAGTGGAAAATACGAAAACATCATCTTAGATAATTTGAGTGATATTTTTGATTTAGGAATTTTGGAAATGGAAGCAAGTGGAAAATATAAGGATATTAGAAAGGCGTATTTGATTATCTACCATGCGCTTAAAAGACTTGCTCGAGCAAGTGGTCAAGTAGGATGTAATGTTATCTTCACTTGTTGGGAAACATTTGATGATGATGTTGTAATGCCTGATGGAACGATTGGGAAAAGAATCAAACCTAGATTACCTGAAAAAATTATCGATAGTGTTTTAGGTTTATGTAATGTAGTAGGCAGAGTAGAGAACAAAATTGGACAAGACGGTAAAGTTCATTATTACTACAACTATGTAGGTAGTGCAAAAATGTACGGGAAAGACCAGCTATTTAATAGAAAATATGGCAAACCCGAAAATATATTTAATGGAAAAGATAAAGGAGATATGTAATTATGGTAAATTGGAATTTTAACCCTAACGATGTAAAAGAAGTGAGTTTTGAACCAGCACCAGCTGGTGATACAAGAGTAAAAATTGTTTCTATGGAAGAAAAAAAATCATCATCAGGTAATGATATGTGGGAATTTATTTTCAAACCAAGCGGTGGATATTCAAATATTTATTGGTATTTAGTATTCGATCCAAAAAATTCTACAATGACAAATACTAATTTAAGTAGATTATGGGATAGTTTTGGTATGGCTGGTGTTCCTACAATCAATGTAACACCGCAATTCTTTGTTAATGCAATTGGTGCAGTTCGCATTAAACATGAAGTTTATAACAATGAAACAAGAGCAAAAGTTCATTACTTGATTGAACGAGAAAAACAAATCAATATACCTCAATGGCAAGAATCAAAGGCGGTTCAAAGTGTTACTAGTGGACCTGATATTTTTCAGGATGATGGTCCTCAATTTTAACAATGATTCAGCTTAGAGATTATCAAGAAACTGTTTATCAGGATACTATAAAAGCCATAAATAAAGGTTCTAAAGGTATCCTGATACAGTTACCTTGCCGTAGTGGTAAAAGTTATGTAATGGCTAAGTTCGTTGAAACTTGCAAAGGCAATAGTTTAATCCTAGCGCATAGAAACGAGCTCCTTAGTCAGCACAAAGAACTGATAGATAGTCTAGGGTTGTTAAATAAATGTAGATTAGCAAGTGTATTTACAGAAGTAAACCATCTAGGGGAACATGAAAAACCTATGGTTATTTTGATAGACGAATGTCACTTGAGTGAAGCAAGCAGTTATAAAAAAATAGCCGATTTTTATGGTTGTATAATAATTGGCTTTAGCGCAACACCTACTAGATTAAATGGAGATAAATTAACATTGTACGATACATTGATTAATGGTGTATCAGTTAAATATTTAATAAAACAAGGTGCTATAGCAGATTTTGAGTATTACGCTCCTGACATAGCGTTGGATTTAACTGATATCGATACATTAGGTGGTGACTATAACGGTAAGCAGCTTAATGATCTTATGTTTAACAGTGCCATTTATGGTGATGTGATAGACAGTTATAAAAAATTAGGCGATGGCAGACAAGCGATTGCTTACTGTGCCGGTGTTAATCATTCTAAAAAAGTATGTGAGGAGTTTAACTCAGCTGGTATAAAAGCTGTACATATTGATGGTTCGATGAATAAAACTGAACGTAAAAAAATAATGGATTTATATCGTTCAGGTTATTATACAGTTCTATGCAATGCAAATATTATAAGTGAGGGTATTACACTGCCTAATGCATCTATAGGACTGCTACTAAGACCTACACAGAGTTTAGCATTATATATTCAGCAGAGTATGAGAGTTTTAACCCCTGATGGTAATGGAAAAAAAGCAGTTATTATTGACTGTGTTGGTAATTATCAAAGACATGGTCTTCCCGATGAGAATAGAGAATGGACTTTGGAGGGTGTTAAACGTAAACATAAAACAAATAATGATGATGGTAGTTTTACAATCAGAAACTGTCCTAACTGTTTCAGGATTTTTAAAACTGCAAATAAATGTCCTTACTGTGGACACGAGTTTGAGGTTAAGGGTCGTGAATTGCAGTGTATGGAAGAAGTTCGTTTACGAAAAATTAGCGAACAAGAAAAAATAGCTATAGCTGAACATAAGAGAAAACAAAGAATGGAAGTCGGAATGGCTAAAACAAAAGAAGATTTAATAAAAATAGCAAGAGAACGAGGGTATAAGCCCGGATGGATATTCGTTACTGCTAAAAGAAAAGGAATAAAATTATGAAAGATAAATTAAACATTTTAAAAACGGATGGTCGTTTATATGAAGTAGTGGAATTAATGAGCAAATTAGCAAAACAAAACGGGGACTATTATCGATTATATAAGAAAAACAATACATTGTTTTTTTATAACTTTAATGTAGGTATCTTGTATGAAGCTGACAACGATATTTTAGACAGTACCGTTATTGATTGTGTAGATGGTGAATACAAGATTTACAAGGGCATTAAAACTGGATATCTGCTTACGAAAGAAAGTGATTGCATCGGTAATTTAAACAGTCGAATTTTAAGCAAGGCAGTAAACGCGAAAGAATTATGTTACATAAATAAAAAAGACAGTTACATGATCCATGAGATTATGAATTCAGCTTTAATCACTGATGACGATTTAGATTTAATAACTCTATTTGATAACTCTATACTTAAACTAAGTGATGATGGTAATAACTTTTTGATTAAAAACTATTATGAACAGCAGTATCCATTTCTTAAAACTACGACTTATATTGTTCTGGGATTGGAGTGGAGTCCTGATGAATAAAATATGCAAGTGCTGTAAACACAATATAAAAAATAAGTGTACGATTAGTGGGTTGGAAATTCAACCTACTAAAAAGCGCTGCAATAAATTTAGTAAGAGATATGAGCAGGAAAGTTTATTTGATGCAATTGGAAATAGAGGTGATCCATACAATGAAAGATATTAATATTGTTGATGAGTTTTTAAACAGTTATTACCGTTCGCCTACAAAGAAAGAGTTTATTCTGTTGGGCGGAGATATAAAAACTGTTGAAAAAAAGTTCAAAAGCTATCGTAAATTTTTGGACTATTATGGTTATGATGCTCCAACAAGAACAAAGACACTACAAGTGTTAGACGATAGAAATAATATTGTTTATGAAGGAACAACTAGAGATATTGCGGAAAAGTACGGCGTATATTATACGACTGTGTTAAAAGCAGTCAATCACGGGTTACGGCTAAAATGCTGTTATTCGGTACGAAACAAGGAGTTAAAATTATGAAGTTAAAAATAAATGATAATTACATAATCACTTCAGACACACACTGCTATATATTAAATAAAATATTATTTAATAAAAAAACAAATGAAGAATATTTACAACCAATTGGTTTTTATAAATCACTTGATGATTTAATCCTAGGACTTATAAACCGAGAAATAAGAACGCACGATTTAGAGTGTGTTAATAAAATAATAAGCCATATATCCGCTATAAAGGATGAAATTCTATCAGAGGTAAGAAAGCATGAAAATCAATAGACGTATTTATGAAAATATGGTTGATGAAATTTATGATTCATTGCTTGGTAAGGAGGGTGAATATATTATCTATGTTTCACGTGCTATGTATTCATATATTAAAATGATTCAATCTTACAAAATGATAGCAAATAACTATGTGCCTAGAATTCTGGGATTCCCACTATTACTTAAAGAAGAATTGAATGGCAATGAATATGAGGCGGTTAAATTGGAGGTAACTGATGAATCCTGAAACAGTTATACAAAATAAGATTGAAGTTTCTATGTCTCGATTAGGTGCTATTCCTTACAGAATGCAAGTAGGAAATTTTTACACAAACAATATGACACCTATAAAAATAGGCATAGTAGGAACTCCTGATTTAATGATTATATGCCCCAATGGGATGACATTATGGTATGAAATTAAAACTAAGACTGGTAAAACTCGAAATGCTCAGGATAAATTCCACGAGGAGTTACGCAAGTTAGGACATCTTGTGTTTGTAGTTAGATCAGTCGAGCAAGCTGTACAAATTTATAATACATATGTCGGGAAAAATTAATCGTATTGAAGAAAGAAAATGTCCTATATGCGGTAAGACATACGTAAGCATCTACATGAAAGAATGGGCTTATAGAAGGGGCAATTATACATTCTGTAGCTACAGCTGTATGTCTAACTATCTTAATAATAAAAGGCATTGGAACAATAAATTTAAAGAAGGTAAAAATAATGCTAAAGATAGAAAAGATTAAAGAAGAAATTAAAAATTTTGATACAGATGTTACTGCTGATGAGATTCTCTCTTGCTGGTTACATCGAATTACGACAAATTCCAGTGTTAACAAACACAATTGCAGTGGATTAGTATGTTCAGAATGTTTAAGGCTATCATTGTTAAACTTATTAGAAGAATATAAAAAACCGATTAAACTTACTCGATTTGAGTATAAATATTTAAAAGTTGCTAAAGAGAATGGATACAATTTTATTGCAAAAGATGGAGATGGCAGATTGTTTTTGTATAAAAATAAACCTTTCAAGTCGTTGGATGAATGGATTGTTGCTAGCAAAGATTGTTGTAGGATTTTAGATAGTTTATTTAAATTTGTTAAATGGGAAGATGAAGATCCATGGAATATTGATAATATTCTAGCTAATTGTGAGGTGATTGAAAATGAATAGAAAAGAATACAAAGAAAGAATAGCAAGACTAGAAAAAGAATTAGATGAATTAAAGGAAGTGGAAATTGAAGACGATGAGTTTCCAAGACTTGGAGAGCAATATTGTTTTGTTGATACAGATGGGTATGTTGTTTATGCTCATTGGGACGATAACACAATTGATAATTACCGCAAAGATTTTTTAAGAATTTTTAAAACCAAAAAAGAATGTAAACGTTATTTAGAAATTCAAAAAGCATTTAAAGATGAATCTAAAAACTTTGAACCAAATTGGAAAGATGGCAATCAAACTAAATATTGCCTTTATTACGACTATGACGAAAATAGTTTGAAGATTAGTGGTTGGAGTACACGTAGGCAAGCGATTTTATATTTCGAAAGTAGAGAAGTATTAGAAGAATTAATATCACGTTTTGGAAAAGAAGATATTAAAAAATATTATTTTGGAATAGAGGAATAAAAGATGACAAATAAGAAAGTTAATCCAGTGGACATATTAATTAGTCCGCTTGGAATGGAAAATTTATTAGTTATTGATCAATTTAATGATGAGGTAATTAAAAATAATGAATTACTTTTGGATAAACCGTATTTTTCTTTAGAAGAGGTGTTAGACGGTTTAAATAAAGACAGACATTATTTAATTATTGTTGAAAGTCCGTTACACGGTGAAATTTATCTATATAACAATTATGGTGGACAAGAAGTGTATTTGATTGGAAAAACGTGCGGGTACGCATGAAAGTAGGGAAAACAATGACAGTAATAGTTGAAACAACTTCTTTAATGGAAGAAATAGTTTTTAGAGATATTGTAAGAATTGAAGATAAGGAAGAATGGATTGTTTTAAATGATAAAAATGGTCGGTGTTTACCAATGCCAAAACAAGGCATTGAAAACATAAAAGTATTAGATATTTTAACAAATAAGGAGGGTTAAATAATGCCTAAATATAGAAAGAAACCTGTAGTTGTGGAAGCAGTTCGGTGGACGGGAAGCAATTTAGGAGAAATACGTAATTTTGTTGGCAATGATTTAATTGAAAATTATATAGAACATTTTGATATAGAAAGGGCATTAATAAAACAAACGCTAGCTGGAATTGCAATTAACACATTAGAAGGAACAATGATGGTTAATTATGGTGATTACATTATTAAAGGTATACAAGGGGGATTTTATCCTTGTGAACCTGATATTTTCTTAGCAACTTATGAGGAGGTAATTGAAGATGGGAATTTGGATTAGAAGTCAAGATAAGTGTAAAATGGGCAAATGTGCGGAGTTTTATATAGATGATAGTTACGATGGTGGCTATGACATAGAGGGGTATAGCATTGATGATACACCAATCATATTAGGCACATATTCAACCGAGGAAAAGGCAATCAAAGTATTGGATATGATACAAGAACACATTGCAAACAATGACAATATATTTAGAAATGTTGCTAGCGAACAAGATTGGGTAGGGGAAATTATAACACATGGCAATAATGTGTTTCAAATGCCACGAGATATTATAGTAATTGATGATGAGGTTTAAATAATGAGATTTTTAACAATGTTAGCAACAAAATGTAAAGTGTGTAAAAAACGAAGCATTTGTAATTATAAAAGAATGGTAGCTTGTGCATTAGCTGAATTACCACTACAACATCATGCGGATTATGCTATGGATATGAAAGCAGATTGTGTTGCACCAATGATTAGAAAAAGAGATTTAAGAGATATTTATATTAGTGAAAATGTAACTATTGATCTTGAAGATGTTAAAAAGGAAATTGCAAACCAATTTTATAACCCGTTAAGAGTTGGAAATATAAAATAATGAGGTAGAAGTATGAGTAATTCAAAATATCAAAAAGCGTTAGATAGGCTTTGTGAAAATAATTATTTCGATGAAAAAGGCAATTGTAACTGTGAATTAATTGTAATGGATCGTATTTTATTACAAGAATTGGTTGATAAAGCTGCACCTAAGAAACCATTTTATGAGGCAGATGGATATGATGAAAATGGTGAACTGATTTATGACACTTGGATTTGTCCTAACTGCAATCATTATTATGAGGTAGATTATGATGATTATGATTATTGCCCAAATTGTGGTCAACCAATAGATCGGAGTGAGAAATAATGATAGATAAAAATAAGTTAATTACTGAGTTAGATAAATTGGATTGTATAAGTAACATAAATTACTACACTAACAATTGCAATTCCCATGATGATATTGTAAATACGATTGAAGAAATATATGAAGCTGAATTAAGTGCTAAAGAAATGTTTGAGGAATTAGGGTTTTATACAACAATATACAACGATGGTGAAATAATAATATGGACGAACAGAGATATTGATTGCAAGATTTCGTTTTATGAACACGATAAAGAATACGGTGTCTTTGGATATTGTTATATTAATTTAGAAATACATAATGCAATAACAATGCAATTAAAAGAACTGGGGTGGATTTGATGGAAAATAAATTATATGGAATCACTACAGATTACAAAATTGTAGAATTAAGTTTGTGTACTTGTAAGGAGTGCCAAAAACGTGGAATGTACGAGGTGTTTGTGTACTCTCTAAAAGGTGAATACTTCGATTGCGTAAGGCTTGATGAAATAAATAATTATGTTAAATATGCATCGTACAGATTACCTTTTCTTAGAGGTATAGTATCAAAACATATTGAACACGCTGTTGTCCTAAATAAATATACATTTAACAGAGAACGTGCGGTATCTGCTTTGCAGAATTTATCTTATCATATCCTTAACCCCTTAAACGATGATAATGTGTTTGAGTTAGTTCAATTGATTAATCATTGCGAAGATTTAGAAAAAGCGCTAGATAAAGCGTGTGAAGAATTAGAAACATTTGATATGACATTTAATGATGGTGATTTTGTTGATATAAAAAACAAAGAACAATGGAAAGAGTGGTTGAAATAAAATGTTGAGTAAGAAAGAGCAATTAAAACTAGAAACAGAGTTAATTCTTTTATTAGATAAATTATGTCCTGATTGTATGTTGTATAAAGGAGTTGAGGAAAAATATGTAATAGCAAGTACGCTATTTAAGGGTGATTTTGCATTAGGTCGTATCGTTGATTGCAACCATATTTATAAAGCAATCGAAGAGAGTGGAAAGAGATGTTTATCGCCTAAAGAAGCATTTAAAATATTTGTGGCTATGGGGTGGTTTGATTATGATGAATAAAGAAGAATGTGAAAAGGCATTAGAACATTTAATTGAGTGTAAACAAAGAAAGTTATGTGATAAATGTAATTTTAAATTAAGATGCACAATGTCAAATGATGAATTAGTTATAAACCAATTAATCGAAGAATGCTTTGAACCAAAAGAAAATACATCGGAATTTAAGCACTTTAAGCTGCATAGTGATAGCGCTTTAAAAAATTTAACAAAAAATGAATTAATAGACTATATTAAGATGCTATATCATAATTGGGGCGTTGCTGATGAGCAATTAAAAAGAGTTATCGATAAAGCAAAAGAATTAAGTGATTCGAATAATGAACTAGAAAGAACAGTTTGTTCATTAGATTATGCGTTAAGCGATGTCTATAATCATAAACCATACAAATTTGAAGACCTTCATGAAGGTATGTGTGTGTGGGATGATATTGAAAAACTTATTTGCCAAATCGGATTAATTTCTAAAAATGCAATTCATAGAAAATATATTGATGGTACTATATCAGATAGTCCGTTTGAAGAAAACCGTTTCTTTCCAGTGCAATGCGCTAATTATTTAGGAGGAATATAATGAATAAATTTAAAGAACAATTTGAGTATATAAGAAAACAACAAACTATTTTAGATACACGTATTTTAAATGGTAATAAATATCCTGAAAATAAAATGAGTATAGCTCTATTCGTTGAGCTAGGCGAGCTGATGAATGAACTTCCAACATATTTTAAACACTGGAAGAAATCAGCTGTAGACAATAAAGAAAAGGCTTTAGAGGAATATGTTGACTGTCTGCACTTTGCAGTAAGTTTACTTAATTATAACGAAATTGATATTAATTTCACGTATAATGATTGTTTTCCTGATAGTAATCCATACAGTCGTGACAATATATTCACAGAGTTAATAACGATTGCATCAATGTCGGGGTTTGATTATTCGATTAAAAAATTGTTTGCTTTAGGACATCGTTTTGGTTTTACATGGGATGAGATTTACGAAATGTATTTAAAGAAAAATAAAATAAATCACGAAAGACAAAATGGAGGATATTAGAATGTATGTATTTGTTTTACTAACAATAATTCTTTTAACGATAATCATTTGTGAGACAGTTGAAAAAATTTATATTTACAGAATGTATAAAAATTTATCCCCTGAGCAGATAGAGGCTTTTGTACGTAATGCCAAACGATAACAATGAATTTAAAGTGACCCTTGAGGCTATCAAAAACGCTACGTCATGCGTTGCGATAGCTTCTTCTGTTTGTGGACTTCCTATTAAAAACTCGGGGGATAGATGTCCCAGTTTCTTACACAGTGGGTCTAATCCTAATTCATGCGTAATTAACGATGATTACTGGTATTCTTTTAGCGACGGGCAGGGCGGTGATGTTATTGATCTGTTAGCATTACACAGCTATGACGGAGATCGCGGTCAGGCTATAAAATTTCTTAGTGAATATACTGGCATACCATTACCTAATAGCGAGTATTCCGAAAAATGGAAAGAGTACACACAAAATCTATGTAATAAAGTCGAAGCATGGCATAAAAATTTAACTGATGAACACCGTAAATATTTACATAATCGCAAAATCAACGATGAAACTATAAATAAATTAAAAATCGGATTTAATTTCGATGAAAATCGATTAATAATTCCTATGTGGAAGAACGGATATATATGTTATTACTGCGGTAGAACGATGGGTGAGGTAACAAAAACCAATCCCAAGTATAAAAAACCGTATTTAGACGGATTTAATGAAAATGACATTTTTGGATTAGATACACTAAACCGTGATAAATCGGTACTCGTTTTAGCTGAGGGAGCGTTTGATTATTTATCGTTCTATCAGGAAAACTACGCTGTATTAAGTATGGCGGGAGGAACTTTCTCAAAAAAACAAACAAAACATATATTACAGATAGCTAAAAATTTTGACAAGGTCCTATTGACGTTCGACAACGATAAATCAGGCGGACAGTTTACAGTTTCAATGGCTAAAAAATTATTCAGCTATCACATACCGTTCATGGTATCAACACCCCCATCTAAATATAAGGATATTTCAGACTATTATCAAGACGGCGGGAGTTTAGCTGTTTTAATCCAAAATGCTGAGCAAGGTATCAAATCGCTTGCTAAAATGTTTAAAAATAAGGAAGATTTTGAAAACTTTATAATTAATAATCGGCGTTATATAAAACGTACAGATATCATAGATATTTTTGATGTTATAATCAGGGAACAAATTTTCCCTGATGCGTCAAAAGAGTGGATTAAGGAGGTAAAAGCTATGTCATTAAAACCATCAACAGACGATGAAATAGCAAAGGTCGTAATGAAAAAACATAAATTCATTCATAATCCATCGTTAGGCATCATGGAATATAATGGACGTTTTTGGAAGTCTATAACTGATGAACAGTGCAGAAAATACATTGGTCAGGAATACAGTTCAGTACGTACATTATCTAAATTAAACTCAGTTTTAGGATTAATCAAGGCAGATACAGTTACGGATAAAATTCCTAACGAGAAACCGCTTATCAATTTCGTTAACGGTACATTTGAAATAGAAACTGGAATTTTACGTGAGCATAACGAAAATGATTTTTTATCATATGAACTGCCTTATCCGTACAATCCAAATGCTTATTCAAGTGACTGGGATAAATTCATCAATTCAATTTTCGATTATCCTAAGAAAATCCAATTGCTTCAGGAATATTCGGGTTACGCTTTATATTCAACAAACATATTACAGTCAGCACTTTACTTAGTAGGAAATGGAGCTAATGGTAAATCAGTATATCTAAACACAATACAGCGTGTTTTTGGCGGTGCTTCGAATGTATCTAATGTAGAGCTTACAGCGTTCAATGATAAATTTCAGCTCATTTATCTTATGGGTAAGCTGATAAATGTTTCTAACGAAACTAAGACAGATTCCAAGGGGGCGGAAACCAATTTCAAATCGGTTGTTGCCGGAGATCCGATTCAGGCTTGCTACAAAGGCAAGGACTTTATCCAGTTCAAGCCTCGGTGCAAATTATTCTTTGGATGTAACGAACTTCCAAAATCAAGAGATTTAACTGACGGATTTACACGACGTATGCTGATACTGAAATTCCCTTACAAATTTACTGATAATCCTGTCAACGACAACGAACGTCTTGCAGATATCAATATCGAAGAAAAACTACAAACACCTGAAAACCTGTCAGGCATATTCAACTGGGTATATGAAGGATATAAGATTTTAAAGAAACAGGGTAAATTTACTCAGCCCGATGACCAGTTGGAACAGATGGAAGAATATAAAGAAACTGCCAATCCTATTGTACTGTTTGTTAAGGAATTCGACTGGACCATTTTAAAACATTACAGCGACAGAGCACCTGTATTTGAAACTGTTAATGAAATGACCAATCAGGAGTTATACGATTTATACAGTGCGTGGTCCGTAAGAAACGGATATACCTATAAAAGCAATTTACAGTCGTTTAAAAGAGAATTTTTAAAATGTGCTAAAGAGTATCGTGATGATATAGGAAATTACTGCAAAAATGGAGTACGTGGTATTAAAAAAATTAGTACACAACCTATATTATAATTTATATTATAACGTACTTTAAGCGTACCTTGTAGCGTACTTTCAATGTATGGAATTGAGTGTTATTAATCATATTATTAAAAGTTAGTACGCTATATTTAGAAAACGTACACTTAAAGTACACTAGAAAAATATCAAGTGTACTGCCCAAAAACCTTATTATTACTACACTTTTTATATATTAGTACACTTAGTACACTTATATATAACTCATTATAAAAAAATAAGTAAATAATAATAAAATATACAATTTACATATATATAGAATAACACCTACACCAAAGCGTACTAAGCGTGCTTTTAATTAATAATTTACATGGAGGAAATATTATGAATACTGATAAAATTGTTTATTTTACTAAAAATTATATCCAGTTGGATAATTTAAAACTACCAATTACTGAAGCTCAATTTAAATACCTACAGGGGGTGATTATAAATGGCTAACAAACGTGTACCGCTCGAACAGAAAGTACATAAACCAAGAACTAAAGAAGCATTATTAGACAAAGCTGAATCTTTAAATATCGATGTAGACCCTGATAAACTCTATACATTAAATGATATTGCTAGAACTAAGGCAAAAATAAACGGTACTACGTCACCGATTAATCAAAATGAAACCCGTGGCGGCGAACGTTCTAATACGCCATCACTTTCCAGTATCAGTGATCCGATAAATGCTAAACTTTTAGAACACGCATTCAAATACTGGAATGTACCAATGGCTAAGAATGATGAAGAAATAGCACAACGTATTGAATTTTATTTTAACGACTGCTACAAAAATCAATTAAAACCAACTCTGGAAGGGTGTGCACTTGCAATCGGTACAACTACTCAAACATTGTATAATTGGAGTGAAAAAGATAGTAAATCGGAGTTTGATAGGTTTGACTTAGCAAAAAGAATTCGTCAATTATTATCTGATTTTGACGCCAATTTATTAATAAACGGTAAGATGAACCCAGTAGCGTATATTTTCAGAGCAAAAAACTACTACGGCATGAAAGATCAGACCGAAAGTATCGTTAAACATGAAAATAACCTAGGTGAAACTAAAACAGCCGATGAACTTTTAGAGATAATTGAAGCTGATGTAATAGAAACGGATTAATTTCCGTTTTTTTGTACCCAAAATTTGACAGAAACGCATTAATAGGGAATTTCAGCTTGGTATTTATTTAGTGTGTGACTAAAACGGTTGCTAAATTCGCGTTTTTATTATTTTTTTGTTACTGTAGGGGCTGTTTTATGCACAAAGGCATAAAATATAGTAAGAATATTAAACAACTCATATAGTGGCTAGGAATGATTTATATAAGTATATAAAGGTGTGTGTATTTGGCTGAATAACTATAATTTAGCGTATAAGCGTTGTTTGTGATAAATGGTTATATTTGTAGGGTAAATAAAAAACGCCGCTTATACGACGTATTTTTTAGTTGTTTTATTTAGCTAATAAAAAAAGGCACTGTTTAGTGCCTTCTATTAGAACATAATGCAAATACTTTTATAAATGTTATAGGCGCTAGAAATACTATATTGAATATGATATTAAACATCACTTTAATTAACCAAAGCATTAAGCCACCTCCTTGCATAGATCAACGAATTGTCTAAGACGGTCGATATCCAATTGTTCTGTTAATTCTTCAATGATAGATTGTTTTAAATCGTTATCTATAAACATTATTTCGTCGCATTCTAATTCAAATAAATCATCTATAAGAGATTGTAGCGGGTTTAAATCATCATGGTATCTGGATGAATAATCTTCGTCCAATCCTACTAAAACCGCTAAATCTCTATCAGGTATATCAATTACTATATAATCACTGTTATTCATACCACTAAATCTTAATAGTTCAGTCATTTAAATTACCTCCGTGTCTAAACATGCAAATGTAATGGCATCATATATAAATTCCCATTCGTCAAATGTTATTAACTCCATATCTAGCAGCAAATTACTTTGACTGTTTAACGCGATTGCAACACGTTTAACCATTTTGTGGTCACGATCACCTTTGAATTTTAACAAGACCCTAAAACCTAAGTCTATATTATCAAATGCTTTTCTTTTTAATTCTTCCATCTTAATTTACCTTATACGCTATATTTAGCGCCCTTTCTAAATTTATTATATGTAATCTATAAGCAATTCTAATTATGTATAGTTTCATATATACGCTCCTTTATATATTTAATTGTTTATGGTATACTATGTATGTAAGGGCTATATAAGCCCCTACATATTAGCGTTTGAAGTAAGCTATCAGGTTTCTACCTTCGTAAGGTTTAAGCCCTTGAGTGTTGCACCACTCTTTATATAGCTCTACTTCTTTTTTTATTGTCATTGTTTATCACCTCCTTGCTTTTTAAAATACTTACGGGTAAGTAATTAACTTACCACACTATTATTATACGTACAAACGAGTATTTTATCAACGATTAAAACGTATGTATAAGTACAATTAAAATGTGCAATAAAAACCACTTTTATGCACCCCTAGGGGTGTTTTTTAGTGTATATATAGTATATCTGATGTCCTTCTCCACCCGAAAAATAAAAAAGACTTATAAATAAGTATTGAAAATGAACGCATAAATAAGTATAATGTATTTGAGGTGATAAAATGAAAACAAAACAAGCAATAAAAAAGATTCTTAAACAAGAACATATGACACAAAAAGTATTGAGTGAAAAGGTAGGTTATGCTAGACCAAGTAGTTTGAATACTGTATTGATTTCAAATAACCCCCAAATAGAAACGTTAGTTAAAATTATGGATACGTTGGGATATGAAATTATTTTAAGACCTAAAAATGGAAGTGATAAAGTAGCAAGATCAGTAATATTAAACAATGAGGAGGAATAGATATGATTTACGGTTATGCTCGTGTATCAACTAAAGAACAAAAATTGGATAGACAAATTGATAGTCTAACCAAGTATGTTGATGTTAAAAATATCTATAGTGATAAACTAAGCGGAAAAAATACCAATAGAGAAAATTATCAAAAACTAAAAGAAGTAGTAGTAGCTGGTGATGTAATATATATTCATGCACTGGATAGACTTTCTAGAAATAAGAGAGATACAATAAGAGAATTCAATTATTTCAAAGAAAAAGGTGTCATTTTAAGAATTTTAAATATGCCTACGACACTAATTGAACTAGACGGGCAACAATGGGTTATTGAAATGATTAATAATATAATACTGGAGGTTTTGAGTTCTGTAGCTGAACAGGAAAGAATCACAACATTAGAGAGACAAAGAGAAGGGATTGAAGCAGCACGAATGCGTGGTGTTAAGTTTGGTAGACCTGATGTAAAGATGAAAGTTGACGAAGTAATTAAAATGGTTAATAATGGTAGTAAGGTAACCGAAGCATGTAGAGAAGTCGGTATTGGTAAGCGTACGTATTATAATTATGTCAGGGGTTGAAATAGTCTAATCTGTATTTTATAATTTGTATATCCTAAAGATATCGAAAAAACTCCCAAACAAAAAATAGACTGCAAGGGAGAGTGGTTTGGTTTGCGTAGCAAATTAACGCAGTCACATATTAGAGCCCTGAGCCGTAATGTAAAGGGGTTTTTATATTGTATGTAGATAAAATATCAAATGCATTAAAGAAAAAAGGAAGTTCTTTTGAAATAGTAAACAGCTGTTTCGAGTTATGCAGATTAGAGACAAGTGAACTAAGCATAAGAAAAGGAAGTGAACTGGTTAAGAGAGCAGTAATTAAAAATGTTAAACAAGGTGAAGAATGGTATGATCTGTATCGAAAAGTTTTATTGTTTCGTGCACCTTACTGTTTTGAAGATTATTTAATTTATCTAGAAATTGATAGACCACCAGAGGAACGATTCTATCAACCGCGGAGGAAAGTATTAAAAGTTGTAGTTGAAGAACTTCAGGCGTTAGCTGATGATGAGCTGGATGAATTATTTGTAAGTATGCCACCACGTGTTGGGAAAACAACTATATTAATGTTGTTTATTACGTGGATCATGGGGCGAGATGGTGAGGCAAGCAATTTATATAGTGCGTTCTCAGCTATAATTACAAGTGCTATGTATACTGGTGTGTTGGAGGTAGTGACAGACAGCTATACATATAACTGGAAAAAAGTATTTAATAATTCAGGTATTGCTAATACTGATGCTAAAAAGGAAACCATAGATATTGATAGAAAGAAACGTTATCCAACATTAACGTGTCGTTCGTTGTATGGAACATTGAACGGAGCATGTGACTGTTCTGGGTATTTAATTAGTGATGACTTAATCGGTGGTATTGAAGAAGCGTTAAACAAAGACCGTTTAATGAATGCATGGTCAAAGGTAACGAACAATTTAATACCTCGTACAAAACAGTCTGCAAAGAAAATATGGATTGGTACACGCTGGAGTTTAATTGATCCGGCTGGTTTAAGGATGGACTTCTTGCAGAATAATGAAGAAGGTAAAAAGGTAAGGTTTAAAATAATTAATCTACCAGCGCTTAATGAAAACGACGAATCTAATTTTGATTATGATTATAATGTTGGATTTAATACAGACTACTACAAACAGTTAAGAGCACAGTTTGAAAGAAATAATGATATGGCATCATGGCAAGCTCAATACATGGGAGAGCCTATTGAGCGTGATGGAGCACTATTTACACCTGATACAATGAATTTCTATAACGGGGTAATAGCTGATGAACCAGTAAGAAATTATATGACGGTCGATGTTGCGTGGGGTGGTGGTGATTATGTTTCAGCACCAGTATGCGTAGAAACTGAAAACGGAGATTTCATACCTGATGTAGTATTTAATAATGGTGATAAAACTATAACAAGACCATTAATTGTAGACTGTATTATCAAAAATAATGTTAAGTATGTTCAGTTTGAAGCTAATAATGGCGGAAGCGAATATGCCGAATGGATAGAAAGAGAATTAAAACAGAGAGACTATAAATGTACGATAACAAGTAAATCAGCACCAACTAATAAGCGAAAAGAAGCGCGTATATTTGAACGTGCACCTGAAATTAGAGAGTTTTACTATTTAGATAACGGGCGCAGACATAAAGAATATCAATTGTTTATGAATAATCTATATGCTTTTAAAATTGTAGGAAAAAATAAAAATGATGATGCACCAGACAGTATGGCGATGCTTTCAGAAGTAAGAGGAAGAGGAAAATACACTTCTGTAACAACTTTCAGTAGAAAAGATTTAGGAATATAATTTTTTTCTTGACAAGGTTAAAATCTGTACGTAGCCTTAAAGTAGGAAGTGGGGTAATTAAAATTGAAAAAAGAAATATATTGCCCCGTTTGTGCAAAAAGGGGTAAAAAGAAACTTCTAGGAGCTGTAGAAGAAGGTTCAAAAGGAACAGTGTATCTATGGTGTAAGGAAGATAAAAAACCAATAAAGATTGAATTAAGTAAAATTAAATAAAAATAGAGCCGTGAGCCGATGTATTACGTAAAAAAAACGTAATAGTCGGCTCTTTTTATTTACAGTTAGGGGGTGTGTTATGAGTAGTACGACAGGTGAATTAGAAATAGAACAGTTTAAAGGCAGAAAAATGATTACTACGGATGTTGTGGAAATCACCAAAGACAACATACATGATGTGTTGGGTAAGGCAATGTCTATTCATATAAGAAACCGTAGTCAAATAAGACGGCTGTTTGAGTATGAAAAGGGAAATCAAAATATTCTTTATCGTCAAAAGGATGTAAGACCTGAAATAAATAATAAAATTGTTGAAAATCACGCACACGAGATCGTCAACTTTAAAGTCGGATATGTTTTCGGACAACCGATAAGCTATGTTCAGCGTGCTAATAAAGATTTATCTAATACCGAATCAAGTGGAGACAATGTAGTAGATGCATTAAATGAAATGATGTTCGAGGAAGGCAAATATTACAAAGATCAGGAGCTGGCAAGAACGTTTTCAATTTGCGGTGTTGGTTATCGAATGGTTACACCATACAAAGTAAAAAAAGGAGTTAGTGATTTTCGGATTACTAATCTGGATCCGCGTTTTACATTCGTTGTTTATAGTGCTGATGTTTTTCATGAACCAATGATGGGTGTTACATACTGGATTGATGAAGATAATATGATTCACTGCACAATTTACACTGAAAATTTTGTTTATAAAACAACGGGGAGATATGGAAATGTGTTCACCCCTGATGGAAAACTTGAAGAATCGATAAATGGAATAGGAGCAATTCCAATTATCGAATACAAAAATGATAATTCAAGGATGGGATGTTTTGAAAGAGTTCTTGGACTGCTTGAAGCAATAAACTTATGTACTTCTGATCGTCTTAACGGATTAGCACAGTTTGTACAGTCATTGCTATGGTTTAACGATATCGGTATTGATAATGAACAGTTTAAATTACTTAGAGAAGAAGGCGGTATTTCTACGAAATCACTAGGCGATGGAAAAACACCAATATTGCAGTATATAAAAACAGAGCTGAATCAAACAGAGGTCCAGACACTAGCTGACTATTTATATATGCAGGTGTTACAGATTACTGGTACACCGGCTAGAGGGCAGTCAAGTGGCGGTAACACTGGTGTTGCTTTAATGTTAGGCGAATCAGGGTGGCAGTTAGCTGAAGAAAACGCGCAAAGTGCAGAAACGTTATTTGGCAACAGTGAACGTCAAATGATGCTGGTAATCAAAAATATTATTGAACGCTCTAAAGATAATGATATCAGCGAGTTATGTATCGCTGATATAGATATTAAGTTTAATCGGAATAAGATTAGTAATTTATTAAACAAGACGCAAGCACTTATGAATTTACAGACTGCTGGAATAAATATGCGCCACGCAATTAAAACTGTTGATTTATTTCCTGATCCGCAACAGGTATACAAAGACAGTGAAAAACAGTTGGAGAAGAACGTTAAGGAGCAAACGACGGAGAAGGTCGGAAACGAGCAAAAGTTAGAGAAAAACGTTAAAGAGCAAGGAGATTAAATTATGGATTTAAAAAAGCATTTAGGCAAAAAGTACAAAGATAACATGACTTTTGAAGAAATTCAGGAAGCATTAGCGGATTTACCTGAACCTGATTCAGTTGTAGATAAAGAAGAATACGACAAAATGAAAAAGCTGAAGGATGAAGCAAGCAAAGAAGCGAGTTCTTGGAAGAAGAAATATAATTCTACGCTAAGTGAAAAAGAGCAGTTAGAGATTGCTCAAAATGAGGCGAATGAAGAATTACAGAATAACTATGATGCATTGTTAAGAAAAACAACTATTGCCGAAAGAAAAGCTGAATTAGTTGAATTAGGTTACGATACTAAGCTGGCTCAGGAAACAGCTGAAGCAATGGTTGATGGAGATTTCACAAAAGTTATTGCTAATCAAAGTAAATTTGCCGAATCAGTTAAAAAGAACACAACTGATGAATTATTAAAAAACACAAAAACACCTGAAGGTGGAGGCAGTGAGGAAGGTATGACAAAAGAGCAGTTTAATAAGTTATCGATTTCAGAAAAACAAAACCTATTCAACACTGATCCTGACACCTTCAAACAATTTGCAAATGGAGGAGAATAAAATATGTCAGAATTAAATCACACACATCAAAAATACGATAATTTCGTATTAGCGGTTGAATTTGAAAATCAGTATCAATCGAAATTAGACTTAATGAGATTTTGTACTGTTGATGATTCTTTGGTAGGTACACCTGGAATGAAGAAGAAAATCAATCGCTATTCAGCTACAGACGGTACTGAAGTGTTAACAATTGGGAAAGGTAATACCAAAAATATTGAAACAAAATTAACACAAGAAGAATATGAAATTGAGTTACTACAAAATCGTTTTCCATACTATGATGAAGAAGCTATGCAAGATCCTAATGTAATTACTACTGGGTTAAATCACATGGCTGTAGATATGTTTAATACAGCGAATAAAAAAGCGATGGCAGAATTCCAAAAAGCAACAGCAAAGGTTGAGGTTGAAAAATTTGATTTTGATGCATTCGTTGATGGTTCCGCATTGTTCCCTGAAAACGAACAAGAAGATATGGCGATTTTTGGATTAGTACATCCAAAAGATAAAGCAGAAATCAGAAAAAATCTTAAAGACGATTTAAAATACGTCGAAGATTATGCACGTGCTGGATATATTGGACATGTTGCTGGAGTTCCTTTATATAACTCTAATCATGCAACACAAGGTACAGTTATTTTAGCAACAAAAGAAGCTGTTAAATATTTCGTGAAAAAAGGAACTGAAATCGAACAAGAACGTTCTAGCGCTAACGAGCGTTTAACAACTGTATATTCTCGTAAGTACGGTATCTTTGCATTCGTAGACGATACTAAAGCAGTTAAATTAGAGAAAAAATCTACATCAGTATCAGGATAAGAGGTGATTAAGAATGACACAAAAAGAAATGCTTAAGAAGCTGGTGCCTGAGATTACTGATGATGATATCGAAGTGCTTTTGGAACTAAGCAAGGGTGTTATTCTTAATGCACGTTTCCCTAATGGTGAGATTCCATTAAATAAGTTAGGAGAAACATATGTAGAAAATAGGTACTTGCATTTACAAGTACAAATGTGTATCGAAATGTTCAACCGTAGGGGCAGTGAGGGTGAGACACAGCGCACTGAAAATGGAATTTCACGTACATATGATACTGCTGATATTTCGAAATCTTTAGTTGGGAAGATACTTCCTAAGTGTGAAATATTATGAGAGATTTAGCAATCAATCAACAGACTATTTTCTACCAAAACTACGGTGTGGGTGAAACGGTTGATAAATACGGTAATCCGGTTAAAGGATATGGAGATATTGAATCAATGCGTTTGTGTGTAAGTTCCAACAAAGGAGAACCTAACGAGGATATCTTTGGTAACGATCTAAAGTACGACAAGACAATGTCTACCCACAATTTGTCATGTACTATAGATGAATTTACACGGTTATGGATTGGAATTCCCAAAACCCAACCATACAATTACAAAGTTAAAGCAGTTGCTCCAAGCTACAGCTGTATAAAATACGCTATCGAAAAAGTCAACAAAAATGAAGATAAAAGTAAAACTGAGTGATAATGGTATTGATAAAGCATTGAAGCAGTTGGAGCAGTACAAACAAGATTTAAATAAAAAAGCTAACCAGTTGGTACAACGATTAGCTGATGAAGGATATACAACAATTATTAATAAGATATTCGAATTTGATGCCATAGAAACTGGCGATATGTTAAGTTCTGTATCAAAAAAATCAAATAATTGTTATGCGATGTTATCTGTAGGGGATTGTGCTATGTTTGTAGAATTTGGTACAGGTCCAAAAGGTGAGGAAAATCCATACATAGGTGATAGCATGGGGTGGAAATATAACACTGGAGATAACATTAAAGAATATGCAATAAATGGGGTAACAGTAACTGGGTGGTTTTATCCTGATGGAAGCGGTGGGTATCGTTTTACAAGCGGTATGCCGTCACGTCCATTTATGTATGAAACTGCTATGGAACTCCGTTATAACAAAATGGAAAAGATTATTAGGGAGGTGTTTAGATAATGATAGATCACGAAAGTTATGTATTTGAAGTAGTCGCTTCAAAATTACGTGAAGAATATGGCATTGATAATATTTACATAACTGGTGAGGAAATATCTAATACACCTCCTAAGTTTCCAGCTGTCTGTATAATGCAGAGCGACAATATTATTAATACTGATTATTCAACTTTTAATGAAAATGAAAACGTCGCAATCGAAACTTACAAAATTGAAGTTGTAAGTATTGATAGTAAAGATGAATGCATGAAAATAGTGGCTGTTATCAACGATGTATTGGTAAAGCATGGATATTTAAGAACATTCAATCAGCCGATAAAAAGTGCAGATAGTGATATATACAGAAGAATTGCAAGATTTAAAAAAGTAAATTCAATAGGAGGAAATTAAATATGGGAGTTGCGTTAAATACTGCTGGTGTAACAGTTGGATATGCTGTAGAAGCTAGCGCTGGAACTAGACCAACAACAAATTACATTGAAATTCCTGATATTAAGGAAGTACCTGAAATGAATCCTGAACCTGAAACATTGGAAACTACAGTTTTAAAGGAAACAGAGTACAAAACTTATATCGAAGGCTTAAAGGATTTAGGTGGTGCATTATCATTTTTGGCTAACTACACCGAAGAATTAAGTACTGCATGGGATACACTGGTAAAAGCATATAAAACAGCCAGTGAATCAAACAAAGCAGTATGGTTTGAAATCAAACATCCAAGACTTGAAAAATCTGTTTACTTCACTGGACAACCAAGTGCTATGGGGTTACCAGCAATGGCAGTTAACAGTGTATTGGAAACAAATTTATATATTACACCAACAAATGCGCCAGCATGGGAAACAAAATCAACAACTGCGGAAGGTTAATCCTTTCGTAGTTTAAATATGGAGGAAGAAAAATGGATAACGAAAAATTTATTGATTTATGCAAAGAAGAAGTGATGAAATATGCAAATGAACATTTAGACAAGACAGACAAAAAAGAAATCACAATTGATAATGTTTTTGTTGTATGGTCATGTAAAACACTTCAAAACAACAAAGCGCTTTTGAGTACAACGTTATTTGATGGAATGTATTATGAATGCACATATAACGGTGATAAGAATGAGCTCTATTTTGATGCCTATAAAAAATGGGAAAATAGATGCATTAAATTAGGAGGAAAATAATATGGCAAAAGTTATTAATTTTACTTATAAAGATAAGGATTACACATTGGAGTACACAAGAAAAACATTAGAAAAAATGGAAGCAGATGGAATTAATTTAACTGAATTAGATAAAAAACCAGTTACAATCTTACCTAAATTATTTGAATATGCTTTCTTTGCAAATCATAAACGCACATCAAAAGAATTGATTGAAGAAATGTTTGAATTGTTTACTGATAAAAATGAAATGTACAACAAATTAAGTGAGATGGCAATGGAAACATTAAATACTTTATTTGAGGATAGTACAGAAAAAAACGCGATCAAGTGGACGGCGACATTTTAGAAGAACCGTCCTCAAAAACATTTACAGAAACGTTTTACGAAGTTTTTCCATTCTATTTAAGTATTGGAATGACATATGAGCAGTTTTGGGAAAACGACCCTTCACTTGCTAAATACTATCGAGAAGCTGACAAACTGCGCAATGAGCGAAAGAACACAGATGCATGGATTCAAGGAATGTACATATACGATGCTGTAAGTACAGTTGTATATAATGTGTGGTGCAGAGATAAAGGAAAATCACCAGCAAAATATACAGAGAAACCGTATCAGTTCAATGCAGTAAAAGCTAAAGAAGATTTAGTAGAAGAAGAATCGGCGAGAGCTGAAGTATGGATGAAAAATTTTGTAAATCGATTTAAATAATGAGCCGACCGAGAGCCTTAAATTTTTTAAGGAAGGAGGTTATCTAAAATGTCAATGGAAATAGACAAACTGAGCATTGAAATAGAGAGTAATGCCAGTAATGCTAGTGGAGAAATAGACAAATTAGCTGGTTCATTAGGAAATTTAAAAAATAATCTTAATGGTATAAGCAGTCTAAAAAGTCTGTCTACCACATTAAAAAATCTTAGTGCTGTAGCAAAGAGTATAAATACAGCACAGTTTGTACAGCTGGCTAACGGTATGGATAGGTTAGCTAGCAGTTTTACGGGCTTAAATGGATTTAAAACTGGTGCAACTGGCTTATTGAAACAGATTGCTGATATAAAAGTCATTGCTTCAGATTTAGGCGATACTAAGTTTGATAAGTTTACAGAAGATATTAACAAACTAAAAACCGCAATACAGCCGTTACAAGACTTAGGTAAGACGAATTTAGGAAGTTTCTTTAATCAGTTAAAAAAACTGCCTGAAATTTCAAAACAGCTGGATACAGTTGACTTTAACAAATTCTCTTCACAAATGAAACAGCTTGCAAATGCAATCAAACCGCTTAATGGTGTTTCTATTAAACTGGGAAGAGCATTTAGTAATTTACCATGGCACATAAAAAAAGCAACCACACAAATGGAAAGCTATTCAAGAAGTGCATCTAAAGCAAGCAAAACAAGCGGCAGCTTAATGAGTCGATTAGGTAAATCAGTAGCCAGTTTTAGAACTATGACATTCGTAATCCAAGGTGTCGTTGGTGCCTTAACGAGTGTTTTTGAAGAATCATCACAATATGTAGAAAACTTAAACCTATTCAATGTTGCGATGGGTGAAACAACTCAAAGCGCTTTAGACTTTGCAAACAAGGTTCAAGGAGCTATGGGGATTGATACCAGTGAATGGATGAGTTTTCAAGGTAGGTTAAATAACCTTATTACTGGTTTTGATGTAGCCAGTGACAAGGCACAGATCATGTCGCAAAACCTAACACAGTTAGCATACGATTATTCATCGTTAATGAATGTTGATCCTAGTGAATCGTTCGATAAGATTAATTCGGCGATGAGTGGACAAATCAAAGGTCTTAAGGATTATGGTAACAACGTAAGTGTTGCAATGGTTAAACAGACTGGTTTGAAGTATGGACTTGAAGGCGCAGTATCTGAATGGGATCAAAACACTCAAGCAATCATGCGTTACATAACCATAATGAATAACGCGAGCAAAGTTGATGTATTCAATGATATGGCTCGTACAATCGCAACACCAGCAAATGCAGTTCGTATCTTAACACAACAGTTTACAATGCTAAAACGTGCAGTGGGGAATATTGCTAGTGTGTTCATAAGCAAACTTATTCCATATGTACAGATAGCAGTACAGTGGCTTACTGCTCTAGCGAATACGATAGCTAATTTCTTTGGGTTCGAATTGCCTAAAATCGATTACAGCGGTATTGCTGGCGATGGAGGGGCTTTAGACGATGTAGAAGATAGCGCTAACGGTGCAAGCGATGCAGTAGGTGGAACAGCCGATAAAGTAAAAGAATTAAAGAAACAGTTAATGGGCTTTGATGAACTTAACATTATAAACAAACCTGATGACAGCAGTGATTCGGGAAGCGGAGGTTCAGGAGGAGCTGGTGGCGGAGGTTCAGTAGGTGATATAGAACTGCCACAGTATGATTTTCTAAAAGGACTGGAAAATCAAACAAATGAAATGATGGAACGTTTGGCTAAAAAAATGGCTGAAATGTTCAAACCAGTTACTAACAGCTGGAACAAATACGGTAAGGGTGTACTTGATTCAATCGAGTATCAATGGACCGAAATCGGAAAACTGGTAGATAGTATTGGTGTAAGTTTCGGCACTGTTTGGCAAAATGGAACTGGTGAGGAAACTATGGATCATATTTTCAGCATCATAACCAACATTAATATTACAGTCGGTAATTTGGCTAAACAGTTCAGAACAGCATGGGATGAAGCTGGAAACGGTACACAAATAGTTCAAAACCTATGGGATTCATTTAATGTTTTCTTGGGATTGATTGACGATATATCAAGAGATCTTGTTAAACTATCTGATACTTTGGATTTTAAACCAGCGGTAAAAAGTGTGGTAAACTTCACAGATGCGTTTAAAGATTTGAGCACCACTATTAGTAAACTGCTATATGGCGGATATAAAAATGTATTAGAGCCATTAGCTAAATGGAGTATTGAAAAAGCAGTGCCAAGTTTGGTCGATAGTCTTTCTAAGGCTGTTAAAGGGCTGAGCAAGGTATTAGATGCATTAAGACCTACAATAAACATAATCGAAAAAGTAGCTACAGCCTTATTAAAAATGGCTGGAAACACTGTATTGAAAGCTATTGATTTATTGGCGAGCGCAGTAGACGGAATAGGTAGTATGTTTAAGAAATTTCCGGGATTGATGACTGGTGTAACTACTGCTGTAGGCGCATTTATAACAGCGTGGAAGGTAGACCAGTTAGTTAGCACAAATACAAAAATAAATACAATAATCGCATCATTAAAACTAATTCCTAGCGCTGTAACTTCTGTTAAATCGGTTGGATTTACTCAAGCAATGAGCGACTGGGCTAGTGCAAGTTTTGGGGCGAGTAATGCTATATCATCATTAATTAGTTTTGGAAGTAAGTTAAATTCAATAGATGGTCCTCTTAAAGCGGTATCTTTAGGTTTTGGTTCTTTAGCAACAAAAGCAGAAAGTGCGTTTGGAGCATCAAATTTATTGAGCACTGGACTAACGTTTTTAGCTAGCAACCCATTAGTTGCGGTTGTTGGTGGTTTAGGATTAGTTGTTGGAGCATTAGTGGCAGTTGCAAGTGCAACCGATGATACAAACAATAAATACAAAAAACAAATCGAACAGTCTCAGGCATTAGGTGAAGAATGTAAAAAATTAGCCGATGAACAAAGAAAACTTAATGAAAATGCTAGCGAAGGTATCAAAGATTCATTAGGAGATTATTTAAAAATAAAAAACACATATGAAGAACTTATTTCGCTTGGTGAAGGTAATGTAGAACAAATTGGTAATGCACAAGGGAAAGTCGATGAGTTAAATAGTATATGTGGCGAAACAGTAGTGCAGATTGAAAACGGTCATTTAAAATGGTTGGAATCAAAGGAAGCAATTTTAGAAAATATCGAAGCGTTAAAACAAAAATACATTATCCAAGCTAATGAGGAATCATATACAAAAGCACTTTCAAAGCAAAGCGAGGTACAAAGTAAATTAACGCTTGCTCAAAATGATTACAACAAAATCGCTAAAGAATGTAGTGGATTTTTGGATGAGATGGGCATCAGTTTGGACGATGTTTTAAACGGAAATGTAAATTATGCTAAAGTATTACGTCAGTTAACTCCAAAACAACGTGATGCAATAGATGCTTTTATAAAAGCTAAAGAAACTTTAGATGATGCAACCAAAGCTTCAGTTGAAAACAAAGATGCATTAGAAAAAATGAGTGCTGCACAAGAATTTAATATTTCAAAAACTACACTACAAAAAGATGGAGTTAAAGGGTTAGTAGAAAATTATGAACTGCTAACCGGTAAATATAGCTCTGTCATTGGTAAAAGTGGTGAAGTGACTATGACATATGATACATTAAAGTCTGCTTTAATGGCATATGATGACGTAATTAAAGGTCATGGTGAAGAATATGAGTTAATGAGTGAGGAAGAAAAAGCGAATGCTCAGGAATGTAAAAATGTTGTAATTACACAACTTGCAGAGAAAGCAATAGCTCACGAACAAAGCTATGAAAAAATGAAACAAGAATTAGGCAGTGCGTGGGATGCGATGACTGATAAAGAAAAAGAAAGTTTAGAAAAGCAGTATAATGATTTAAAGAAAGCGAAAGATACTGAAAAGGAACTTATTAATAATCAAAAAGATGCGCTTCTAAAAGTGCTGGATGATTACAACATTGGTCGTAGTGACAAACAAGCTAAACAGTGGAAACAAGAATTGGAAGAAGCACAAAAAAATGGTAGTGAGCAAGGTCAAGAATATATTGATAATCTAGTTAAAGATTTAATGACTGGAAAAATTAAAACAGATCAACAAGGTGATGAAATAGGTAAAGGATTTAAATCTAACCTAGAAAAGAATATCGCATATTTTAAATCTGACGATGTTGATGCCAGATCCAAACTAGATGCGTTAAATAGATTAACTTTACAAGATAAAGTGGCATGGCTTGAATTTAAAAGTAAGACTAATGGATTTAAGCTGGTAAATGGAATTGTTGGTGGTGAAGGCATTGTCAGTATTAAAGAGTTTGCCAACGGTGGTTTCCCTGATATGGGGCAAATGTTCGTTGCTAGGGAAGCTGGTCCAGAGTTAGTAGGACGCATTGGTAAGAAAACAGCAGTTGCTAATAACGATCAAATTGTAAGTGCAGTAAGTGGTGGTGTTTACAACGCTATGCGTAGTGCTATGGCTGGTATGAGCGGTGGCGGTAAATTTGAGATTCATACAACTGTTGAAATAGATAAAAAAGCAGTAGGAAAATCAGTAGTGGACTATAACAATGGAATAGTTAAACAAACGGGTAAAAGTCCGTTGCTAATTTAAAGGAGGGATTGAAATGGACGATGTTATTAAAATTAATGGAGTAGGTTTCAACCCTTCTTCATTAGAATTTCAAGTTTATGATTTAGACGGTGAAGAAGGCTCAGGACGTAATCAAAACGGAGAAATGTTTAGAGATAGAAAAGCAGTTAAGCGAAAGATTGTTTGTACATTTAACGGTCTTACAGATGCTATGGCTAGCAAATTACTTAAAGCAGTTGAACCAGTATTCTTTTCTTTAGAATATCCTGATCCAGTTGAAAACAAGCGTAAAACAATAACTGCTTATGTTGGTGATAGAACTATGCCGATATTTAAATATGATGCGGTTAAAAAATGCTGGATATGGGAAACGATTAATTTAAATTTTATTGAAAGGTAGAGATAGCATGATTAATACAAACGAAGAATTTAATTCATCGGTCATAGCACAAGACCGTGTTATCAATGCCAAAGTTATTTTTAATGGCACAACCGAATTAATCAATGAAGTCATATCTGTTGTTTTAGACGAAATTTCTTGTAGCGAATCAACTTTAAAAATTGGTGAAATAAATACTAATAAAGCAACTGTCAAATTCAAAATGCCTGATAACAAGATTCCATTAAAAAATAGTACAGTAAAAATTTATAGTGGTGTAAATGGTGTTTATGTATGTAAGGGTACATATTACACAGCTGAGATTGATAAATCGGATAATAGCGACATTGTTATTGTCACAGCGTACGACAGCTCATACAGACTAAATAAAACTTATGAACCGTCTATTGAATACCCTAATAGTTTATCGAATGTAATAAATGATATTTGTAGCCAATGTAATATTTTGCACGATATAAAAAATATACCGGACATTACAATTGATGGATATATCGATAATATAACGTGTAAACAATTTTTAGGCTATATGACGGGCTTAATGGGGTGTAATGGAACAATAAATCCAGACGATAAATTAATCGCATATTGGTACAAGGATTGTGGTATTGAGATAACTTATGATTTGCAGTTTATGAACGGTTTCAACAGAACTACTGACGAGGATATAGTAATCAACTCGTTAACATGTGGTGATAGTGAAAATGTACTGGTAGCTGGAAATGGATTCGGTATAACTTTCGAAAATCCGTATATGAAACAAGAAATATTGGACAGTATATTTGAGCGGATTAAAGGTTTTACATACACACCATGTACTGTAGAGTGGCGAGGTAACCCAGCTTTAGAAATAACTGATATTGTTAAAGTTGAAGATAAAAATGGTGTTTTACATAATGTACTGCTAAGCGAACATACAATAGTGCTTACGGGTATGAAATCAAGCGTAACATGCAAAGGTGAAACTGAAATAGATACAGTTATGAATCAGTCACCTACAGACATTAAACTGAATAAGCTGTATGCCACATTAACAAATGCTTTTAAAAATACCACTGATAAAATTTTAGGCAATCAGGGCGGTTATTACAGAATTGATATGAACGACGAAGGTTTTCCTTCAGGATGGACTATCATGAATACTCCTGAATTAAGGGATGATACACATTTGTGGAGATTTACAGCCGGTGGTCTAGGCTATTCTGAAGATGGTGGAAAGACATTTAAAAATTTAGCCTTTGACCTTGATGGTAATTTCAATGCAAATGTTATTACAACTGGTATATTGCAAGGTGAAATGTTTGAACTTGATTTACAGACGGGTGTTATTAAGATTGGGAAACGTGATTCAGAGGGTGAAATAAGCAATCCTAGCTTTTATCTAAACGAAAAAGGCGAGTTAACAATAAAAGCCTTTGAAGAAATAAAAGAGGAGCTACAAGCTAAAAAATACCTCGTGAGTATTGAAAATACCGGTACTACATTAAATGAACCTAGTGATTTAATAACTTTAGACGCTAAGGTATATGATGGCAATAATGATGAAACAAACAACATAAGCAGTATTAGTTTTAACTGGTACAGAGTATCGAGTGATAGCGAAAGCGATAAAACTTGGAATAACAGTCACAAAGGGAAACGTTCGATAATATTAACACCTGACGATGTAAATGTTAACGGCAGTTTCTATTGTGAAATAACATTACCGATTGGTACTAGAAAAACACTGTCTATCAGCATAACTGATAATAATGACATTGCTAATTTAGAAGGCAGTTTCTTGGATGTCACTGGTGTCAATACAGTTCAATCATATGATGAAGGTTATGTACCAAACTGGGAAGAAACCCCAGCAGTTATTACCCCGGCGGTTTTAGATGGATTATTAAATGTAGATTTAAATAACTGCACACTGGTTTGGAAACGTAATAATAATGGAACGGAGACAGATTTAATAGAGGGCGAGAGTGTCTTAAACGGTATCCTAACAGTAAATAAAAATGTTATGTCTAAAGGACGTCCATATATAACATATATTTGCTATGTAACTTATAAAAATGCAACAAAAAAACTTAGTGTAACGTTTATGCTTAATATCGATGGCAAGGATGCATTAGTTCTTAAAATAGATAGTTCAAATGGCTATATATTTAAAAATACTGGTGTGTCTACTACGATGACAGTTCAAATATTTGTGGCTGGTGAAATAATAGATACATCTCAAAAAATGTATAATTATTTTGGCGATAAAGCGAAGATACTTTGGGAAGTAAAACATATTAAGGAAACAGACTTTACAGCGTTAGATCCAGCTGATTCTAGATTAACGGACAATGGATTTATATTAACGCTAACATCAAATGATATAAATGAAAAAGCAACATTTAGATGTTTTTTAGATTTTTAGGAGGAAATAAGTAAATGGCAATAAAAGCAACAGCAGAGCAAGATGTGCTTGATATAACAGACGGCTATTCAATACATTTAAGTAATGATAATTATACGTTTCAGGGAACTACAACATCAGTAGAAGGAACTCAGTCATTAACTTGCAAAATAACTGCTATAAGAGGTTCGGATAAAATGGTGTGTTCAGTTGGGGATATTACAGCTCCAACGGGATTAAGTATAGTTTCAGATGGGAAAACACCAGAACCAACATTAACGATAACTGCAACAAGCGCATTAACTAAGAGCGGAAGTGTTATTATTCCGGTAAAAACAGAAGATGTTACAATTGAAAAAGTATTCAGCTGGTCGATAGCATTTAAAGGAAATAATGGTACAAGTGTTACAGTATCGAATACAAGCATAACCTATCAGGTAGGTACTTCGGGAACGACTGCGCCAACCGGTTCATGGACAACCGCAATTCCTTCTGTTCCTTCAGGACAGTATTTATGGACAAAAACAGTAGTAACCTATAGTGATGGTAAATCTACTACAGCATACAGTGTGTCAAGAAATCCCACAAACGGTACAAATGGTACGAGTGTTACAGTTAAATCAACGGTTACAGAATATCAGGCAAGTAATTCCGGAACTACTGTACCAACTGGTTCATGGTCTAGTACACCAGTTGCTGGGAATCCCGGTCAATACGTATGGACTAGAACAACCGTAACCTATTCAGACAATAAAACAGCAGTATCGTATTCTATCTCAAGAAATGGCACTAATGGTGCAGATTCGATCACTATGGCAATCAAATCTTCAAATGGAGTTATCTTTAAAAATACCGCTATCGCAACAACTTTAACAGCTCGCGTATTTAAGGGTGGGGTAGAAGTTACTGGCAGTGCATTAACTGCACTAGGAACGATTAAGTGGTACAAAGATGGTGGTTCAACAGCTGTAGCAACTGGTTCTAGTTTAACGATTAACGCTGGTGACGTTAATAATAAAGCAACTTATACAGCGCAGTTAGAGGGATAGTTTTATGGCTGTTAAAGCATATGCGCTTATAACATTAACAGACTGTTATGACGGTACAGACGGTACGGTTCATAGTGTTACTGCACCTAGTGATAAAACTAAGTTATGGTTTGATACAACTGATAATCTTCTAAAATACTGGAACGGTACTACATGGGAAGTGACTAATGATTTTGCTGGTGATATCAATGATATGAAGCAGAATATTACCACTGAATATACTTCTGCGATCAACCAGCTTAAAGAATCGCTGACTACACTGGTTGAAAAACTACAGACTACCACTACTGACAATTCAACTTTGATAGAGCAGTTATCATCACAGATTGTTCAAAATTCTAGTTCTATATCACTGGTTACAAACAGTATTAAAAGTATTACCGACAATATAAGTGGTCTGGCTACGAAAGAAGAAATTTCACAGTGGGCACGTTTTGAAAATGGAGTATTGGAGTTGGGTGCAAGCAACAGTCCCTTTGCTGTTAAATTATCTAATACGGAATTAGGGTTCTATCAAAATGGAAGCAGAATAGCATATCTGTCAAACCAACAGCTTAACATTGAATATGCCATTGTAATGACAAAATTGAATATCGGAACATTCAGCTGGAATTATGATGCTACTGATGGTCTGACATTAACTTAGGAGGTGTGTGAATGGCAACTTTTGGAACAAGTAATAAATATATAAACTACAGTGTTAACAGTCAGGAATTATCGTATGACATAAATTCAAACACCTCTGTTGTACGAGTTTGGATAGACGTATGGCGGACAAACACTGGTTATACTACATATGGAACAGGAACAGTGTATGCTCGCATAAACGGCGGAGTATACAGTGCTGGTATAAGTACTGGACAGAAAATAACATCAACACCGATTCGCTTAGGTACATGGGATGTTACTGTCGGTCATAATGCTGACGGTTCAAAAGCTATAAGCGTTACTGGTTGGATAAGTCACAGCCAGTTCAGTTCTTCGGAACAGGGCTATACCCATACGTTAACTACAATCCCAAGGCAGGCTAACATTACAGAAAGTAGCAATTTCACAGATGTTCAAAATCCAACTATTAAATTCAGTAATCCAGGTGGCTTTAATATGAGCGTCTGGTTAGAGCCTAACCCAAACGGACCACATCTTGCAGTTAGGGATAATATTCCCAACACGGGGAGTTATACATGGAAATTAACTGATGAAGAACGAAACCAGTTAAGAGAAGCGTGTAAAGGGAAAACTTGTACTATTCGTATAGGGTTATATTCTAACAATAAGCAGTGGGCAAGCTATCACGATAGAACATATACTATAACCAACGCTAATCCCAGCTTTACAAGTATTACTGCAACACCGGTAAATCCATTTGGTTCGTTGTATTTGCAAGGTAAATCAAGTATTAAATTAACAATAAATGGTGCTAAGGGGATATATGGAAGTACTATAACCACTTACAGTATAAAAGGTGGAGATTACAGTTATAGTGGTGAATCGAACACCTATACTACCGATGTTTTAAGTAAATCAGGTGATATAACATTCACCGCAACAATTACAGACAGCAGAGGATTTACAGCAAGTAAAACGGTTAAAGTCACGGTTACTGCGTATACACTGCCGACATTAACTTTTGAAACATACAGATGCGACAGTTCGGGAACTAAAGATATAATCAAGGGTACTTATATTTATGTTAAGCCTACATTTACTTATTGTGTTATAACTGGGAATGCAATAAAAACTAAAAGTATAAAAATCAACAATACAGGTAAATCAACTGCGTTTAACAGTGGACAAGGATATGTATTTAGTGGTTATGCGTTAAATACTACCCATGAGGTAGAAGTTTCCATTACTGATAATGTTGGAAATACAGTAACCGTAATTCACGATATAGATATTGGTAAAGTTATACTTAATATTCCCCCTCACAAAAACGGTGTCGGCTGGGGACGTTATTGCAATAAAGAAGGAGAATTTCAAATTGAGTATGACTTGAATGTATTTGGAAAAATATTAAAAAATAATGAAGAAGTTCCATTGTTTAAGAAAAACAGTAATTATATAGTACCTCCTAGTCCTATTGAAAAAAATAATATTTATTTTAAATACTCTGAAAATGAACAATGGACTGGTGAATATAACTACGATGGTAAGAAAATTTATATTAAAACAGCATCGTTTATAACAAGTTCATCTAATGTAGGTGCTTGGGCTTCTACTGGAATAATCTTAGCAAATATGTATAGGGTACTAGATATTAGAGGGTATTCTGATGATGGCGCTCAGTTTAATACTTATCCAAGATACGAAAGTAGTTCATATTTTCTAAATTTATGTTCTGGCGTACAAAAAGATATTTTATATATGTGCGCTGGTTATCCTAGTAAAAAAATAACTCTAAATATTCTTTATACTAAAACAACAGATTAGGAGCTGAGATTATGGTAATTAGAAAAAGAGTAATAGATAGAAGAACATATTTTAAGGGCTATTGGAGATAGATATTGATAAGAAAGTTGAGGAAAATTATGATTAAAACACATGAATTAGACGTTACAGCAAGTAAATTTGCTGAACTTTTAGAATCGAACTACAAGATTCTAAAACAAAATGATTACGAGCAGAACGATTATATTTTATTTAGAGAAATCGAAACTGTCGAAGAAGAAGTCAATTATACTTCGAAATCACAGCTAACGCAGATTAAACAGATTATTAATGATGAAGGTATCAAGGAAGGCTATGTATTAGCTGTACTTAATAAAATTTAAGGAGGAAACTGTTATGAAGATTAATTGGAAAGTAAGAATTGCTAACAAACAATTTTGGCTGAGTGTTATTCCAGCGGTATTGTTAGTTATTCAGGTAGTGGGGGCGGTGTTTGGCTATACACTAGATTTTGGCGATTTAGGTAATAAGTTATTAGCTGTAGTAAATGCCGTATTTGCATTACTTGTTATTTTGGGAGTTGTTGTTGATCCTACAACTCAAGGGGTTAGTGATTCCGAACGTGCTCAACAATATGACAAACCAGTTAAGTAGGTGATTGTATGAGCGATGTAGTAGTTACCGCTATTATAAGTGGTTTGTGCGTTGCTATCCCATCAGTAATAGCAACGATGAGCAGTAATAACAAATCAAATGCGTTGATGAATTATAGAATTGATGAATTGACTAAGGAGGTCGAAAAACATAATTCTGTAGTCGAACGTATGGCTGTTGTAGAAAACAGCCTAAAATCAGCACATCATCGTATTGATGAATTAAAAAAGTAATGAGCCTTGAGCCTACTTTTAAATAAGGAGGTTTTTATTTATGTCAAAAACAGCAAATGAATTAGTAAATTTCGCAAAATCTAAATTAGGTACTAACTATGTATACGGGATGAAAGGAGCTGTATTAACAGATTCTAAATTAAGATCGTTAGCTAACAGCTATCCAAAATATCTTACATATAATAAGGAAAAAGGAAAAATCGGAACAGTGTGTACTGACTGTAGCGGACTTATTAGCTGGTGCACTAGTAAAGTAAGAGGATCTAGTCAATATAAAGAAACTGCTACACGCATTGAACCTATAAGTAATATAAGCGGTGCAGTAGCTGGTTGTGCTTTATGGCAGCAAGGACATATTGGTATTTATATCGGAAATGGAGAATGTATCGAAGCTCGTGGAAGTGCATATGGTACAGTTAAAACAAAAGTAGCAAACAGAAAATTCACACATATATTATGGTTATGTGATATTGATTATGATAATTCTGTTCAGGTTCCACAAGAGCCTAGTGGGGTTAGTTATAAAGTTAAAGTCGATACGCCAAGCGGTGTAAACTGTCGTAATGCTCCAAACGGTGCAAAGGTTAAGGCTTATGCCAACGGTACAGAATTGACTATTACACAAGAATCAAATGGTTGGGGATTTACTGGCGAAGGCTGGGTATCTCTACAATATTGCAAAGTTCAAGATAGTGTAGCACAAAATTTAGGGACTTATGAAGTAACCGCCAGTGATTTAAGTGTTCGTACTGGTCCGGGAGAAAACTTTAGAAGAAAAACATATAATGAATTAACTGAAGATGCAAAAAAACATGATTATGATAAAGACGGATGTATCAGCGAAGGTACAAGAGTAACTGTTAAAGAATGGTCGAACGGATGGGCCAGAATTCCTAGTGGTTGGGTGTCTGGAAAATACTTAAGAAAGGTGTAAAGTAGTAATGGTTAAGGTTAAAGTAGTGAGAGGTGCTGTAGATATGGACGGGGATAAACTCCCGTTCTATTTATGGGATTCGTATTTTACGGTTGTTGAAGAAATGCCAACATATAGCATCATAATGACTGGTAATAGAACATTCAAATTTAAAAATGAATTTATTATAAAGGAAGGTAAATAGCATGGTAAAAGTAATAGCGGATGCATTAAATGTTAGAAGTGAAAATCGAGTTAATGAAAGAAATGTAATTGGTATTGTCTATAAAGGTGATGAATTAGAAGTAATTAAACAAGGACCGAAGTGGACAGAGATAAAATACAAAGATAAAAAGGCATATGTAATGAATGAATTTATTGAAAAAATCTAGAGCATTAGATCTAGATTTTTTTAGTAGCTTGATGTGTGTTGGATTATACGCTTTTGTTTTTCTATATCGTGTTTGCAGTCTATAATCTGTTGTTCTTTATCAGGGTTGTTTGAAAATTCTAAAAAATTTAATTTTTCTTCAAGTACAGAAAGTCTGCGTTTTGCTTCTTGCATTTTCTTATCTTTTAAGTTCATAAATTACACCTCATTCTTATTATAAATATTTTGTGTATTAAAGTCACTTATGATGTAATCCAAAACCTAATTATTGATTAAATGTTTAATTTTTATTTTTTTGTGCTATTATCGATATTAGGGGATGGATTTATTATAAAAATATACATAAACACAAACCGTTAATACTAAACTTTTTTTAATCCTCCCTCATGTCTGGAACTCTCTAAACTCCAGACGTTTTTATTATATGATAGAGAGGTATTTGGAGGATAATTTTTAGCCTTAAGAAACAATATAAAATATACTAAATTAGTAACAAATTAGTAACAAACAGCTTGAAACCCTTATTATAGCGTGATATTTTTTTCAAGAGTTGAAAAAAATTTTGTAATATCTGAATAATCAGTTAAAATGTACATGACATAAACAAGGAGGTATTATATGAGTTTTCCAAAAGGATTTTTATGGGGTGGTGCAACTGCTGCTAACCAATTAGAAGGTGGTTGGAACGAAGGTGGAAAAGGAATTTCATGCCCTGACATTTGTACTGGTGGAAGCCATACTCAAAGTAAAAGAATTACACCAACATTAGAAGAAGGGACTTTCTATCCATCACATATGGCAATTGATCATTATCATCGTTTCAAAGAAGATATTGCTTTATTTGCTAAAATGGGATTTAAAGTATATCGTTTTTCAATTGCTTGGACAAGAATTTTTCCTAATGGTGACGAAACAACACCAAATGAAGAAGGATTAAAATTTTATGAAGATTTAATTGATGAATGCTTAAAATATAATATTGAACCATTGATCACAATCTCACATTATGAAGTACCGTTTGGTTTAACAAAGAAATGCAATGCTTGGGCATCACGAGAAATGATTGACTATTACATGAATTATTGTAAAACTATTTTTGAACGCTATAAAGGTAAAGTAAAATATTGGTTAACTTTTAATGAAATTAATAGCGCAACGATGCCAATGGGAGCTTTTTTATCACAAGGAATTTTAAATGAACAAGAAAAAAGCACTGATTTTACAAATCAGGTTGATGATCCCCAATTACGTTTTCAAGGATTGCATCATCAATTTATTGCTAGTGCTAAAGCAGTTCAATTAGCCCATGAAATTGATCCTGATTATAAAGTTGGTAATATGATGATTTATGCAACATCATATCCATTAACTTGTGATCCTGATGATATCATTAAAAATCAACAACAAAATCATATCATGAACTATTTCTGTAGTGATGTTCAATGCCGTGGATATTATCCAACATACATGAAGCGTTATTTTAAAGAAAATAATATTGAAGTAACGATGGAGCCTGGGGATGAAGAAATATTAAAAGCTGGACCAGTTGATTTCTATACATTCTCATACTATATGTCAGTATGTCAAACAGCCGATCCAACTAAAGGGGCTGGTGAAGGTAATATTTTAGGCGGTGTAGCAAATCCATATTTAAAAGCATCTGATTGGGGATGGCAAATTGATCCTAAAGGATTACGTTATTCACTAAATGAAATCTATGATCGTTATCAAATTCCAGTAATGGTAGTTGAAAATGGTCTAGGAGCATATGATGAAATCGAAGCAGATGGTTCAATTAATGATGATTACCGGATTGATTATTTGAGAAGTCACATTGAACAAATGCATGAAGCAATTCTAGATGGTGTGGATTTAATTGGTTATACACCATGGGGATGTATTGATTTGGTATCTGCATCAACAGGAGAATATGCTAAGCGTTATGGTTTCATTTATGTTGAAAGATATGATGATGGAACAGGTGATTTTTCAAGAAGAGAGAAAAAATCATTTAATTGGTATAAAAAAGTTATTGAAACTAATGGTGAAGATTTGGGATAATAGATGTGCATAGCACATCTATTATTTTTATGGAGGAAAAATGAAAACTAAAGGATATTTTTTAACAATTTTATCAGCAGTTATTTTTGGTTTTACCCCGATTCTTGCTAAAATAACTTATTCAATGGGGAGCAATGGAATTACAATGGCCTTTTTTCGACATTTATTTGTAATACCAATCTTATTTTTAATTATGAAATGCCAAAGATTGCCTTATAAAATAACTTTACATCAGTTAAAGAATATTTGTTTAGTAGGAATTATTGGTAATGCTTTGACTGTAGCGGCACTATATACTTCATACAGTTTTATTCAAGTTGGGAGTGCTACGGTACTTCATTTTCTTTACCCGATGTTTGTTTCATTAATATGTTTCTTTTATTATAAAGAGAGATTATCTAAAGCTGTTAAAATATGTTTAGGAACAGCTAGTTTTGGAATTTTATTTTTTATCGAATTGGGTGGTTCATCTTTTTTAGGACTATTTTTGGCTCTGTTTTCAGGTATAACATTTGCTTATTATATGGTAGGTATTGAAAAGTTAGGATTACAGTCTTTGAATCCTTATGTATTAAATTTCTATTTTGCAATCGTTATTTCAATCTCATTATTAATGATTGGACTGATCAGTGGTCAGCTTGAACTGATTTTACCAGTTGAAGCATATGGCTATTCTTTCTTGATTGCAGTTTTAACATCAATCGTTGGAATTATCTGTTTACAACAGGGGGTTAGATATTTAGGTGCAGCTACAGCGTCAATCTTAAGTATGTTTGAACCGGTAACAAGTGTTATTTTTGGGATTATTATTCTCCATGAACAGTTAACAATCGTTAAATTAATTGGATGTTTCATTATTTTAAGTGCAATTACTGGTCTGATTGTTTTTAACGGGAAGCAAACTGAATAATTTTTAAGTAGGAGGAAAACTTCTGCTTTTTTACTTATGTTTAAAAAAACAAGTAATAATAATTATATATGGTGTTTAAACGAGTTGTTTGTGATAAAATTATAAATAGGAAAAGTTACGCAGGGGGATTTTTTAATCGTCCCTATTTTTGTTTAGAAAGGAGCACTTTATGGAAGACATAATTATTATTGGAGCGGGAGTAACGGGCTGTGCGATTGCTCGTGAATTGTCTCGAGATCAACGCAAAATTCTTGTTCTTGAAAAAGGTAGTGATGTTTGTGTAGGTACATCTAAAGCCAATTCTGGAATTGTTCATGCTGGTCACGATGCTAAACCCGGAACCTTGAAAGCAAAATTAAATTTAGAAGGGAATTTAATGATGCCGCAGTTAGCTAAAGATTTAGATATTCCCTTTGTCCAAAATGGTTCATTAGTATTATGTTTTGATGAAAGTCAATTTGAAGCTTTGGAAGAATTATACCAGCAAGGCTTAATAAACAGGGTAAAAGGATTGAAAGTTTTAGATACTAAAGAATTACTTGAGATGGAACCAAATTTAAATCCTAATGTTTTAAAAGGTCTTTATGCTCCAACTGGTGGCATTATTTGCCCTTTTGATCTTGTTTTGGCATTAGCCGAAAATGCTTATGCTAATGGTGTGAAATTTAAATTTACTCAAGAAGTTGTGGGAATTGAAAAAAATATTGATCATTATATTGTTAAAACTATGGATAAGTGTTATCAAAGTAAGATCGTTATTAATGCTGCGGGAGTTAATTGTGATTTGATTCATAACCTAATTTGCAATGAGAAAATGAAAATAGTTCCGCGTAAAGGGCAATATGTTTTATTTGATAAAACCGTTGGCTCAATGGTAAGCAAAACGATTTTTCAATTACCGACTAAGTTAGGAAAAGGGGTATTGGTTACTCCAACTGTACATGGTAATTTAATGATTGGTCCTGATGCAATTGATTGTAATCGTGAAGAGATCAATACAACGATAGAAGGACAAAAGGATATTGTTGATCGCGCATCTTTAAGCATTAAGCAGGTTCCTTATGCAAATCAAATAACTTCTTTTGCTGGATTAAGGGCTCG
>SKEZ01000254.1_pt1 | contig 50121 bp, 41 predicted proteins | sample 4843881 | NCBI WGS metagenome assembly SKEZ01 (sample SAMN11008796, study PRJNA524170) | human gut metagenome | isolation source: fecal sample from pouch patient p1, p46 | place: Israel: Tel-Aviv | reverse complement strand
GCCCAGACCTTCTCGGCCAGTGTCGTTCCCATAGTGATTCCTCCAAAAAATTCCGCGCGAGGTATTGTGTTCGCGCCTTGTTCGTGGTACTAGCCTATGTGCTTGCGATGGGCCCGGCCATGAGCATGCCGGATATTGAGATACGGTCAAATGATGGCCTCAATATGACTCGGACCCGACTCGAACATGACCTAGTCATGACTCGGTTCCGCTCCAGACATGTCTCTTCGGCATCCACGAACGCCCTTTCAACTTCATGGCCACCCTGTGAGACACTTCCCCGATTTGCCATTTCACTATGTGAGATGGCATAATCGCCCTTATTATGACTGATTCCCGGGAAGAACCATTGAACAACAGCTTGACCAAGTCCGAGCCGGTTGAAGACACCACCGCCAAGGACGATGGGGAAATCCATTCCGGCGTTGGCGTCCTTGATAAAACTGTAAAGATTCTTGACGCACTGGAATCCGGCCCGTCTACGCTGGGCCAGCTTGTGGCCGCCACCGGTCTCGCTCGACCGACCGCACATCGTTTGGCTATTGCACTGGAACGCCACCGTTTCGTACTGCGCGACCAGCATGGCCGATTCGTACTCGGCTCCCGTTTCGCCGAACTTGCCGCCGCAGCAGGCGAGGATCGTCTGCTGACCGCCGCCGGCCCGATCCTGCAGACCCTGCTCGATCGCACTGGCGAGTCTGCGCAGATTTACCGCCGCCAGGGCGATCAGCGCGTGTGCATCGCCGCTGTGGAACGCACCTCCGGCCTGCGTGATTCCATTCCCGTGGGTGCCATGCTGTCGATGGAAGCCGGTTCCGCCGCCCAGATTCTTCTGGCTTGGGAGGATTCCGACCGTCTGCACCAGGGATTGCGCCACGCCAAGTTCACCGCCACCAAGCTGGCCGCCGTACGCAAGCGCGGCTGGTCCGAGTCCGTGAACGAGCGCGAAGAGGGCGTGTGCTCGATTTCCGCCCCGATCCGCAACGCCTCCGGCCAGGTCATCGCCGCCATCTCGATTTCTGGGCCGACCGGCCGCATGGGCGCCGCTCCCGGACGCCGTTATGCGCCGCTGGTGATGGCCGCCGGCAAGTACCTCACCGAGGCACTGGTCAAAGCCGTTCGCTGAAACATACCAGTCAATCCAACCGATAGCCCAACCGGCAGAAATCCCGCGTCACAACGAAAAAGGCGCGGGATTTCTGCCGTTTTGACGGCCTGAAACGGCAGAAATCCCGCGAGGTATCCGTCGAGACGCGGGATTTCTGCCACTAATACACAGCGGAAGGCCCCGAAACCTCGAATACTTCGCGCCGCTTCCCGCCTCTATCAGGAACAGTTACCTGAATAAACCGGACAGTTGACTCCATAGCGACGGCTTGCGCAGCAAATCATCGCCCTCACCCTCGCCAGGCGCGGTCTGGTTCACCGCATAGGTGTAGGCGCGTTTGGAACTGGGCTTGCCCACCAGTTCGCCAAACTCCAGCAATTGCGTACGCGGCTCGTAAGGGTGACGGATATCAAATTCGATCAATCGCGTGGCACGTTTGGCCGGAGCCGGTCCGTATGTGTTGAATCCGCAGGTTGGCGTAGCGATAAGCAACAGACCCTCATGTTCGCCGACGAAACCGTTGCGATGATCATGACCAGCTACGACGCCGAAATACCCCTCGCGCAGCAATTCGAATTCGCCTGACGTATCAGGGCAGGATATGCCTTCTCCCAAATATCCGCCGGGCTGGGTTTGCAATTCGTCCAGCACGTAGTAGGTATCGGCGTGCGAACGATAGCCCTGCATGGCAAACGCCGCGTTGGCCGCCGCTGGCTTCAGCACGTTGTAATACTCGGGCATCGGCATGTGCTGGAACACCATTGATTTCGCACCGATACGGTCGGGCACGGCGTTCAGGAAGGCGAGCGCTGCGGGCGATGGTGCGCCGAAGCCGCCGCCATGCACGTAATCGCCGGAGTCAAGAATGACCAGACCCAGCACATTGCGCGTATGGTCAACGTCCATAACCGGCAGCGCGAAGGTGCCTGGTTCACCGGAACCCACTGCGGATGTGGGGGAAGACACAGCAGAAGGCACAACAGCATCGGCACCAGCATCGTCAACGACGCCCAACGTATCAGCCTTCGCGGTAATCCCCGCACCGGAGCCAGTGGCACCAGACGGCGTCTGCACAGCGCCACCCGCTCCACAGGTATATGCAATCTGGTTCGGCAAGGTCTCACTCGGCGGATTGACACAACCGGGGAACTCACGATAGATACCGTCCAGTTCCGCATTGCTTAGCCCGCATTGGAAATCATGGTTGCCATACGTCACAGCCCACGGAATGCCGCGCGCCGCCAACGGCTCAGTGAACTGGCCAATGGCCTTGCGCACCAGCGCTCGGGTATGGTTCAGCGCGGATTCGGCAATAGGTTCGTCACACCAGCGACGTTTACGGAATGAATCGGCGAACGCCGGATCGTAGCCGGCGATCTGGTTGCCGGAGAAAATCACCAGATCAGGCCGTGTGGCATCAAGGCTGGCCTCAATCAGGGTGATGGTGTCTTTGGAGACTTTCGGCCCATCCTGAATGTCGGCAATCTGCAGCACGCGGAACTTGCCGGAATAGTGGAATTGCAGTCGTCCGAGACGCGCAGAGATAGAGACCGGACGGCCGTCTTCGGCATCGGCCGGCTTGATACGAGGTTTCGACGACATCCCCTCTGGCGTACGCTGTGTTTCCGTCATGCCCTCCACTGTACACACAAACGAAAAGGCCCGCCGGAGCGGGCCTTTTCTACAAGTTCAACTACTGGAGCAGAATCTCTGCACAACATCATCGTTGTAACGGTAAGTCTTTCCAATGCCCGTCCAACGTAACAGTCCTCGTGACCATACACTATTTGTGGGCTCTGCTCTGTTCAGTTGTTCTTGTACCTCATAATCTATTCATCACTCCCGTTTCTCGCAACCTGCAGAGAGTCGTTGTGCGTTTTTTATCACAACTGTTCAATCGCACTTTCTGGCTATCGGAAAACGAGCTGAACCGTTCACATCGAACCCGTCCGATGTTCGATTTCGTTCGTTTCACCGCCGCTCACGGCGTGTCGCGAGCGACGCTAGCACACTCAAAACCAACCAACACCGAACTAACATGAACACCCGTTGAATTCTGGCGCGTTCAGTCGTTTTCCGGCCACGCCAAAGCTTACGATATAAGCTATGGCACAGATATTTGACGCACCCTCGAAGGCAATTCTGCGCAGCCAAATCGCAGAGCATATTGCCGAAAACGACAACAACGACCGCCGCGTCGATCAGGAAGGCGAGGCACCGCTGCCCAAGGACCGTTTCTTCGACCGCGAGCTCAGCTGGCTCAAGTTCAACCAGCGCGTGCTCGAATGTGCGGAGAACGAAGACATGCCCCTGCTCGAGCGCGCCAACTTCGCCGCGATCTTCGCCTCGAACCTTGACGAGTTCTTCATGGTCCGCGTCGCCGGCCTGAAGCGCCGTATCGACTCGGGCATCGCCGTGCCGTCTGCCGCCGGCCTGAGCCCGCGTCAGCAGCTGCGCGCGATCAGCGAGACCGCACACCGTCTGCAAGACGAGCACGCACATTACACGATCGACACCATTCTGCCGGAATTGGAGAAGGAGCGCATCGTCCTGCTGACGTGGGACAAGCTCACATCCTCCGAGCAGGAGCGCCTCTCGCGCTACTACCGCCAGCAGGTGTTCCCGGTCCTGACGCCGCTCGCCGTGGATCCGGCCCACCCGTTCCCCTACATTTCCGGCGGTTCCATCAACCTGGCCGTGATTGTGGAGAACCCGGCCTCCGGCAAGTCGCACTTCGCCCGCGTCAAGATCCCGGGCAACCTGCCGCGCCTGGTGCCGGTGGACGACATGACCGATGAGGAGTCCAAGGACGAGCGTTACGGCTTCATCGCCATGGAAAAGCTCATCGCCGCGCATCTGGAATCCCTGTTCCCGGGCATGATCATCAAGGAGGCCCGCTCCTTCCGCGTGACTCGTAACGAGGACATCGACGTGGAAGAGGATGACGCCGAGAACCTGCTCAACGCCATGGAGAAGGAGCTGCTGCGCCGCCGCTTCGGACCGCCGATCCGCCTGGAGATCACGGACACCACGAGCCCCTTCCTCTCCCAGCTGCTCGCCGACCAGCTCGGCGTGAGCCAGGACGAGGTATACCGTCTGCCCAGCCCGCTGGACCTGACCGTGCTCTTTGAGCTCGGCAGCGTGGACCGCCCGGACCTGAAGAACCGTCCGTTCGTGCCGACCACGAACCGTCAGATCGCCGAGGTCGAGTCCTCCCGCGCACAGGATATTTTCGCTGCCATCCGCGAGCGCGACATCCTGCTGCATCACCCCTATGACTCCTTCTCCACTTCCGTGCAGGCCTTCCTTGCGCAGGCCGCCGCGGACCCGAAGGTGCTGGCCATCAAGCAGACCCTGTACCGCACCAGCTCCAACTCGCCGATCATCGACGCCCTGATCGACGCCGCTCATGCCGGCAAGCAGGTGCTGGCTTTGGTGGAAATCAAGGCTCGTTTCGACGAGGACGCCAACATCGCGTGGGCCCGCAAGCTCGAACGCGCCGGCGTGCACGTGGTGTACGGCATCGTGGGCTTGAAGACCCACTGCAAGCTCATCGAGGTCGTGCGTCAGGAAGCGGACGGTCTGCGCCGCTACTGCCACGTAGGCACCGGCAACTACAACCCGAAGACCGCGCGACTGTACACCGATCTGGGTCTGCTGACCTGCGACCCGGTGGTCGGCCAGGATCTGACTCGTCTGTTCAACCAGCTCTCCGGTTACGCGCCGAAGTCCAGCTTCCACCGTCTGCTGGTGGCCCCGCGTACCGTGCGCACCGGTCTAATCCAGCGCATCCGCCGCGAGGAGGACGCCGCCCGCGCCGGCAAGGAGGCCTGGATCAAGATCAAGGTCAACTCCATCGTGGACGAGAAGACCATCGACGCCCTGTACCGTGCCTCTCAGGCCGGCGTGAAGATCGACATCGTCGAACGCGGCATCTGCGCTCTGAAGCCCGGCGTTCCCGGCCTGTCCGAGAACATCCGCGTGCGTTCGATTCTCGGCCGCTTCCTGGAGCACTCCCGCATCTACGCCTTCTGCAACGCGGACGGCCCGCAGATCGGCGAGGGTCCGGCTTCCGGCCCGGAGGTCTACATCGGTTCGGCTGACCTCATGCACCGTAACCTTGACCGCCGTGTGGAGGCTCTGGTGCGTGTCACCGCCCCGGAGCAGGTCGACGGGCTCATCAAGTACGTGGACCTGCAGATGGCCGACTCCACCATGAGCTGGCACATGCAGCCCGACGGCACGTATGTGCTGCACACCAAGGACGACGAGGGCCGCCCGCTGGTCGACAGTCAGGAATATCTGATTCGCAAGCACCAGCGCCGCCCCAATTCGCACAACTGATTTCATTCGATGCTCCCTGTCAGCACGAGCTGACTGAGGGTGGTTACGATGCCCGGCTCCTCTTTCGAGAGGATGCCGGGCATCGTTGTTCAGCGCGCAAAAACTACGTAGCAGCGGTCCAACGTGACCTACAATACAAGAGATGGGTACGAACAGTATGAGACGAATCGTGGAAGCCGCCGGCGGTATTCTGTACCGGTGGAAGGATGATGCCGAGCCGACGCAGGCATCGTCTCCATCAGCGAAATCCAATATTGCCACCGATGGCACCATCATCGCGAATACCGCGGATTCTGACGGCAAGGCCACGGCAGCACACGGCGCATCGGACGCGGCTCCCACCCCGGACCCGACGCAGGCCGACAGCCCGGCCGCGGTGGACAACGTACTCAACCGCATCGAACTGTGCGTCGTGCATCGCCCGAAATACGACGACTGGAGCTGGCCGAAAGGCAAGGTCGACCCGAACGAATCGCACCGGCATGCCGCCGTACGCGAGATCGGCGAGGAATCGGGCCTGTCCGTGGAACTTGGCCCCTATCTGGGCGACATCGAGTACCCGCTGTCCGAAGAAGGCAGCAAACAGCGCCATACCAAGGATCGGTCGGCGGATACCAAGCATATCCAGTTCTGGATGGCCACGCCGATCAGCGCCATCGACAACCTGCGGCGTACCCATGCGTTTGGCCCGGTGCATCGGGCGGACATCGGCGAAATCGACGAAGTTTTGTGGCTGACGCCGGCCGAGGCCCGCAAGAAGCTCAGCCATTCCACCGATAAGGACATCCTCGCGCTATTCGTTGATCGGGTGCAGGAGGGCGCGCTTGACGCCGTGCCGGTGATTATCGTGCGCCACGGCAAAGCGGAAGCGCGCAAGCTGTGGAAGGGTTCGGACGCGAACCGTCCGATCACGCCGCGCGGCGCGGCTGCGGCATACGCGCTGAACCGCGAGCTGGCGTGTTTCAATCCGACCCGACTGGCCACGTCGCCTTGGGTGCGCTGCCAGGAGACGTTGGAGATGTTCGCGTGGCAGACCGGACGAGACATGGTTCATCTCGATCCGCTCACCGAAGATGCATACGCCGCTGCGCCGGACACCGCATGGGAGTGTCTACTCAGCGAAATCGAGTTCGCACTTGAGCGCCGTCAGCCCATAGCGATATGCATGCACCGGCCGGTGATTGGTGGTATGTTCGGACACCTGCGCAGCATGTGCGTTGCGCCGTCTCTGAGCAAACGCCTAATCGCCAAGACACCGTTCATGCCGACCGGCACGGCGGCGGCGCTGTTCGTCACTCCGACGCCTCATGGTCCCAAAATCATCGATATTCAGAAGGTTCAACCGCTTGTCTACTAGACCCGCATTTCCTGATTCATCCAACTCCTCGGCCGCTGCCGCCGCAGCTCATGCCGCGCACAATGGTGCCGCCGGCAGTCTGGGCCCAGGCTTCGGCTCGCTGCGTGCGGCCGGAGCGGCATTCGGACCTGCTCGCATGGGTTCTTCACGTCCTTCGCGCCCGGCTCAGCTCGACCCGGCTGTGGCCGATGGATTGGCCGGCGGCATGGACCCGCAAGCGTTGAGCGAGATGAGCCATCTGTCCGCTGCCGCATTGCTGGATCGTGTGCGCCATAGCGAAGACCCGACGGTTGTCGAGCGCGTGCTCACGTTGGTGGAGACGGTCGGCGTGGATGAAATCGCCGAATTGTGGAGTGACGCCGAACCGGATTCGCTGCCTGGTGTGCTGTGGCGACTGTATATGTTGCGTACGTGGATGCGATCGAATCGCGACTCAATCGCGCATCTGTGGCGCTTGGCGGAGCCGGTGGCCACTACCGCCTCCGCCATCGCCGGCGTGGATCAGGCTCCCAGTGAAGATGACATCGTGCGATTGGCCGATTCGATTCTCTCCGGTGCTTTTGTGGGCGATTTTGCCGTGGCGCTTGAGCGTGCGGCGGCGTTTACCGATGTGGTGGCGTTGGGCTTGCGCGTGGAGGCGCGGCGCATGGTGACCCGGGCCGAGGCCAACGGCGGCTTCTCCTCGGATGCCGATGAGAAGGCCGTGCGCACCAAAGCCGCCCGCCTTATGCACACCGCCGGCAGCCTCATGGCCACCGCCAAGGATTTCCAACACGGTGCCAACCTCTGGCGTCGCGGACGGTTGGAGTAACCCCGCTCCAGGCTCCCTCTGATGAGGGAGCTGTCACGGGCGATGCCCATGACTGAGGGAGAAACCCACCGACCGCACCCCAACAATCAGCTACCGGCCAACGCCACCCCTTCCCCGGCGCGGCGAGACCCATCGCAAGCTATACTAAGTATCCGCGTCGGACCGTGCTTAAGCCCCGGGCTCCATTTTTTGCCGCCGCGAGCGGCCCTTGCGCCGACAGGCGCTTTCGCGGTTCGGCGCTTCTTTTCTTTTACCAGATTCACGCCCCGAGCGTTGCGATGGGCACGACCAGTATGCCGTCATTGCGGCGATAGGCCTTCCCACCTCGGCCGGTAAGGAACATCATGAATTCGGGGTCTCGGACCTGAGCCATGGGATTGCCGCAGATTTTGTTGCGGAAGGATTTGAGCTTATCCGCATTGTCATCGTTCACCTTAAGGTCACTGAGTTTTATTTCGATGGCACCCCACCTGCCGTCAGACAACTCGATAATGACATCAACTTCAAGCCCCTTGTCATCGCGGTAATACGCAATGCGATTCCCGGCACCCGGCATAGCCGACAGATATACATTCAAATCACGAATGCACAGCGTTTCAAACAGATCGCCGAGCGTCTGTGTATCGCGCATCAGAGTATTCGGCGCGGCACCTAAAACCGCAGCAGGCAACGAAGGATCCACGAAATATCGCTTGGGCTTGGTTCGCACACGACTCTTTGCGCGGAGTGGCGGTTCCCAACCCTCCAAATCCGTCAGAAGGTACAAGTCCTTGAACATTTCCAAATAGCTCTTCACCGTCTGCGTATCCGGCTCACGCCGCTCATCGCCATATGCCATATCCGCAGCCAGCGTCGCATATTTTGGTGCCTGCGAGATGTTCACGGCAAGAGCTCGCATCAAAGCTCGTGCAGTTTCAGGATTCTTCTTCATCTTCGGCACGCTGATATCCAGCACACTTGCGATATATTCGCCCGGGATTTCCAAGGCGAATTCATCGTCTAGCTCAAGATTCGCGGGCCATCCGCCACGGCAACACCATCTGGCGATGTCTTCGATACTCGTATTGCATTCGGCAGGCTCGAATTTCCCCTCGAACAAATCGGATAGGCTGACCGCGCCCGTGGATTCTCCGGATTCAGCCAAGCTCATGGGCCACATGCGCAGACGAGCAATGCGACCAGTGCCGCTGTGATGAATGGCGTCACGATCCTTTGGAATAGCCGAACCTGTAAGAATCAGCTGCCCCTTGCGGTTCGCATTGTCATCTATATGGCGACGAGCGGCATCCCAAATTTGCGGTACATCTTGCCATTCGTCCACCAGATGGGGCTCCTCCCCCATCAGCACCAATGCAGGATCGGTTTGGGCGGCCGCGAAAACTGCCACATCATCCAGACGATCAACGCTTCGAGACCGGGAGAGCGCGGTCCATGTCTTGCCGCACCATTTCGGCCCAACGATTTCCACTGCACCGAACGCCTTGAGCAGTTTACTTAATCTGCTATCTACCACGCGTGAACGATAATCAGGCCTGGTCAAGGTACCATCGCGACCACTCAAATCGTTCATATTGCAGCCTTTCCCAGTTCTATCGTTCTAACAATATAGATTTTACACCAGTTTCATTCCCGATTTTACACCTATCTCATTCCCGGTTTTACACCAGTTTCATTCCCTGTTTTACACCGTGTTGTTTTTTACGCTTTACCCTCTCAGAGGTATCAGAGGCAGATCTCGGCACGGACAGGGCATTGTCCTGCTGCAACTGGCCTATCGCAGCAAAAAGTCGAATCACCCACAAATCCAATCCGATAAGCAAGCCGCGCCATTACCAATTCGGCAGGTCGGCAAACTTGGACTAGGCTGGGAATCATGGAACTCCATGTTTTGAATCATCCGCTGGTCGAGCACAAGCTCACCGTGCTGCGCGACAAGAACACCCCCTCCTCCACCTTCCGCGAGCTCGTCTCCGAACTCGTGATGCTTGAGGCCTACGAGGCCACCCGCAACCTGTCCGTGGTGGCCGCGCCGATCGAGACGCCGGTCGCCCCGATGACCGGCAAGAAGCTCGCCTCCCCGCGCCCGATCATCGTGCCGGTGCTGCGCGCTGGCTTGGGCATGCTCGACGGCATGACCCGCCTGATTCCGACTGCTGAAGTCGGCTTCCTGGGCATGAAGCGCGACGAGGAGCACCCCACCCAGCAGGTGACGTACGCGAACCGTCTGCCCGAGGACCTGTCCGGCCGCCAGTGCTTCCTCATCGACCCGATGCTCGCCACCGGCGGAACGCTGGTCGCCGCCACGCACTACCTGGCCGAGCGCGGCGCCAAGGACGTGACCGCGATCAACATCATCGCGGCCCCCGAAGGCATCAAGTACGTCGAGGAGCACATCGACCCGTCCATCGACTTCAAGGTCGTGGTGTGCGCGGTCGACGAACGTCTTAACGACAAGTGCTACATCGTGCCGGGACTCGGCGACGCCGGTGACCGTCTCTATGGCGTAATTGACTGATTTCCCTGGCTCCCCTCCCCGAGGGGAGCCAACATAACGGAACATCTATGCAAATCGACATTATTGCGCCGGGGCGCGTGAAGGAGCGTTACCTTCGCGACGCCATTGACGAGTATTCCAAGCGACTTTCGCGCTACTGCAAGCTCAACATCATTGAAGTGGCAGATGAGAAAACGCCTGACCATGCCTCCGAAGGCGTTGACCGACAGATCAAGGCCAGAGAAGGCGAACGCATCGCCAAGCATCTGAAGGACGGCGCGTTTGTTATTGCCCTTGCCATCAATGGCAAGCAGCTGTCCAGTGAAGAATTGGCCGCCAAAATCAACGACCTTGGATTGCGTGGCACCAGCCATATTCAGCTGGTCATCGGCGGTTCAATCGGCCTTGACGACGCGATTCTGCGTCGTGCTGATTTTCTGCTGAGTTTCTCGAAGATGACGTTCCCGCATCAGCTTATGCGCGTGATTCTGCTGGAGCAGATCTATCGCGCTTATAAAATCAACGCTGGCGAGCCGTATCACAAGTAAAACGCCATACCTCATGGGGCGGGAAATCCCCCATGGGGCGGTAATTGCCCCATGAGGCGGCAAAATCCTCATGGGGCGGTATGCCAAAATGGCTTAATTCCGCGGTTTCACATATTCTTCAAACCGCCCCATGGGCAAGTTACCGCCCGATGAGCCTGTAACCACCCCATGGGCGCATCAATAACGCCCTCAACCTCACACTGCGTCGGGGACGAACGCTTCGAAGATGTGGCGGTCGAAGTAGGGGGCGCACTGGGCGAGTTCATCGCTGCTGCGCACGGTCCATGAAACCGGCATCGCACCCATCGAACGAGCGAGCTTGACTTGCGGCGAAGCGCCACCGGTCCAGCCATAAGCCACGAAATCAGGACGAGACAGCCAGTCGAACGCCAGTAAGCCGGCGGCCCATTCAGCCGCACCATTCTTGCTCAGCTTCGCCGGCCAGCTCAGCTGACCGCGGCACACCTCAGGGTGATGCTCCTTGTACCAATTCACCGCGCCCGGGTGGAAGGATTCGATCACGTACGGGCCGTCATACGCCTCAAGCAAGGCGTGGCCCTTTTCCATGAGCTCTTCGCTACGCTCATCCCAAGCCCTGTTGTTGCTGAACTTGTATTCCACAATCAGCGGAGCCCGGCCGGCCACCACGTCCAGCACATCGGAGAACAGCGGCACATGCTGGTAGTACCCCTTCGGCGCGGCGGACGGCGTGACCACCAGCGGCGGGTTCGCGTCGGCACCCGGCAACGGTTCGGCCTTCAAATCGCCTGACTCGCCGTTCGGGAAGAGCGGAATACGGGCGAGTTCGTCGTAAGTCAGGTCTTCGATGCGGCGCGGATCGCCGGCCACGCGCAACAAATCGGCGTCATGGACCACGACCACTTGGCCGTCGAGCGTAAGCTGCACGTCGAGTTCGATGCCATAGCCAGCCTCGCAGGCGGCGGCGAACGCGGCCAGCGAGTTTTCGGGAGCAATCGGACCGGTCATATCCGCACTGCCGTAGCCGGCCTTGACAGCCATGCGACGGGCAAGCGACACATAATCATCGTTTTCGGCGATGGATCGCTCAGTGGTATCGGCTTGGGCGCTAACCGGATTATCCCCACCATAATCAGCGATATCGGTATAGCCGACCAAACCAGAACCCGCATCATGCAAGCCACGATGGGCATACCATACCTCCGGAATGGAGGGCACGAAATTACGACGCTTGTCATTGAACGTGCGCGGGGCCACGGCCCACACGGCAGCACCGGCGGCGGCCACGCCTGCCAGCGCCACGTTTCTCCAGAGCTTCGACGACATTGGAATCCTTCCTGTTGGGCTGCCTCTAGCCTAACGCTTCTGCCAGCCATTGTGGAGTGGTTGGATCATCCGGTTTCAGCGCGCGGTCCAGGTGGTTGGCGCGCAGTGGCTCCCAGCTGAAATCTGCCAGCAGATCGGCGGGTTTGCAAGGAATTGGAGTGGGTTGCAGACGCAGCAGCCAGGCGCAGTATCCGATGATTTGCTCGGGGGTTACGTTGCGGGCGCGCAAGGCTCCCATATCCAGCGAACGTTCGCGCTTGGCTAAACGCCGGCCGGCCGCATTGTCGATAAGCGGCAGGTGCGCATACTCGGGGTGCTCGGCGAGAGGCTTTTCCGTGTTGCCGCATTCCGGCTCAAAGCCGCCAGCCAACAGACACTGGCGAATCCACATTTGCAGCGCGGTGGAGCGCAGCAGATCACGGCCGCGCACGATATCATCAACACCCATATCGAGGTCATCCACGACCACGACCAGTTGATAGCCGAACAGTCCATCGGCTCGGCGAATCACGGAATCGCCTACCTCGCGGGCCAAATCGTAGTGCTGTGGACTATAGACACGGTCGTTAAAGCATGCGACACCATCAACGATTCCGGCATCGCCCTGCTGTTCCGGCGGCACGGCTCCCGACAGCGCAGCGGAATCGTCAGGCACTGTACGTTGCTTTTCTCCCGCTGCCGATTCCGGCATGGCGATACGGATGGAATGCTGGTCGCCGCGAACCAAACGGGCACGGACCTCGTCGGGATGGTCGTGCAGCAGGCGGCGGCACGTGCCGGGGTACACCATGAAGCCGTCGCCCTCGTTGGGGGCCGAGGCGGCGCGAATGTCGGCACGCGAGCAGAAACAGGGGTACAGCACACCTTGCGAGCGCAGGCATTCGAGAGCGTATTCGTATCGTTCAGTGCGCTGGGATTGGAACATCGGTTCGCCATCCCAGTCGAGGCCGAGCCAATGCAGGTCATCCATCATGAGCTGGTCCGCACCGGCGACCACACGCGGCTTGTCCACGTCCTCGATACGCATCAGCATGCGGTCGCCACGCGAGCGGGCCGAAAGCCATGCACCCAACATGGCGTACACGTTGCCGATATGCATGCGCCCCGACGGCGTCGGCGCGAATCGTCCAGTCACTGGCCCTCCTCGTATGAAGTTCAGCACCATGGTAGCGAAAAGGCTCTCCTCCTCAGAGGAGAGCCAATATAGTGAAGCTCGCCAGCCCGAACTCCCCTCAGTCAGCTTCGCTGACAGCTTTGCTCAGAGAGGGGAGCCAGTGATTGTCACTTGTCTTCGGTGACGTTGTCCACGCTCACGTCCGGATTGTCGGAGACAATCTGGTCGCTCGCCCAAGCGGAGAGCTCCAGATGTTCGCCGCCGGTCTGGTCGACCAGCACGGTGTCGCCATCGTGGACCTTGCCGGCCAGCAGCATACGGGCCAGCTGGTCGCCCACTTCGGTCTGTACCAGGCGGCGCAGCGGACGAGCGCCATAAGCCGGGTCGTAACCGGTGTTGGCCAGCCATTCGCGAGCCGAGTCGGTGACGTCCAGCGTGATGCGGCGATCGGTCAGACGCTGGGCCACGCCAGCCACCTGGATATCCACGATGCCGCCAAGCTCCTCACGCGTGAGCGGGTGGAACATGACGATGTCGTCCAGACGGTTCAGGAACTCCGGCTTGAAGTTCATGTGGACGGCGTCCATCACGGCCTTCTTTTTGGCGTCGGCGTCCATGTCCTCGTTCACGAGGAACTGCGAGCCGAGGTTGGAGGTCATGATCAGGATCGTGTTCTTGAAGTCCACGGTCCTGCCCTGGCCATCGGTCAGGCGGCCATCGTCGAGCACCTGCAGCAACACGTCGAAAATCTCCGGATTGGCCTTCTCGACCTCGTCGAACAGCACCACGGAATACGGGCGGCGGCGCACGGCCTCGGTCAGCTGGCCGCCCTGCTCGTAGCCCACGTAGCCCGGAGCCGCACCGATCAGGCGCGAGACTGAAGCCTTCTCCATGTATTCGGACATGTCGATGCGGACCATGGCCTTCTCGTCGTCGAACAGGAAGTCGGCGAGCGCCTTGGCCAGTTCGGTCTTGCCCACACCGGTGGGACCGAGGAACAGGAACGATCCGGTCGGACGGTTCGGGTCGGAGATGCCGGCACGCGAACGGCGCACCGCGTCGGACACGGCGGCGATGGCTTCCTTCTGGCCGATCACACGCTTGCCCAGGTAGTCCTCCATATGCAGCAGCTTCTCGTTCTCGCCCTGCATCAGGCGGCCAACGGGAATGCCGGTCCAGTCGGAGACGATCTCGGCCACCGAGTCGGCGTCCACACGGTCCGGGACCATCGGCTCATCGGCCGGGTTGGCCGCGCCGGCATCGGCAGATTCGGCATCCGCGCTTTCCGCGGCGGCGAGTTCCTTCTGAATAGCCGGAATCTCTCCGTACAGAATCTTCGAGGCCTCAGCCAGATTTCCCTCACGGGTGAACTTGTCCGCCTGCACACGCAGGTCATCGAGCTTGGCACGCAGGTCACCGACCTTGTTGTGGCCGGCCTGCTCCGCATCCCAACGCGCCTTGAGGCCGCTGAGCTTCTCACGGGTGTCCGCGAGTTCGGCTTGCAGCTTGCCCAGACGCTCCTTGGATGCAGGATCCTCAGCCTTCTTGAGCTGCATTTCCTCCATTTCAAGACGGGTCACCTTGCGCTGCAGTTCATCGATCTCCTCAGGCGAGGAGTCGAGCTCCATACGCAGGTGGGCAGCCGCCTCATCGACCAGGTCGATGGCCTTGTCCGGCAGCTGACGGCCTGAGATGTACCGGTTCGAGAGGGTCGCGGCGGCGACCAGCGCGTCATCGCCGATCGTCACCTTGTGGTGCGCCTCGTAACGCTGCTTCAGGCCACGCAGGATGGCGATGGTGTCTTCCACGCTCGGCTCGCCCACGAACACCTGTTGGAAACGGCGTTCCAATGCCGGATCCTTTTCGATGTTCTCGCGGTACTCGTCCAGCGTGGTCGCGCCGATCAGGCGCAGCTCGCCACGGGCCAGCATAGGCTTCAGCATATTGCCGGCGTCCATCGATCCTTCGGCCGCACCCGCGCCGACGATGGTGTGAATCTCGTCGATGAAGGTGATGATCTGGCCGTCCGCGTTCTTGATTTCGTTGAGGACGCTCTTCAGGCGCTCCTCGAACTCGCCACGGTACTTCGAGCCGGCCACCATGGAGCCTAGGTCAAGGGAGATGAGCTTCTTGCCTTGCAGGGTGGTGGGCACGTCGCCCGCCACGATACGCTGGGCCAGGCCTTCCACGACGGCGGTCTTGCCGACGCCGGGCTCGCCGATCAGCACCGGGTTGTTCTTGGTACGACGGGAGAGGATCTGAATCACGCGGCGGATTTCCTGATCACGGCCGATCACCGGATCGAGCTTGCCTTCCTTGGCGGCGGCCGTCAGGTCGGTGGAGTACTTCTCCAGGGCCTTGTACGAGCCTTCCGCGTCCGGGCTGGTGACCTTCGCGCCGCCACGCACGCCGGGTACGGCCTTGCGCAGGGAGGCTGCGGTGACGCCGTTCTTCTCCAGGATTTCGGCCGACTGGTTCGGCTTGCTGGCCGCGATGCCGATAAGCAGGTGCTCGGTGGAGACGTATTCGTCGCCCATCTGCTGCATTTCCTTCTCAGCCTGGGCGATGGCGGCGGTCAGCTGGCGGCTGGCTTGCGGCTGCGAAGTGCTGGAGCCGGATGCGCTCGGCAGTGCGACCAAAGCGTTACGCACGGCGGCGCCGATGGCCTGTGGGTCTCCGCCCGCGGCCTTGATGAGGGAGCGCACCACGCCGTTTTCCTGACGCAGCAACGCATCCATGACGTGCAGGGTCTCAACCTGCGCGTTTCCTGCGGCGGACGCACTCTGAATCGCGTCGCCGACGGCCTCCTGGGCCATAGTGGTGAACTTCTGTTCCATATCGTATTCCTCCATATCATGCGGCCCGCGCGGAGCGGCTCGCGGGCTTCGAAAGCCCCGCAAGCGCCACCGCAGACCGCAACTTGTCGTTGTCTGATATGGTCAACCGACCTGGAACCCATTCTATTCCCAAAACTTGAGTGCATATGACTCAAGTTTTGGATTTTGGTGGGGAGGGTGACTAGTAGCCCCCTCTGATGAGGAAGCTTGGGCAGCCGCTACTTCAGTGCGCCGACGGCGGATTCGGCGGCGGCGAGGACTTCGCCGGAGAGAATCGCCTCGGCCACGCCCTCAATCTGCGGGGTGGTCCAGGTATCGCGTACGTCGGGGCCGATTTCGTTGGCGTACTGGCGCACCACGCGGTATACGGCGGCGCCCGCCGCACCCGGACGGTACGGCTTGCGGAAGTCGAAGGAGCGGCAGGAGCACAGCAGTTCCACGGCCAGCACGCGCGCAAAGGCCGGAATCGACCGGCGCAGCTTGCGGGCGGCGGCCCAACCCATCGACACGTGATCTTCCTGCATGGCGGAGCTTGGAATCGAATCGACCGAGGCAGGCACGGCGTTACGCTTCATTTCGGAGACGATGCCGGCAGCGGTGTATTGGGCGATCATGAAACCGGAGTCCACGCCCGGGTCACCAGCCAGGAACGCCGGCAGGCCGCGGTTGCGCGCCACGTCAAGGAAGCGGTCGGTACGACGCTCGGAGATAGAGGCTACGTCGGCGGTCGGAATCGCCAGGAAATCGAGCACATAGGCCAGCGGCGCGCCATGGAAGTTGCCGTTGGACTCCACACGGCCGTCCAGCGTGACGCACGGGTTATCGATGGCGGAGGCGAGTTCCACGCCCGCCACGGAGGCCGCGTATTCCACGGTGTCGCGGGCGGCGCCGTGCACCTGCGGGGTGCAGCGCAGCGAGTAGGCGTCCTGCACACGCACGGTGGAGCCCGGGCGGCCGGCCTCAATCAGACCAGAGTCCTTGAGCATGCGGGCGATGTTCGCAGCGGAATCGCCTTGGCCGCGATGCGGGCGCAGCGCCTGCAAGTCGGCGGCGAATACGCGGTCGTTGCCGAGCATGCCTTCCACGCTCATCGCGGCGGCGACATCCGCGGTCTTGAGCAGCAGGCGCAGATCGGTGATGGCCATACACAACATGCCGAGCATGCCGTCGGTGCCGTTGACCAGCGCCAGTCCTTCCTTCTCTTTCAAATCGACGGGCGTGATGCCGGCCGCACGCAGCGCTTCGCCGCCGCCGATCTTGAGGCCGCCAGCGTTGCGGGCCTCGCCTTCACCCATCGCCACCAAAGCACAGGCTGCGAGCGGCGCCAGATCACCGGAGCATCCGAGTGAACCGTATTCGTAGACCACCGGGGTGATGCCGGCGTTCAGCATATCGGCGTAGACCTGCGCGGTTTCCGGGCGCACACCGGTGCGTCCGGTGCACAGGGTGCTCAGGCGCAGCACCAGCAGGCCGCGCACCACCTCACGCTCCACTTCCGGCCCAGCACCGGCGGCATGCGAGCGAATCAGGCTTTTCTGCAGCTGCGCACGCTGTTCCTTAGGGATGGAAGTGGAGGCGAGCGCGCCGAATCCGGTGGAGATGCCGTAATGCGGCACGGTGTCGTCGGCCAAATGATCGATAACCGCGCGACTCAGCGCCATCTCATGCTTCGATTCGTCCGAAATCGCCACTTTGGCACCGCCGCGCGCTACGGCGATAACGTCCTCGATGCTCAGCGCTCCAACACCTACGGTGACCGTCTGCTCTGCCATGCTCATACCTTTCTATATATGTGCCGCATTCCGCATATACGACATATGCGGCATATGCCGTATATGCTTCGCCGGGGATCCGCGACTGCCCGCATTCGCTCACCGCACCTGCCCATCAACAGCAGGCGACGCAAACGCAACCAATCACTCCCCGAGTAATCAAACCTTGGCCATTTCACCTCAGTCGGATGCCCGCTATAAGCCACTTCGTCCATCTTGTGTCTGAAATCTCAGACATGTAAGGTGATGGAAATATGAGCCATGCCTCGCAGCAATACGCCTTCACCGAGCCACGTACCGTCAAGCGGGCGCAGGTGAAGCCATCAGAACGGGAACATCAGACATCATCATCCGCGCCACGTGTCTCGCTGGCTCCGGCGGCCGACCGTACGCTCGACATCCTCGAGTTCATCGCGAGCAATGGTCAGACGCAAGCCGCCACGCTCGCTCGCGAACTCGGCATTCCGCGCTCCACGGTGTACCAATTGTTGGAGATTTTGGAGCGTCACGGACTGGTCACCCGCCTTGCCGAGCAGCGCGCGTACGGCATCGGACTCAAGACTTTCGAGCTGGGATCGGCCTATTCTCGCCAACATCGTGTATCGCAGGTCGCGCATCCGGTGTTGGCGCGTCTTGTTGACGAGACCGGCGAAAACGGACATCTGGCCGTGCTGCACGGCAACGAAATCATTTATGTGATTGAGGAGCGCGCCGCGCATCGCCCGCCGCTAGTGTCAGGCGTGGGCGTGCGCCTACCCAGTCACCTGACCGCCACCGGGCGGGCCATTCTGTCCGCACTCCCCCGCAATCAGGTCCGCGCGCTATATCCCAATCGTCAGGCGTTCACCGACCGCACCGGCATCGGCCCCAAATCGCCCAAGGAGCTGGAGGCAACGCTCGCCGAAACCCAACGCACCGGTTTTGCCGAGGAACACGGAGACGTGACGCCCGGCTTTGATTCATACGCCGTCGCTGTGCGCGACTACAACGACTTTCCCATCGCCGGGCTGGCTCTCACTTTCGTGAGCGGATCGCTGCGCCCCGAACAGGAGCGGTCGCTTAAGACCAAGCTGCGGCTTGCCGGCACGGAACTGTCCCGGCGTCTCGGCGCGGTCGGCAGTTTGACATGAGGATTCGCGAGATCATCGTGCTGGGCTCCTTCGCCCCGATCACGATTTTCTCAACTAAGTTCACCGATTCGCTGACCGGCAACGCCAAACTCGCCGGCTTCTCGCTGACAGTGACGGCCATCATCAGCCTGGTGGTGATGACCGCCCTGCACGCACTTCTGCCGGGAGCGTAAGGCGCGTTCTTGGTTCCCTCAGTCAGCTTCTCCGCCTGGACGGTTCCCCTCAGAGAGGGGAGCCAGAACGAGTCACGCCCGAACGATTACGTTGCGCAGATCACCGATGCCTTCGACGTGCACGATGGTCTCGTCGCCTGGGTCGAGGTGGCCGGAGGCGTTCGGGGTGCCGGTCATGATGACGTCGCCAGGCAGCAGCGTGGAGAACGACGAAATGGCGGCAATCTGCTCGGGGATGCCGTGAATCAGGTTCGCGGTGGTGCCAGACGCCATCGGCACATCCTCGCCGTTCAGCGTGAAGGAAATCTTGGCGTCCTTCCAGTCGAGGTCGTCACGCATCACGATCCACGGGCCAAGCGGACAGGAGGTATCGAAGCCCTTGGCGCGCGTCCACGTGGGGTCGATGCCCTGCAGATCGCGCAACGTCACATCATTGACGCAGGTGAAGCCGAGCACGTAATCCATCGCGTTCTCGACGGTCACGTTCTTGGCGATACGGCCCATCACCACGGCCACTTCCGGCTCGAAGTTCATGTCCTTGGAGCAGGCCGGGTACACAATCGGGTCGTCGGGGCCGATTACCGAGGTGGACGGCTTGGTGAAGATCACCATGTCTTCCGGCGCGTGGGCGATTTCGGAGTGGCCGGCCTCGTGCATGAACTGGGCGTGGGCCTCATAGTTCTTGGCCAGACCGTAAACCTTGGAGGGGATGACCGGGGAGAGCAGACGGATGCCATCGCCGTCGACCGGGTAACGAGTGCCGGTGGGCTTGACCTGGTCGCCGGCCAGCGGATGGCCGTCCAGTTCGATGAGGTAGTCCTTGCCGTCCGTTTCGTCCTTCTGCACGAAGGCGTAGCGCGGCGAATCATTCAAAGAAAAACGTGCGAGTCTCATGCCTGTAAGCCTACTCCTTGGCGGTTCCTTCCGCAGAAGCATCCGTCCAAGGAGCAAGCAGACCGGCCTTCAATCGACCAAAACGCACGTTCGCTGGGATTGCTACTTTTCGGTCCAGGTTTTGTCATACAGCGACTGGCCGCTTTGCGTGTGCATGATGACGCGCAATGATGCCTTGCCGCTGGAGGTCTTGCACATCGAGCCCAGCAGATTCGCGGTGGATTGATAGGTGCTGTCCATAGCATCCAGTGAGGAAGCGGCGGTATCGCCTAGCGAGGCATAGCTGTCGTCGAGCACGTACTCGTACACCAAGGTGTCACCGTCGACACGGTAGTTGAAGGTGATGCCGGTGTCTGCAAACGTATCCGCTTCGGATTCAATGGAGTCCTTGAATTCCAAAGAGTCGACGAAATCCTGAATCGAATCGTACAGCCCATAATCGCCGTCGGTTAGATCGTCATGGGTTTCGCCCAACGTGTCGTCCAGCGCATCGTCAAGATTATCTTGAGCTTTGCTCTTATCGCTGCTATCACCGTTGCCCGAAGAGGACTGACTATAGAAGGAATCGGTTTTCGCCTCATCTATAGCCTTGCTGGTGTACGAGACACCGCCGACGATCAGCGCGATGACCAGTATTACCTGTATCACCATGCCCGCCGCACTGATGATGATGCCGGCGATGGCCAAGCCCTTGCCCTTGCCGCCCTGTTTCTTAATCTGGTTGAGGCCCACGATGCTCAGGATCAGACCGGGGAGTGAGACAAGGAACGAGCAGATAAAACCGGCAATAGCCAGGCCGTTGTACTTCTGGTTCGCTTCAGGCGGCACACTGCCGTAAGAACCAGACCATCCCGGCTGGCCGTTCGGTTGGCCGCCTTGCATATACGGGTTATAGGGCGTTTGCGGAGGCACGGCCCCGCCGCCCGGATATACCGGAGCACTACCGCTGCCATAGACCGGAGGAACCGATCCGCCTGCCGGAGCCGCCCCCGGATAGGGCGAATTGGGCGCTGCCGATGCGGGCGCGGGCGCAGCGGCAGGAGTCACTGGTGGCAAAGCCTGCGTAGGCGGTACCGGCTGATTGACCGGCGCAAGAGGCTGGGTGGGCTGCTCGGCAGGTGTAAACGCCTGCGTAGGCTGCTCAACAGGAGTGAACGCCTGAGTGGGCTGCTCGCCCGCTGCGAGTGCTTGGGTTGGAGCATTGTTGGCGGCGGTTCCTGCTTCCCCCGTCATCGCATTTAACGGCTCAGTCGGATTGGCGTCAGCTTGCTGCCCCGGCACCTGGCCGTTCGGATTGACATTCGGATCAGTCATGACATGCACTCCTTCAACTGCATCGCACCCTACTTGCGAGATGCGCCCCTCGTCTTACGCGCCACATTGTGCGGTACAGACAACTGTACTCCTCGTGGCGAGCCTTAAGTACCCCAGGAAATTTGGCTTCCCAAAAAACACAGAAGCCTGAAACCGGCTATTGCCTCAGCAATATTCAGTCGGTTTCAAGCTAAATCGTTAATCCTCTGGTGAAACGACGGTCTACTTCTTCAGCAGCGGCGCGACTTGTTCCTCGTAGGCGGTCAGGGCGGTGTCGATCACGTTGTGCATGTCGTAGTACTTGTACGTGCCCAGGCGACCGCCGAACACGGTGTTCGGCTCGGCCTTGGCCTTGGCCTCGTACTGGGCGTACAGTGCCTTGTCCGCATCCGTGTTGACCGGGTAGTACGGCTCGTCGCCACGCTCGGCGAAACGGCTGTATTCCTCCCACACCACGGTCTTGTTCGGGTTCTGGGCATCGTGGCGCTCCGGGTTGAAGTTCTTGAATTCGATGGCGCGGGTGTAGGGTACGTCCGCGTCGGAGAAGTTCATCACCGGGCAGCCGAAGTGGTCGCCTTCGTCGTAGCGGACCTCCTTGAAGTCGACCGTGCGCCACTTGAGGTCGCCGAGCTCATAGTCGAAGTAACGGTCCACCGGGCCCGTGTACACCACCGGCACGCCCGCGGCCTTGAGCGCGGTCTTGTTGTACGGCTGGGACTCGTCGAAGAAGTCCACGCCGAGCTCCACGGTGATGCGCGGGTCGTCGATCATGCGCTCCATCCACTCGGTGTAGCCGTCGGCGGGCAGGCCCTCCCATGTGTCCTTGAAGTAGCGGTTGTCGTAGTTGAAGCGCACGGGCAGGCGCTTGATGATGTCGGCCGGCAGCTCGGACGGGTCGGTCTGCCACTGCTTGCCGGTGTAGTTCTTGATGAACGCCTCATACAGGGGGCGGCCGATGAGCTGGATGCCCTTGTCGTTCAGGTTGGCCGGATCGGTGCCGGCCAGCTCGCCCGCCTGCTGTTCAATCAGGGCCTTGGCCTCGGCCGGCGTGTAGTGCGCGTGGAAGAACTGGTTGATGGTGCCGAGGTTGATGGGCAGCGGGTAGACCTCGCCGTCATGCGTGGCGTACACGCGGTGCACATAGTTCGTGAAGCTCGTGAAACGATTGACGTAGTCCCACACACGCCTGTTGGACGTGTGGAACAGGTGCGCGCCATACTTGTGGATCTCCGCGCCGGTCTCCTCATCAAAGTACGAGTACGCGTTGCCGCCGATGTGGTCACGGATATCGATGATGCGCACGCACGCGCCGGTGTGCTCCACCGCCTGCTGCGCCACCGTCAGACCGAACAGGCCCGCGCCGACAATGACGAGATCGGGATACTGCGCGCCCTCCGACGGGCCGTGCTGCGTATTCTCCGCCGCATTTGCCATGACTCAAAACCTTTCATGATTCCATGTGCGATTCCACACGCGTTTCATTGTCCACCAGTGTAGCGAGAAGCACCTATGTACACATGCGATTCCGAATTCAGCGGCTCCTATAGGCTTCGGGCTTCCGGCTTGCGCAGGCTGGGTTTCGGCTTTACTTGGTGCACGCGCGACGTGCGCCTACCCTGTGACATACTGTTCATGTCCGCATAAACAGGGCGGCCTGCCGGTTACGGCCGCAGGGCGCAGACACGTTAGAAGGATTCGCCATGACGCAGGTTTCGCCGCTTGTCTCGATCATCGTGCCGGTGTACAACGCCGAGAAATACCTGCGTTACTGCGTGGACTCGATTCTTCGGCAGTCGTACGAGCATCTGGAAATCATCCTCGTGGACGACGGCGCCACCGATTCCAGCCCGATGATTCTGGACGAATACCAGCGGCGAGACAATCGCGTGCGCGTTATCCACCAGACGAATGGTGGCATCGCGAAGGCGCAGAACGCCGGATTGGATGCGGCGCACGGCGATTACATCGCGTTCGCCGACAACGACGACATCCTCGACCGCCGCAACATCGAACTGCTGCTGCACGCGCTGATTTCGACCGGCGCGGACATGAGCAAGGCCCGCTGGAGGCAGTTCGGCGTCTCCCAGATCGAGGAAGTCGCGATGGAAGCCCGTGAAGGCGCCGCCGAACCTGAACATGTGAGCGTGTTCACGAATCCGCTGAACGCCTACCAGACCGTATTCTGCAAGAGTCTGCGCCTGATCGGCGACAAGCTTGGCCACAACACGGAGGCCCGCTATTTCAACGAGGCGAACTGGTGCCGCCTGTACAAGCGCGAACTATGGGACGGCGTGCGATTCCCGGAAGGCATGTACGCGCAGGACACAGCTATCGCAGGACACCTGTACGTGCGTATGAACAAAGTGGCGGATATTGACGTGAACCTGTACAACTGGCTTCAGCGCCCGGAATCCGTAACACACCAAAAGCGTGACTTCGCGTTCCACCACGACCACAACACTGCGGCATCAGATAATTTCCGTCTCTGTCTTGACCGAGGCGTCCTCCCCATGCGTAGCTACTACACGTTGATCGGCGAACTGGAAGCCGAGAGGGAAGCTCCTGACTTCCATATTCCAGAAAACCAGCAGCAGTACGAAACTGACCGTCAGGAAATTGATACCCTACTAGCCAATCTCACCCGCGCACAGCGCATGCGGTGCGCCGTCATCCAGCGCATTCGTCTGTTTGAGAAGTATATCTACGACCGCAGAATCAAAAATATGCGATAAACATTCTTTACTGTACAGTCCTCCTCGTCCAATAAAACAGAGCCCGTTGTCTAGATGGAAGTGCGATACCCTTTAAATTGGAGATTGTCCAGATAACCAGTGAAAGGGTGTCGCACCTTGGGTCAAGTGCATTCGCACCTGTCGGAAGAGGAGGTAGTGGGGTGCGCACAGATATCAAGTCGGGAAGAACGGTTCGTCAATCAGGTATCGAATTGCTTCGTATCATCGCCATGTATCTTATCGTCGCCCACCATATGGTCAATCACAACAGTTTCGATTTTCTCGGACAGGACAATTCGTTCAGAAAAGTAATTCTCTCCTTATTTAAGTATATTCCGGGAAAAATCGGCATTGCATTGTTCTTTATAACTTCGGCATGGTTCCTTTCCTCAGGCAATCAAAGTTTGAAGAAATCCTGCAGGAAAATATGGAAACTGGAACGCGCTATCGTATTCTGGAGTCTTACCGCGTTGATCCTGCAATACCATCTTGACCCGGGAACCATACATCTTCAACAGATCATCAGCGCTTTATTCCCTACTGTCACACAATTATGGTGGTACACAACCTGCTACGTCCTGTTTCTCATTTTCTTACCGTTCCTTAATCTCAGTTTTTAAAAAAAAAATAGGACAACATGATCACAAAATCCTGGCATTTGTCATGATTATGGTCTGGGGCGCATCATCGTTAATTCCCTACGAGACGTTGAATATCGGCCTGAACATCATTGGATTCATCTACGTATATACGTTGATCACCTACTATCGCTGGTATATGCAACCGCTATCGACAAAAACCGCCCTGATTATCGCGACTGCCTGCACTCTGCTGTTGCTCGCATGGAACGTTTCGTTTGAGCTGTTATACACCGATAAGCACGCCGGAGAGTATCAGGCTCTGATGTACATCATGGACAGAGAGTGGTCGCTGCCGATACTCGGCTTGAGCTTGGGTATGTTCATCATATTTTCCCGCATGCAGTTCCGCTCCCGGATAATCAACACGATCGCTTCATGGACGTTAGGTGTATATCTCATCACAGACCACAGTTACATACGAGACTTACTGTGGACCCAGTGGTTCGCCTTCGACAAGTACTACCAATCACACTTCCCGGTTATTATTATGCTGGCAATATCCATGCTGGTATTCACAGCAGGACTGGTCCTTGAGGCTGTTCGCAAGATGATGTTTCAACTTATACCGATGGGAGACGGAGTATTTAACTGGTTGTGGAATAGATGCAGACTATTCGTCGCCCATTCCACCGGACAGAACGATTCCTCTCTTGACTAGCACTGCATTCACCTGGAGAACGATACGATCCAGCGATACGGCAAAGATGACAACAAAAATGGGAAGGAAGGAATACAGGTAGCGCGCCCTAGTCTCGAATAGCATCAGGAAGCATGTCAATCCGATAAAGGATAGGCGAAGAAACACCGCATAATCATCAGTATTTTTCCTTGGTAGCAGTAAAGCGGCGCACAACAACAGAATCATCCACAGCAGCTGCTGCAGTGACCCAAAAACGGAAGGTGTATTGTTTTCCATGTAGTACAGCTTTTTCAGCGAATTAGGCAGATTCCTCTCACTGGGCACCTCAGGGAATCCCTTACCCTCATGTCCGATGCCAAATGTTCCATCACCATATGTAGTGACGAGTTTTACGGCATAAAAATGGATTGCGGAATCAGCGTTCATTGCCTGCAAACGCCGTAATGCTACATCAAGATCTTTCGCTTGACGATCGGTTTTATCTGGAATGCCCGCAGAAATCTTCACATCGTTCAAATTGAAAGCACCATATGACTGCGGGTTCGCCCCCATCATCAAATAATGTTGATAGGAAAACGCCATTTCTGGATTTGGATTGACATGAAGGTGTTTCTTTAACAGAGGAGAAGCAACACCGTAGATAAGGGTAGCCGACACAAGAATCGAAAGGAATATGCAGAGAATGTCTTTCAGGACACCTTCCCTTCTGGCATAACGGAGTATACAATCAATGACTAACGCAACTACAAGAACCAATACCGTCGGCTTGAACAAGCTGCCGACGAAAGCGGAAAACACCATTACCACAAGCACAATATAGGTAATAGGTGCGGCAGAATTCCGATAAATAAGATATAGCGATATGACGGTGGCTACGAAGGGGAACAGGAACGTATCCGTATAAGGTGTTCCGATCCAAAACGAAAGAGAACCTAATATTGTTGCAATAATCCAAGATGTATAGACTATGCATGCCTTGCCGATAGCACTGCCTATCCCTAAAGCCAGGATAAGACATCCCAAGTTGACACCCAGTGCTCCCACAGACGCTGTAAACATCGCTGGATCCAGCTTAAGGACGAAGCTCACGCGCACAAGAAACTGCATCAGGACAGCCAGCCCATAATTGTTGGGGAACATATCAAAATACGGTTGAAATGCCCCTAAATCCCCTCCCCTTACGGCGGCTACAGCATAATTGAATATCGTGTCAGGATCCCAATTGGCAACATATGGCGTATATCTGATAACCGCATTTTGGAATACCAATACCGCGACACTCAACAGGGGAAGCACATAGCAGTAGCTATTGCCACCTTTACAGGAATACTTCAGCAATGCATATGTCAGCAATACAACAAAAAGCAACGCGACAACGAAAAACACGGGCATAGGCAAGGCATACTTCGGTCGCAATCCATAGGGATTTTCCAGCGATGAGTACCCGAACGACACCAGGAACAATATCATAACGGCAATAACGCTGTAGATAGCATATACTGTGTAGGTCAGATAGACGCCCAATCGAGCCAAACCCATATCTATGGTGTCACGCATCGTTTCCCTATCAATCCGAATTCTTCATTCATCCCATGCTGATCTGTGCATGCTGCAATGCAGTTCGTACCCCATGCATTGCAGCATACTCACCGCTCAGCTTTCGTGCTTCTGCTGTTCGCTGCTTTCCAGCGACTGCGCAGCAATCGCCTGTTCGTCCTCCAAATTGACGGCGATGGCGGCACGAACGCCTTTCCATTTCTCGATAACGAACAACGGATTGAGAGCAAGCCAATACAACTTGCGCTTCCATGTATATTGTCGGTCACGCAGGATGAGCAGGGACCCCAGTGTAAGAGCGCGCACGAACTGTTTGATAACGAACGGGATGGAGATGGGATCCATGGTTTTGCCGACGCGACGCACGCCCACGATTTCATCGAACATGCGCTTCTTGTAGTCACGTAGTTTGATCTCGTTCGTATGCCAAACGTTCGCTCGTGGCGCATATGCCTTCATGTACCCGTGGCGGATGAGATCCTCGCCGAACTCCTGGTCCTCCGCATAGGGGATGTCCTGATAGGGTACGTCGCCGAGCAGCACGGATTTGCGCGCGGCCGAGTTCACATCCGAATAGAAGGTCACCAAATCGAACAGCTGCTGCGAGTCGATGAAATCGTCTTCGTAGAACAGGGTGGTGCCGAAATCCGGCCCGAACTGCTTGAAGGTACGGATGATCTCCTCCTTTAGCAGCGGCAACGCGGTGGCGCGAGGATCCTGTTTACCCATGACGCCCACTACTTGTGGGAAACGCTCCAACGGCTGGATGATTTCGTACAGCCACCGGTCGTGGGCGGGTGTTGCGTCCTGCGTGAGGTAGACGACGTATTCGCCACGCGCCTTCTCAGCCGCCTGCTGGCGTACTCTGCCGTGGGAAAATTCCGGCTTGGTGATGGTCTCATACCGGAAATGCTGGAACCGTGGCTCCCAGGACTTGATGATCTCCGGAGTCCGATCTTTGGAGCTGGTGTCGATGACGAGAATCTCGTATTCGAAGTCGACTTTCTGCTTGTGCAGGGCGGTGAACAGCTCGTCCAGATTGTCCTCGCCGTAGTAGGTGGGGATGAAGACGGTGGCTTTGATGTCAGTCATGGTTCTGTGTGGTGGCCTCTCGTAGGATGATGCGTTCGAACTTCTCATAGGAGGCATCCCAGGAGGAGCTTTCCGCTCTCTTGGAGATGCGCCTGCAGCGCGCTTCGACGTCCGGATCGGTCACCACGTCGTCCAGACCGTGAGCGAGTTCGATCGGAGAATCGAGCGTGTACACGATGTCCGGGTTCTCTCCGATGACCATGCGGTTGTTGTCGCCGTCATTCATCACCGGAACGCAACCGGCGGCAAGCAGCTCAAGCGGCAACAGGGACGCATTGGTGAGAGAGAGCACGAGACACGCCTCGGACTCATGATAGATTTCGGCGAGCTGCGCGGGGTTGACGATGCCGCGGTTCTCGTACGGGAAGGGGATGTCGTAGTCAGACACGTCCCATCCGAAAAACACGATCTTGTAGTCAGGGTGCATCTGGTGGAATTTCGCCAAGGCGAGCACACCGATCTCGAAAGCCCGGCGTTCGGTGACGGGGCGGCCGTAGAAGCAAATCTGCTTCTTCTTGGTTACATCACCTTTCGGCTTGTAGATGTCGAGGTCGGCACCGAAGTCGAAGTAGTCGGCGGGCATATCGAATTCACCGACCTTCTTGGTGAGCCAACGGCCGGCGGTGATGCCGTAGAAACCGAACCTATACGTGTTTTCGGCGAGCACCGACTTGGACCCCATACCGTAGAAGAGCGGCTCGTAATCCTGCACAAAATACATCTTGTGTGCATTGGTCTTCATGTTGAAGACCGGATATGCAGTCTCCCATCCCGTGGCGAAAAGCACGTCAAGATCGATGTTGCTGATGTCCTTGACCGGCACGCAAGTCACATCGATATCGAAATGCTCCTTGAGCAGCTGGTGGGAGTATTCGGCCGGCTGTTTGGCGATACTCTCATATATAAAGAACGTAACGTTATGCCCGCGTTCCTGCAAGGATTTGGCGAAGCGTGCGATGGTATGTTGTCCTCCACTGCCGACGCTGATGGGAGACAGCACCCAACCAATATTGAGCTTGCTCTTCTCCACCTTCACCGGAGCGTGATATGGATGCGCCACGAAATCCGCCGCCACGACATCTTCGGCAGAAGTCATAACATCCAACGGACGCTTAGCAACCAGATTTCCTGAAGCCGCTTGCTGTTGCAGCCTACGGTTCAGGTAATCCAACGAGCGAAGTAGCGTGACTCGAATACCACTCTTCCTGAGATACTGTGCAAAAGCACCGATTTTTGACATCATTTCGCCTTCCCTAGCAGACGACGCATATAACGAACTGGAGCGAGGATAGCACCACCTATCTTCCACTGGCGAGAAGCATACACAGATTCCCTGAAAGCAATCGATTCCCGGACGGTCCGTTCCTTCTCTTCGAGAGAGTGAATAGTGTTCAGCAGCAAATCGATTTCCGCGCTGAAGTACCGGAATTCATCAGGATACTGAGCGTTATACTTCTGCCAGATATGATGACGCACTAGCAACAGCTTTAACAAATCAGCTTCCTGTTGATCGTTGCGCGAATCGGCATTCTCATGTTTCCGGTAGTAGTACAACGGCTCATCAAGCAGAACAGGCGACGCACCTGTCAGGCATAGTCCCAATGCAAAATCCCAATCTTCATATCCAACACCGTTAAGATACGAGTCATATTTCACACCGGATTGACGCAAATATGGTACGGAAATCATTGCATACGCACCGATGTAGTTTTCATGTTTCAACTTTTCGAGATTGTACTGAGGGTACAACGAGTCGAAATTCACTCGTCCGAAATACTTGACCTGACAGTAGACAATATTAGCTCGACTTTCGGTCGCAGCATTAACTGCCTTCCGTACATAGTCAGCATCAAGATAATCATCCGCATCAAGCTGAATGAGATAATCGCCTTCGGCTAGCCCAAGTACCTTGTTGCGTGTGGCGACAACACCCATATTCTTCTGGGTGACGAGTTCGACGGAATCTCCATATGTGTTCCTGATAAGGTCCACCGACCCGTCCGTGGAGCCATCATCTACAACGAGAACCTCGATGTTGCGGTAGGTCTGGTTCAGGACGCTGTCAATCGCCTCGCACACATACTGCGAGTAGTTGTGGTTGATTACCGCAACCGATACGAGCGGCTCAGCGGTCACTGGACCGGGTTCCTTTGGATACATGGCTTGAGGCTTCTCTGGCATCACAAACGGCTATCCTAACAGAACCAACACCTAGACTGGCACCGGTGAATGTCGTGAAAAGACAGTAGCATGTCCCCAAGTGCGGCAAACGGCGAATACTACGCTGCCGCAGGGCAACATGTAGTTTGAGCGATAGGATAGGTTCTCGTGTCAGAGCTCATTCGTCGGTTCCAAGCACGGTACCGTTATGGCCTCATCGTGCTGAAGGAACTCGTCAAGACCGATTTCAAGCTTCGCTATCAGGGATCGATTCTCGGCATGGCTTGGTCGGTGGTCAAGCCGTTGATGCTTTTCGGCGTCATGTACATGGTGTTCGTCCGGTTCCTTAAGTTCTCCGACGGCACGCCGACATTCACCATCTCGCTGCTGTGTGGCACCTGCCTGTGGAGTTTCTTCTCCGAAGCCACTTCTGTCGGCATGCAGTCCATTGTCGGCCGCGGCGATCTGCTGAGAAAGGTACACTTCCCCAATTACATCATCGTTGCTTCCACCACGATGGGGTCGCTGATTTCTCTGGGTATCAACCTGATTGTGGTCATCGTGTTTGGCTTCTTCTCCAACGCACAATACACATGGCATGTCCTGCTCGTTCCGTTCAATGTCGCCCAGTTGTACCTGCTGGCATTAGCGTGCGCGCTGATTCTTTCCACGATGTACGTCTACTTCCATGATGTCGCGCACATCTGGGAGGTCGTGCTGCAGGCAATGTTCTACTCCATCCCGATTATCTATCCGCTCAGCATGGTTTCGAATCGTTACCCGGTTATCGCCAAGTTGATGCTGATGAATCCCGCCGCCCAGGCCATCATGGACATTCGCCATAACCTTGTGGCACCTGATTATGTTCCCACGGTTTGGACGATGATTGCCAATCCGTTCATCGCACTGTTGCCGTATCTGATGACGGTGGTTCTGCTCGTCATCGGTATTCACGTTTTCCGTAAGCACAGTCGTAAGTTCGCGGAGGTCATGTAATGGTCGATCACACCAACACTACTCACGGGGAAGTTGCCGACGCCTCGTTGAACGAAGACAAGCCGGTCGTACTGTCCGTCGAACATGTCTCCAAGTCGTTCCGTCTTCCAACCGAACAGGCCAGCGGTTTAAAGCAGGCATTCATCAACTGGACCAAGGGTATCAAAGGCTACACTGAACAATCTGTGCTCCGCGATATCAATTTCGAGGTTCATCAGGGTGATTTCTTCGGCATCGTCGGGCGCAACGGATCCGGTAAATCCACGCTTCTGAAAATCATTTCCGGCATCTATGTTCCTGAAACAGGCAAGGTATCGATCAACGGCAAGCTGGTTCCGTTCATCGAGCTTGGTGTCGGATTCAATCCAGAACTCACCGGTCGTGAGAACGTTTACCTCAATGGTGCGCTGTTGGGCTTCTCACGTGACGAGATCGATGCCATGTACGACGACATCGTCGAGTTCGCAGAGCTGGGCGATTTTATGGACCAGAAGCTGAAGAACTACTCCTCTGGCATGCAGGTGCGTCTCGCCTTTTCCGTCGCCATCAAAGCGCAGGGTGACATTCTCGTTCTCGATGAGGTGCTGGCAGTCGGCGACGAGGCGTTCCAAACGAAATGCAACGACTTCTTCACGGAGATTAAGAAGGATCCCACGAAGACGGTCATTCTCGTCACACACGCCATGGATTCGGTGAAGAAGTACTGCAACAAGGCTATTCTTATCCGTGATGGTGAGGTCATCGTCAACGGCGACAAGAACGATGCCGCGAACACGTACACCGAAGAGAATCTGAAGAGTCTGCAGAAGAAAGCCGCCGAAACAGTCGAGGAAGGCGAGTATCCCACCGGTCTGAATGGAACGGTACCAATGCTGCGGTGTGTCCCTACATCGAAGATGGTGCTGACCAGCAAAGATACGTTTGAATTTGACGTTGAATTCGAATACACCAAGACTGACGAGTATTTCTTGGCTGTCTCCATGCTCGACACCCGTCGTGGTGGCATTCCCTATGATTCCGGCTCCATTAAGATGGGCGTAGGCGGGAATGGCAAACAATCCGTTCACTTCTCTCTACCGCTTAATATATTCAACAACGGTACTTATAAGATTACCGCGTCCTTGCGCAAGCAGGATCCCGCAGATCCACACCACACTTTGTTGGCAGGTTTCTCCAATGATGAGAATTCATGTCTGTTCTCCATCAATGAGGATGCCAAGGGCACGGATTATGCGTTGCTCAAATATGACGCTGTTGATTTGAGGAGAAGCTAATGTTCTCGAAGAACGAAGATATTCGCGATATCCAGAAAACCGCCCTGTCTATCTTTAAAGAGTTCCGGCGAATCTGCGAAGAGAATAATCTTCGTTTCTATACTTCGGGAGGCACCACTATTGGTGCCCTGCTGTACAAAGGATTCATCCCCTTTGATGATGACATCGACATCAATATGCCGAGGCCGGATTATGAGCGGTTCAAACAGCTCGCTCCGGCCGTCCTGCCTCGCCACTTAGCCGTATTCGATGGTTTAGAAAGCACTCATGCGGATTTCCATTTTTTAAAGCTGCACGATACACGAACCATGTTCACCGCAAATCTACTATTGCCGTACCCTGACTGTTATACAGGTGCGTTCATTGATATCGAACCTATTGACGGAGTTCCGAGTAATCAAGAGGAACGTGAGCAATGGTATTTTCAGATAGATAAGCTGTACTGTTATGACTTGCTCCGCAAGTTCGGCAAGAAATACCTGTATCCGGATACCATCGCATGGCTGTACCCGAATCGTCTGATTCGCGCCATTGCGTATGCTTGGATTCAACTTCATCCACTGCGTTATTACGCAGAAAAGTATGAACAACTGCAGCGGCATTATGCTGAACAATATCCTTTTGATGAGTCCGAATACATTTCTTATCCACGTTATGGCATGTATCGAACCAAGTCCATGTGGAATACAAAACGCGCCAGCTGGGATTCTTATATTGAGATTCCGTTCGAGGATACCACCATACGAGTTCCCAAAGGCTACGAAAATGTCCTGACTAACCAGTACGGCTTCATGCCCACATGGGAGACTCAGAAGCGCTACGAACAAGACACCGACTCCCACCACATCACCACAGCTCTGGTAGATTTGGTAAAACCATTGCACAGTTACAGGACTTCAAAATCACTTGATAGAGAATAAGTTGATTATCAACTCTGCATTTCTCATAATACTACTCGTTATATTAGCAGCAGTCACGGCGCTGACTGTCATTTGCTATGCTTTTTGTAACATCAGCACAAGCAAAGAAACAACGGATTTCACGTATGAAATACCGACAAAAAAACGGTAGTACAATACATCACGTAATCAAATCTCAGACAAACAATAGAGGAGCAAAAAGATTAATATCACTAGGAATTAAAAACTTAGGATATTTAGTCACCCTTATCACTGCTCTCATTACTGCATTGACTGTCATCAATGGCGCAAATCAAACTTTAATCGACGCAAAGGAAACTCGAATGCGGTCAGAATCTGACTCCGCGGTAAGCAAACTGGCCAACGAGAGCGCAGCAGAAAGAATGGCGGGAGTTAATTCGCTGGTCGCCCTGGCTGATGATTGGGGAAGTGATTCAGACCTTCAATCACATGAATATCATCAAAAAACATGTGCATATGCACTCCTTACATACCTAAAAACAAAACCGACGATGAAGAATGCCTCATCAATGACGGATGACGAGGCCATAATACGCGATAGCATCCAAAAGGGTTTCTCCGACCATCTTCAAGTCGATAAAGCTGCCACTTCATGGGATGAAATTCCTCTCAGCTTTTCCGGATCATACTTTTACAATTTCAACTTATCTGACGTTTCGTTTAAAGAAACGGCATTATTTGACAATTGCACTTTTTATGGAAATGAAACAAGTTTTAATCATACCAAGTTTCTACAGGATGGCATTTTCACTGGGAGCACATTTTACAATAATGTTGATTTCACGGGTAGCTTATGAAGATTCCGCTCTGTTTTCGATAAGGCCAAATTCATTGATTCACATGATTATTCTAAATTCTCCGAGTTCTCTCAGGCATCATTTGAAGATGCACGTATGAAACAAGGGCTTCTTTTCAACAATGTAACCATCGAGAATAGAATGGATTTTGGCATGCTCTTCAACGACCAGCACTATTCTTCTGCCCATATTGATGGAGAAATACTAGCTAATGATATTACCATCAATAATACAACGGTTGACTTAGACGGAGCAGTAGCTCAGGATTATCAGGGGAGCATTTTATCAGCACAAAATGGTTCATTGACCATAGGAGGAACCACCTATTCAACTGCAGGAGCGACCTTCAAGGGAAGTCTAAAGTAGGATGTCACCCATTGTGTTTCAAATTGAGGCTCTTCGGGTGTTTGTGCGGATGTGAATCACCTGTCTGGCTTACTGCCTATTAGCGTCCGGGGAGGCGGAGGTTGAGTCCGCCGCATTTGAGCATGACGAAACCGATGAGGTTGTCGAGGTTCCTGTATCCGTAGCCGATTGGAAAATAATCCGGCTTGGTAATGGGGTCTCCTGAAAATGGTACCGGGTGTAGCGTCTGGCTGGTACTGGTGTGCTGTTTCCCGTAGCGTCTTTCAGTGAAGCGGTCCGATGGCGGGCCGCCTTATCGAAAGGAGGCCGATGATGGCCGTGAATTGGAAACAGATCATGATCATGCGTCTCAAGGGGGTGAGCCAGGACCGGGTGGCAGGCGCGGCACGGTGCAGCAAGCGCGACGTGGCGCGTGCGTCCAGGGTCATCCGCGAGCATGGCGTGACCATGGAGACGCTCATGGTGTATTTCGTCAAGTCGGTGTTTCGTGTTTAGTCATGTATTTTTTTCGGGTTTAGGCAGTTGCATGCATTTTCCTTATTTTTCCGGTTGCGCGGAGGTGTTCCTGCCGAACATGAGGGCCTCACTGACGCGGCGGCTCTGGCCGGTGAACTCGAGGAGCCGCCCGTGGTGCACGATGCGGTCGATGATCGCTGCGGCGAGTTTGTCGTCCGCGAAGACCGTGCCCCATTTACTGAACTCGATGTTCGTGGTGAATATGATGCTCCGTCTTTCGTAGCTGCCCGCGATGATCTGGTAGAGCAGGCGCGCCCCGTCGATGTCGAAGGGTACGTAGCCGAACTCGTCCAGTATGATCAGGTCGGCACGGCCGATGTCCCGGAGCATCGTCTCGAGCGTGCCGTCGCGTTTGGCCTTGCCCAGCTGGAGGACGAGCTCGGCGGTCTGATGGAACCGCACGCCCAGCCCCATGTCGATCGCCTTCATGCCCAGCCCGATCGCGAGATGTGTCTTTCCGCGCCCGGTCTTGCCGTAGAACACCAGGTCCTGCGCGCGCGGGATGAAACCGAGCCCTAGGAGCTCATCGAGCATGTAGCCGTCGGGGAGCCTGACGTTCGTGAAGTCGTAGCCGTCGAGACCCTTGACGACGGGGAACCGGGCGCGGCGCAGGAGCCTGTCGTGCTTCGCGCGTTCCCTGTTCGCCAGTTCCGTGTCGAGCAGGCGGTGGACGGCGTCGACCTGGCGGGGCGTGGCCCAGCCGGCGAATTCGTCGATGCTCGCCTTGGAGATGAACAGCTTGCGGGCCTTCTCGTAGAGCCCTTCGTCCGTCTTCGTGTTCATCGCCCGCCTTCCTGCACGCCGACGTCCGCGGTGAACGCGATGTCGTATTCACTCAGATCCGGCCTGTCATCGTCGTATTCGATACCCGCCACGCCCTCGGCGAGCCTGGCCGCGAGCAGTGTGACACCGGCGCGGTCCGCCCCGCCGGTCGATTCGAGGATGGAAAGCATCGCCTCGACCGCGTTCGCCCACCCGGATTCCCTGTCAACGCGTTTGAGGGTCTGCAGCGCCTCGTTGCGTGTCTGTCTGTCCTGCCGATCCAGCCATTCCCGCAACGGGTCCGGCAACGCGTCACGTACCCGGCTGTTGGGCCAGGACGCGGGCTTGTTGCACAGCAGCGCCAACTGCATGGACGGGTCCTCGCTGTTCGTGCTGGCCTGGCCGTACGCCCGAGGATGGGTCGCCAAGGGCGCAGTGGACGGCATCGCCAACTTCGGCCTGGCCGTACGCCCGAGGATGGGTCGCCAGATGCTTGCCCGACGAGTCGAGGACCCCGGCCTCGAGCGCGCGGAGGCCCACGATCACCCCTCTGCCCGCGTTCGCCCGGTCCGCGGAACAGCGATGCCGTCCCTCGGGCGCGGCCACGCCGTACCGGTCGGCCTTCATATGCCGCCACGTGACCACGTCGAAACGCTTCCCGGGCAACGGCAGCAGCGCCGCACGGTCCTCGGAGAACAGGCCACGTTCCTCCGTGTCCTTGCGGCAATGCGGTTTCGTGGCCAGCTCCAGGCACCGGTCCGGCAGCCCGGCGCTGAAGTTCTCCAGGCTCCATACGCTCGGCCGGGGCACGAACAGCTTGCGCCGCACCATGCCGACCTTGGACTCCACCGCGCCCTTCTCATGACCGGAATACGGGTTGCAGAACGAACAATCGAACCCGTAATGCGCCTGGAAGGCCTGGAACAGGTGCGTCAGGCGCGGCTCGCGCTCCCCGTACCCCTTATGGCCCACGCCGGCGGCGTTATCGAACACGATCCGCTCCGGCACACCGCCCAGCCACTCGAACAGGTTGCGCAACGCCAGGCACGTGCACTCAGCGTTCTCGCCCGGCATCAACTGCACCAGACCGACGTTCGAATACGGGAAATCAAGCACGAAATGATGCATCCGCTGCACCACGCCGCGCAACAGCACGTCGACCTCGCCGAAATCGGCCTGCGCCTCGCCTGGATGCCATACCAGATCCATGAACGCCTCATCACGCTCCGCCGCGAACTCACGCCTGAGCCGCGCCACCGCCCGCGTCACCGTGGACAGGGAGACCTCCGCGCCATGCTCGTCCCTCAACCGCTCCCAGATCCTGGTCGCGGTATGCCGCTGCTTGCGCCAGTTCGCGCGATCCTCCGCGAGCCACTGCTCGATCACGGGCAGATACGGGTCGACCGCCGACGCGCGCGGCTTTCTCACCGACGGCACGGCCGACAGATCCTCCTTCGCGAGGTACTTACGCACCGTCGGCTCGCCGGCATGTGTTTTCCGCGCGATCGACGCGACGGATTCCCCGTTCCGCCGCAAACGACGGATAGACTGTACTTGGGGCATGCTGATCATAATCCTTTCCGGTCCTTTCTGGCGGAGATACAAGCACCATCCAGTTAAGACCATTCCGTGGTCGGCATGCTCTGCCTAAACCCGAAAAATCATCGTGACTAAACCCGCAACAACTAATTGAACACAAACACTCGGTGCCGTTGTCGTGCGTGACGCTGACGCGCGTGCCGGCCGGCAGCGGCGAGAACATCGCCAGCCGCGCCCCGACGCTTTCCCCGGCGGTCTTGCCGGGCACGATCCCGGCCATGAGGAACCTGGTCTTCCTCTCGACCTCGGTGCGCGGGTTGCATCCGGCGCCGATCACGCCGTCGGCCTCCCAATGGCCGAAACCGCTGCGGTCGCCGGCCTCCGGCGGACGCTCGGAGATGGGAACCCGTCCGGGAATCGGGAAACGCGACGTCCTCCCGCCGCCACGCCTGCGACGCCTCCCGTGGCCGCGTGGAAGGCAGCGCGCCCAGCGCTCACGGCGATGGCGGTCGGCGTGGATCCAACGGCAGACGGTCTCCGGGCACACGCGCATGGCGGAGTCGTCGGGGAACAGGACGCGCGGCCCGCCGCTGACGGGCGGCGGCGACCAGCCGCGACCCAGCCATTCGGCTACCCGCGCCCACAGGCGTTCGCATGACAGGCGGTGGCGCCTGCGCGGTTCGGCGCGCCTGCGGCCGGCCTTGCGCCGCGGCGGGGCCGGCGATGTAGCATCCGCCCGTCCACGGGCCCGTCTTCAGCCGTTTCGGCCGGTACGGCCGGTAGGACTCGTTCTCGTTGGACGGGAACCACGTGTCGCGTTTGATCTCCCTGCCGACCGTCGAGGCGTTGCGGCCGAGCATCAGAACGATCCCGCAGATGATGGTGCCGTTGCCGATCTCGATCCGGATGACCCGGCGTTCCTCTTCCGACAGGTGCGAATACACTTCTCCCATAGGTGCAACATCCCTTCGGACTGGTTATCCGGACAATCTCCAATCTAACGGGTGTTGCACTTTCAATTAGACAACGGGGCGGGCATGTCCGTACGAAAAACGTCTATCATGTGCACCATGGGGAACCCAAATGAAATTAGACTGGCGATAGTCGATAACGACGACTTCGTGCTGATGGGTTTGGCAGCGTTCTTGTCGCGTCATCTGCCGAATGTTCGGTTAGCTTGGAAGGCGAATACCGGAACCGATGCTCTGGAATATGCGACGGATCCCGCAAATGAAGCGGACATTCTGCTGGTTGACATGAGTCTGGAGGACATGCCCGGAGACATGGTGTGCCGGGAAATCAGAAGTCGTAACAGGATGTTGCCGTTGCTGGCGGTGACATCGTTCAGTTTAACTCGCTATGCGCGACGTGCTGCTGAGGGTGGTGCTCAAGGCATTGTGTCAAAAGCTGATTTTCCAGCGCTGTGTAAAGCGGTCAAGCTCGTCAGCGATGGTCATACTCTCTGTGTTCGAGTAGGAGGGGAGACTATTGGATTCGAGGATGTAGATGCTGCATATCATCGTCTGGTTCGACTTCCCGTGAATAGAATCGAAAGATTGTCGGAACGGGAAAAATATGCCATGGAACTATATTCACAGTCGTATAAGCCCACTCAGATTGCCCGGATGATGGATGTTTCGGCAGGGACGGTGAAAACCTATCTTGACCGTGTTCAGAACAAACTCCATCTTACTTCCAGAGCCGAACTGATTGCCTATTGGTGGAGGCGGGAACGATGGTGAGACGATTGGCAATGAAAACGATACTTGTGGTTCGCAAGAAATGCTTGGGAGTATCGAAAAAAAATCTTGTTCTATCGATAGTGGCCATGACATGTCTTGCCGCATGTATCGCCGAATGGATTCTTGATTCTCCTGAGAGTTTGAATGATGGGTTTATTCGCATCGTGTACATGCTTGCTGTGAGTATGTTGCCGTTATATCCGGTACCGGCAACATGGGGGATTATCGTCATCGCATTCCTGAATGAATTGATGCCTTGCTTATCGCAATGCGATGAGTCATGGGGTGTTCTGGTATCTCTTGCGATTCAAGGCTATGCTGCTGTTTGGTGGAATGGTGTGACGGCAACGGTGCTGTTGTCTATTAGCGCTTTGCTGAATTATGCGATATATCGGGAGAATAGTGAATTTGGTTCGTTCGATGGTTCCATTAATTTGGTGGTGTTGCTTTGGTTTGTGTTTCTTTTAGGGGTTTGGCTACGGCAAAGGAACGGACTTGAAAAGAAAAAAGAGTTAGAAAAGAAAGCTGAAATTGTTCGATATAACTTACAGCTTGCTGAGGGGATGCATGATGCCATGTCTGGTGAGTTGACACGAATGTTGGTCATAGTGCAGGAAGGTATTGATGCATCGAAGGAAGAAGAGCTTAAGCGATGGAGAAAATTGCAGAACGGTATCAATAGGATATTCCAAGATCTGCATTCGGTTATGAATTATCTATCGGATGATGACCATAAACAAGATGATGTATTTCATGTAAGTCTTGCCGAACATATTCAAGCTACATTGAGTGAAAGTGACCGTCGGTTGCATGACAAAGGGTTTTGCGGTCATTCATCTCTTCGCGGTGTATCCAGCGCAATGTTGAACTCGTGGAATCAAATAATCGTTAACCTGTTGCGTGAAATTTACACGAATATTGAACGCTATGCTGACAAAAGTGAATATTCCGTCATTGTCACATTTTCAAATAATGCTGTTGATATTGTTCAGGTGAATAAATGTCGACAAAAGAGTCGGCGATGTGTGACTTTGGGAGCAAGAAAAGGGCTAAGTATATATTCCCGTTTGATATCTGGACAAGGAGGATTCATCAGATATGAAAAAGACGGCGAAGAATGGTCTTTCTATTGCATGTTACCGCTACTGACCTAATTTCTGATATGGCATAATGGAAACCATACAGGGCATAGTGAATATGTTGATATTTCTTCCTCCGTTGAACTGTTGCTTGGAGTGCTGGCTGACGCTCCGAATGTCAAACCAAGTACCGTAAGTATTAAAAGCGGTGTTCTCATGAGGGTTCCTTTGCGTCGGGGTGTGTCAATGATCATTGCACAACATGGATTCATATAAAAGTCCTTATCCCCTAATGGCATACAAGTCATTGCGAAGCGGGAGAAAGCGCGTCATGCTTACAGTAGCTCTTCGCCTGAAGGGCAGGAATTAGGTAAGGAGGCCTATATGAGCATCAATGAGAAGTCCATTGTCGGTGAATCCTTCGAGGATCTGTCGGCGGCCGATATGGCGATGCTGACCGGTCGCAACGATGATGGCGTCGCGCCGGCGTCGCTGTCGTTCGCGGTTTCCGTTCTGAGCGTGTCTTTCTCGGCATGTTCGGCAACGGTCGTCACCCGACTTGCATCCTGTGGGAACTGCAAGTGAACGTTGCTTTACATGGGTCAGGTATGGATTGCGTAAAACATCCGACCCATACCTGACACTTGTTATCGTTAAGGGGAAGTGGCATGAAGGCGATTCTGTTTCGTGACTGCAAGGCATGTTTCCAGTCATTCAAGAACTGGGGTATGGTTCTTATCATTATGGTCACGGCAATATTCGTGGAGATGGTTGCCAGTGGCGCAGGCATTCTAGACCCATTTACTTGGGCTGTCTTTTTTGGACCGTTTTTCATCTATTCGTCATGCTCGGTGATGGTCTCCATCCTGTATCAGGATTTCCGAGATGGACTGTTTGAGCTCTATATACAGTCTGGTCGTTCCTATTGGAGCTACTGCTGGTGTAAGTGCCTGTTTCCTGTTATCCTGACAGTGATTTCCGTGCTTTTGAATCTGGCTTTTATGCGTGTTTTGTCATCAGGCTTTCAGATAACCGCTGGAGCAGATGATGCAATTGGTGCTCTTATCGTATCAGTCTTAGGAACAATCGTCTGTTCTTTGGGCGCAATGCCGATGGTTTATGTCTCCCGGAACAGCGATCCGACAATGGCACAACTGGTTTTGGTGTTGATTGCGGTCCTGCTCCAATTGGCATATATGCTTGTGATCGTCAACGTGATGCCGCTGTGCCTGTTCTCGGTTGGTTATGTCGTATTGGTAGTGGTCGCCATCGGTATTTCAACCGGAGTATTCTCTCGATATTTTATCAACACCAATATCGAGCTGTGACATCTACTGGATTCGAAGCTTTTGGAAAGGTGGATTTCCATGACCAGCATGGTGGCCTATGTCGCTTCGCGTAATCCGCAGTCGCAGACGTTGCGGTCGGTTCGTCTGATACAGGATGCGGTCAGTGCGAACATTGACGCGGAATGGACGATTCTGACGCCGAATGACACGACGATCTTGCCGTCGGATGGTACTGCGAGCGAGTTTTCCACCGGTGTCGATCATATCGAGCTGAACGGACTGGACGATTCCGCCCGGGTCAAAAAAGCAATCGAACGATGCGATTATCTGATTCTCGGTTCGCCGACCTATGGCCATAACGTTTCCGGCGACATGAAGATTCTGATGGATCGACTCACCTATTGGGGGCATTTGTTCCATCTGGCGGGCAAACCGGGCATGGCAATGGTCAGCGCCACAACCAACGGGTTCCTTGAAGTCGGCGAACTGATGGAACGGTTCATGGAATCACTGGGCATCATCATTGATGAAACCGCATACCACACCACTTTTACGCCATTCGATGAGGCAATGGCCGATCAGACCGCCGCGGCTATCGTGCGGGCGCTGAACACACTGCGGGATGGCGTCGTGCCTGAAACCAGCGAAAGGCAGGAGCTGGCATTCCAATCCTACAAGCGTGACTACGCCCGACGAGACGGTAGCGATGCAGAATCGCGGTATTGGCGGGAACGCGGCATGTTCGACTGCGCGACGTTCCATGAATACGTCGAAACGCGGCGGAAGCTGCCGGAATCCGTCCACGCCGAACGGTAGGGGGACTTTCCATGAACGGTAACGTTGGAACGACCTGGGCGGCTTCTGCCACGACCCTTGAGGAACGGTGCATGGCGGCAACCGCTATGCCGGATGCTTTGCGACAGTATCGGGCATCGCACGCGGAAGACATACTTTCGGCAACGGTGGAATGGAAAAACCGACGGAACCCACTGCGGGACGAGGACTATCAAGGCATCGCCGACGCGCTCGGCGATGACGCATCCGTGGTCGAAACCGTCATCGCGGATCGGGAACGGAAACTGAGCGGCCATGTCGAGCCGGCATGGTCCGTTGAACTGCAGACGATTCTGAACCGTTACGACAGCGAGGAAGAGCGAGTCGAACGCACGGGGTATGCCACCGCCTTCGCACCGTTCGTCGCGTACGTGAAAGCGGAACTGCAAGCGTATATGTCGGCCTGTTCATTGCCGATGAATGACGAGCGCCTTATCGAACAGTGCCTGAGCGCATACGTCGAGCGTCTGTTGGGCATCGGATTGAAAACCGTCGTATGGGAATTGCATGTCGCGCGTCAGGCCGGTTCGTTGGGCGACGGCGATGCGAAGCGACAATTGCGGCGATATTTCGAACTGCTGGCCACCGACGAATACCGTGGCCATATGTATGCGAAATATCCGGTACTGCTTCGTTTTGTCACGCAGACGACAGTCCATTACATCGATTTCGTCAAGGAAATGCTCGACCGCGTATCCATGGATCGCGACGAGCTCGCCTCCTTCGCAGGCGTCGGCGATGATTTCAGATTGGAAGATATGTCCATCGACCGTGGCGACGCGCACGACGGTGGAAGAGCCGTGGCCATGCTCACCATCGGCGGACGGAAAATCGTATACAAGCCGCGTGACCTGCATATCCATGAGCTTTTCGCCGGATTGGTGAGGCGATGCGAACGGACGAAGGGTTTCCTTCCGATGCGAGTGTCGGACGTGCTGACGAAATCCGGCTACGCCTATGAGGAATTCGTGGAACACGGCACCTGCGAGGATGCACGTCAGGTGGAGCGCTATTACACCAGATACGGTCAGCTGCTCGGATTGGTATGGCTCCTGCACGGCGACGACATGCACCACGAGAACATCATCGCCAGCGGGGAATATCCGATGGTCGTCGATTTCGAGACGATCGCCACGAACCATGTGACCATGGACATGCCCGACGGCACCGATGCCGACATCCGCGTATCCACGATATTGCGGGATTCACTGGCATCCTCCTGTCTGTTGCCGGCGAAAACGGCGATGTCGGCCGACGGTACATCCGTCGACATCAGCGCCTTCGAAACCGGTGAGCAGACGATGCCCGGCATCGTCGCGTCCCCGGTGGGATTGGACTCCGCCGATGCCCATTACGAGAGGAACGCCGTGACGTTCAGCAAGGACGGCTGCGCGGTGACATTGGATGACGCCGTTGTGGATCCGTATCATTACAAGCGACAGATTCTCCAAGGATTCCGCAATACGGTCGCCGCGGCGATGACCATCGACGCGGATGAATGGGATGCGATGCTGTCCGGCGAGGATACGACCGTGCGTGTGCTGGTGCGCAACACCAGCGCCTACGCCCGATTTGCGGATTTCATCCATCATCCGTCGGCGTTGAAGGACATGCTGGACGTCGAAGCCATACTGGAGAACCTGTATGTCTACCCATTCCGTGACAAGCGCATCTTCGCAAGCGAATACCGGCAGATGCTCGCCGGGGACATCCCCATGTTCACCGCACAGCTGACGGGACATGATCTGCACGCTCCCGATGGAACGACCATTGACGGCGTCTGCGAACGTTCGGTACGCGAACGGGTGCTTGACACCATCGGGCATCTTGACGAACAGGCCGCATTGCAATCGCGCATTATCCGCAACGCCTTGCGCATGGAACCCGGCATGGAGGACGCGCATCCGACGGCTTCGGTGTCGTCGGACACGGATGCGGAGCATTACCCAATCGAACTCGGCACGAGGATAGCCGACACGGCCATCCTCCAGGAAACCGATGGCACCGTATCATGGCTTACAGCGAACCGATCCGACACCATGGCCGCGGACAAGACCGTGGATGAACGGTACGAACCGGGGGCGCCGACTTCGGGACTCTACGACGGCATGGCCGGGACGGGCATGTTCGCCGCCGAACTGTATCGGCGGACACACGATGAGCGCTGGCGTGACCTGTGCACGCGTATGATGCGGAGTCTGATGCGCCGCAAGGACAGAGGCATTACGTATTCCGGCTTCACTTCCGGCCTGTCGCGAAGCTATTGCGCGTTACGCATGGCCAATGCCGGCATCACGTCGCCCGAAGCTCGCCGTTGCATGACGCAGACGGTTCGTATGCTGCCGGCATACATCGACGATATGCTGCCGAAGCTCCTGCAGCGCGACAATCCTCAACCGTCATTCCATCTGGATTACCTGACCGGGGCGGGCAGTTCGATCATGCTGTATCTGCGGCTGTACGACGTATTCCATGACATGCGCATAGTGGAACAAACCAGCCGGCTGGGGAGAACCGTCATCCGTGCGTTTCCCGAAACCCAGCGGAACGCCGACGAATCCGATGACATGCCGTATCCAACCGGTGCCGCGCACGGACTGGAAGGCATGGCCGTGGCGTTCTGGAAGCTCTACGCGGCGACGGGGAATCGCGAATTCGCCGAATTCGCCCGAATGCTTTGGCGGAAATCGGACGCTCGAAGAAGCGGTGCGAAACAGGAGGACGCCGGCAAATGGTGCCGTGGGAAGGTCGGCGTGCTCTGGGCACGCAATGAGCTGGCGGCCACTGCCGGCGCGGACGGCGAACGTTTCTTCGAGGATGAAAACGGACGGGCGTTCCCAGACAAGGCAGATATCACGGCGTTGCTTGGGAACGCGGATTGGGACGACGACGGCGTGTGCCATGGACGATGCGGCATGATCGACACCCTGATATCCATCGGCAATGCCAACGGTGACGAATGGTATCGCATGCAGGCACAGCGTCTGATGGACGACATGATCGCGCAGGCCCGTTCGTCGGGACGTTTCCGGCTGAGGCAATCCCGTGAATTCGTGGATCTGTCGTACTTCCAAGGGCCGGTCGGCGTCGCCTACACGATGCTTCGTCTGAACGACCCGTCCACGCCCTCCATACTCGCACTGGAAACGCGATGACGGACATGACGGATACGAACACAACCGAATCGACGACAAGGAAAGACAATATGACCGCCGACCACATCAACCACGCCGACCGCACCGACAACGGCGAACATGCCATCATCGCCGTCGAACACGTCACCTTCGGCTACAAGAAGAAACAGACCGTGTTGGAGGACATCGACTTCACCGTGCCGCAAGGCCAGTCGCTGGCGATCCTCGGATACAACGGCGTCGGCAAGACCACGCTGTTCAGACTCATCGTCGGACTGCTGCGCCCCCGTGAAGGGCGATGCGTGATCGATAGGCGTCGGGTGCCGTCGATGCGCGACGTGTTCCAGATGACCGAGAACGGCAATCTCGTCGGCACGATGACCGTGCGTGACAACATCCACTTCCGGCAACTGCTGTTCCGGTCCGGCAAGGGAATCGCGGACGGCGGCCATACCGTCGACTCGAAACGGCTGGAGGATGAGCCGCTCGTCCGTGCCTTCGAATTGGAGGGGCATCTCGACAAGAAGGTGGCGGAACTCTCGACCGGTCTGCGCAAACGGGTCGGCATCGTCGCCGGCATGCTGTTCGACCCGCATGTCATCATGCTCGACGAGCCAAGCAACGCCATTGATCCGATCACCCGCTCGCTGCTCGTCGATTACGTCAACCAGCTTCGCGCCGACGAGCGCACTTTGCTCACCGTCACCCATGACCTCGAATACTGTTGGAATGTGGCCGACCGGATCATCATCCTTGACGACAAACACCTCGTCAAGGATATGATGCTCGCCGAATTCGACGACTATGAGGCGTTCACCAAGGCGTCCACGCTCGGGCGTGACCGCACGCACGTCGACTTCGGCCTTCCCGCGCGCGGACGGCAAGCATGAGATCATGGCGTCGCCACCGTGTCCCGTTTATCGAACAAGGCGAGCACAGCGAATGCGGGCTGGCCGCCGCAGCGATGATCCTCGCCGCATTCGGGCATCCCGTGACCATGGACGAGCTGCGCCGCCGGTACGGCGCTCCACGCGGCGGACTGAGCCTCGCGAACATCGTAACGGTGCTGTCCGACTCCGGCATCCGCGTACGCGCGGTCACGACCCCCAGCGCCGAAGCGTTGAAAACCGTCATGACGCCATGCATCCTGCATTGGGACGACAACCATTTCGTCGTGCTCGACCATTACGCATACGGCCGATTCCGCATCGCTGACCCGGCGAACGGGCGCCATGCCTATACGCCCGGCGAACTCGCGGCCCACTGTTCTGGCGCGGTGCTGATTCCGCAACCGACAAACGACGGCTGCGCAACCATTCCCATACGGCCTCGCAGCGGAACCGTCTCCATCCTGACCGGGTTCCTCCGCCGGAACATGCCCGCCATCGGTCTGAGCCTGCTGTTCTCGCTCGTCGTCCAGGGACTGACATTGATCGTGCCCGCAGGCACCGGCTATATGGTCGACCATGGGTCGCTCGCCGCCCAAAGCGGTTTCCCGCCGTTGGTCGCGACGATGCTGCTTGCCTCGCTGCTGGTCTACTATGCGGTCGGCGCGTTGAACACCGTGATGCTCACCCGCGTGCAGGTGCGATTCGGACGATACCTGTCCCGCCGATACATGACCGGCGTGCTCGATCGGGAGTTCCCGTTCTTCGTGAACCGTTCCGGTGGTGACCTGATCTACCGCGCGAACCTGGTCATGGTCGTCGAACAGATCGTGACCGGCAGTCTGCCGTCGACGGTCGTGTCGATGGTGTTCCTCGTGGTCTACCTGATCATGATGATCGCCTATTCAGTGCCATTGACGATGCTGACCCTGACGGTGTGCGCGGCGGTGCTCGTCGTATCCGTCATTTATTCCCTGCGCAACAGGACGCTGGTCGAGCGTGCGACCGTCGCGCAGGCTGACGTGCAACGCGCCTTCATCGAAACCTTCTCCGGCATCGAAACTGTCAAAAGCCTCAATTTGGAAAGCCACTGCTACGACCGCTGGTCAGCGCGTCTGGGAGCGCAGCTCGACTACCAGACTCGGCAAGGGCGGCTTTCGGCATTGCTGTCAAGCCTGTCCTCGGCGCTGGTGTTCGTGTTGCCGCTATGCGTGGTCGCCTTCGGCATGACCTTCGTGGGACGCGGCACGCTCGCACTGGGTGCCGTCGTCGGATTCATGTCATTGGCGTCCGCATTCGTCACGCCATTCTCCGGCATCGTCGGCGTCATCAGCCAGATCATGGCGTTCGCCACCTATATGCGCAAGATTTGCGAGATGATTCCCGCCGGTGAAGGCGGCGGTGCGTCGCTTGAATGCGACGAACCGGGTGGCGAACCGGGTGACGTCGGACTGGGTGACGGCGGACGGTCCGCATGTGGTGGGCCGAGTGGTGACGAATCGGGTGATGGCATACTCGAACGGTTGCATGCCACCGGCGTGGGATACTCGTACACGGCGTTCGACGCTCCCGTTCTCTCCGATGTCGATTGCGACATCCGCAAAGGCGACAAGATCGCCATCGTCGGCCCCACTGGCTCGGGCAAAAGCACGCTGCTGAAACTGCTCGCCGGACTCATCGAACCCGTCTGTGGCACGGTGACCATCAACGGCGGCGGATGCCGGATTTACGACGCGGACAGCCGATGGAAGGCCGGCAGGCTGGCGTATGTGCATCAGGAATCCACGGTGTTCAACGAAACCTTGCGCGACAATATCACGCTGCACCGTCCGTGGCTGACGGATGACGACATCGTCAGGGCGTGCGAGGTTGCCGGCATCAACGAGGGGATGATGGATCCGGTCGTCGGCTTGGACGCCATGGTCAGTGAACGCGGCATGAACCTGTCCGGCGGCCAACGGCAGAAGGTCGCCATCGCGCGTGCGGTCGTCGGAAGACCGGACTTCCTACTTATGGACGAACCCACCAGTGCTCTGGACAACGATACCGAGCGACATGTCATGACGGCGTTGCTCGACTCCGACAATGCGTGCATCGTCGTGGCGCACAGACTCGCATCGATTCGGGATTTCGACCGCATCCATGTCATGGATCATGGGCAGATCGTCGAATCCGGTACGCATGACGAACTGCTGCAGGCCGGCGGATTGTATTCGCGGCTGTACCGGCAGGAGTGAGTGTTCCCTTACACCCTTACGCCTTTAAACCCTTACCCTTTACACCTTATCCCTTACACCCTCGGCTCATGAGGCCCCAGTCCGGCCCCTGCCGTATAGTTTTCATTTGGCGTAATTTCGCCCGCGGATAGAGAGCGTTTCGAGCGAACCTGCACGAAACACCGCGCAACGACACAATAAGGAGGACGCCGTGGCACTGACGGCTGACGAGAAGACCCAGATTATCAACGAGTACGCGACGCACGAAGGTGACACCGGTTCCCCCGAGGTCCAGGTGGCTCTGCTGTCCAAGCGTATCGCCGACCTGACCGAGCACCTCAAGGAGCACAAGCACGACCACCACTCTCGTCGTGGTATGCAGCTGATGATCGGTGACCGTCGTCGCCTGCTTGACTACCTCAAGCGCGTTGACATCAACCGTTACCGTTCCCTCATCGAGCGTCTGGGTCTGCGTCGATAATTGAAGACTTCCGCCCGAGTACCTAGGATGGTGCTCGGGCGTTTTACATATCGCCAGCCAACGGCAACAACGGCAAGAGGGTTAGAGGATAGGCCAGCAGGTAAGGCCGACAAGAGAACCCGAATGAAGGGGTTGACACGAGGAACGACGGCCAAGGGGCCAGTCGAAACAAGGTATGTGACGTCCGCTGAAGAGGACAGTTGCGGTTCAAGCGAGTCGCCGAACCGCAGCACAGTATGTAGGAATAATTAGAAAATTAAAGAAGGAGGAACCCTATGGAGGGTCCCGAAATCAAGGCCGTTGAGGCCGTAATCGACAATGGATCGTTTGGCAAGCGCACGCTGCGCTTCGAGACCGGCCGCCTCGCCCAGCAGGCCGATGGCGCTGTGGCCGCCTACCTCGACGACGATTCCATGATTCTGTCCACCACCACCGCCGGTTCCAGCCCGAAGGAGAACTACGACTTCTTCCCGCTGACCGTCGATGTTGAAGAGAAGATGTACGCTGCCGGCAAGATTCCGGGCTCGTTCTTCCGCCGTGAAGGCCGCCCGAGCTCCGAGGCCATCCTCGCCTGCCGCATCATCGACCGTCCGTTGCGTCCGCTGTTCCCGCACACGCTGCGCAACGAAGTGCAGGTCGTCGAGACCGTGCTCGCCGTGAATCCCGATGACGCATACGACGTCATCGCCCTGAACGCCGCCTCCGCCTCCACCATGATCTCCGGCCTGCCGTTCGAAGGCCCGGTGTCCGGTGTGCGTCTGGCGTTGATCGACGGCCAGTGGGTCGCCTTCCCGCGTTGGAGCGAGCGTGAGCGCGCCGTGTTCGAGATCGTGGTCGCTGGCCGCGTGATCGAGAACGGTGATGTTGCCATCGCCATGATCGAGGCGGGTGCCGGCAAGAACGCCTGGCACCTCATCTATGACGAGGGTCAGACCAAGCCCGATGAGGAGGTCGTGGCCGGTGGTCTTGAGGCCGCCAAGCCGTTCATCAAGGTGATTTGCGAGGCTCAGGACGAGCTCAAGAAGATCGCCGCCAAGGAGACCAAGGAATTCCAGCTCTTCCCGGAGTACACCGACGAACTGTACGCCCGCATCGACGAGATCGCTCACAAGGATCTGGACGAGGCCCTCTCCATCGCCGAGAAGCTGCCGCGCCAGGACCGCATCCACGAGATCAAGGAGCACGTGCGCGAGGTGCTCGCAGACGAGTTCACCGATATGGACGATGCCGAGAAGGACAAGGAGC
>SKEZ01000249.1_pt1 | contig 50666 bp, 59 predicted proteins | sample 4843881 | NCBI WGS metagenome assembly SKEZ01 (sample SAMN11008796, study PRJNA524170) | human gut metagenome | isolation source: fecal sample from pouch patient p1, p46 | place: Israel: Tel-Aviv | reverse complement strand
ATGGTCTTATTAACTTTTAGCTTTACTACTTGTGTTTTAATCATTGCTTCACCTCCCAGAATGCAAACATAAGTTTATCTAAGAAGACGAAGCAAAACAAGTAAATATTGAATCAAAGCTTATTTTCCATGTTTAACTTTCTAAATAAGCTTAATCTTTTGTTTTCATCTATAAATTTCTACATATTTCTATATTTTTATTAACTGTTAACCAGCTCCTTATTAATCTTTTATAGTAACTGCATCACCAAAAAGTTCTTTTGCCGTATCAACTACTTTGATGTCTTCTTTTGATTCTGCATCTTTATCTTCAATTTGCTGCTTTTTTTTAGCCAGTAATTCCTCTTTATGACTTTCAACAAATTCTTTCCTTACTGTTAACCAATCTTCATCTGGAACTAAAACAATTCCATAATAATGCTTAGCGAATTTTTCAATTTGATCTGTCAATTTATCTAATAAATCACTGTCCGAGCTAGCATTTTCAAACCATAATGTATATTTACACTTCATTACAACCTGATCTGGACTAGCTGCCACAGGCTCAAGAACATCAAGCAATGCTCTTTCTGAAACAGCAAGTACAGATTGCAAATCTGGCCATACATTTTTGATAGCTTCTAGATCATCCCTAGTTGCATGCTCAAGAACATGATAAACCTGTTTGCGGTTTTCTGCTGTGGTTTTTTTGATTTTTTTGACCGGCTTCTTAACTGGTGCTGCCTGTTGTTTTTCTACAATTTTATGCACATGCTTAGGCACAGCCGTATCCAAATGAAAAACTTGATCTTTATTGAAGCTAGGTCGATCAGTTAGCTGTGTCATTTTTTGCGTCAATTCAACTACCTGCTTTTTTAATGCAGCTAGTTCTGCTTGCATCGCACTTGAATCAGCAGGCGGTTGCACTACAGCAGCTGAAACACTCTTACTTGTTTTTTCTTGAACATTACTACTTGCTTCCACTAAAAATACCTTTAATGGTATTTGTTGTTGATTAGTGTAACGCAAATCATTTAATGCATTATTAGCAAGAGTAATCAGGCGATAATAAGTATCCGTTGGCACATCTTTGATTTTTTCAATAAAATTCTCTGTTAAAAATGCCCCTTGATCTTCATTAGCTTTAATCACCATTAAGCTCTTAGTAGCCATGTCGATCAATTCATCTAATATGTTTTTGGAACTCGCACCTTGATCCAAGGATTCTTGAGCTAATTTTAATGCATTAACAGAATTTTGCTCTAATAATGCTAACAAAATTTTCTCAATATTTTCTCTTGCCGCAAAACCAGTTATTTGTAATGCATCTTCATAATTCACACTATCTTTTTCATAGCTAAGCAACTGATCTAGAATACTGAGGGCATCTCTCATTCCCCCATCGGCTACTTGTGCGATTACATTCAAAGCTTTAACTTCATATTTAATATTTTCTTGATCTAGAATATATTTCATCCTATTTTCTAGATCTTCTTTTGAAATACGCTTAAAGTTGTAACGTTGTGTTCTTGAAATAATCGTAGCTGGTACTTTTTGCAACTCCGTTGTTGCCAAAATGAACACCACATGCTCTGGTGGTTCTTCTAACGTTTTAAGTAAAGCATTAAATGCACCAATCGACAACATGTGAACTTCATCGATAATATAAACTTTATATTTTCCTTCTGTTGGAGCATATTTTACCTTATCACGAATTTCACGAATTTCATCAACACCGTTATTTGAAGCGGCATCAATTTCCATGATATCAGGCATTGAACCCTCATTAGCTGCAATACAATTAGCGCATTCATTGCAGGGCTCACCATCTTGAAGATTAGTACAGTTCAACGCTTTAGCAAATATCTTTGCACAAGAAGTTTTACCAGTACCTCGCGGACCTGCAAATAAAAAAGCATGAGATACTTTTCCTCTTTTAATTGCATTCTTAAGGGTATCTGTAATCGCTTCTTGACCAATCACACTATCAAAAGTCCGTGGTCGCCATTTACGATATAGCGCTTGATAAGCCATAAATTCTCTTCCCTAGTAAAAAAGCTCCTAACTCTAAAAGAGCTAAGAGCTTGTTAATTTCTAATAAAAGGCACATGCCTGAACAACCTTAGTGCTGCTACCTTCCGGTCCTGACACGATTCAGAGGTCAAACATTGCCCATCAAGTATGATAACGTATTTTGGAAAAATTTGCTAGTTTCTTGCTCTAAAAAATTAATTATTTTCAGTTTTCTGAGCATTCTTTGCTTGCTTTTGTTTTTCACGAATTGCTCTAAAAAAATCTTTTAACATTTGGGCACATTGATCACGATATAATCCACGAATGGCATGCGGATGATGATTAAATCTTTCAACTGCAAATAAATCTACTACGGATCCGCAAGCTCCTGCTTTTGGATCTAGTGCACCAAAATAAACATCTTTTATTCTAGAATTAATTATTGCACCCGCACACATTGGACATGGTTCTAAAGTCACAAATAAACTACAATCTATTAATCGCCACATCCCCAAATTTTTACATGCTTCTTTTATTGCAATCATCTCTGCATGCTGCGTTGAATCTTCATCTAATTCTCGTCTATTATAGCCTGTCCCAATAATTTTTCCCGTTGGATCTACTACAACTGCTCCAATTGGGACTTCTCCTTGTTTTTCAGCTTCTTTTGCTTTATCTATAGCTAATTGCATATATGTCTTTTTTTCGTCGCTAGAAAGCATTAAAATCCCTCTCATTCGTATTTTGCTATAACTTATTTTAGCAAAAAAATAGACTGATCATCCTGATCAGTCTTAGCAACCTTTAAATTATAAATTACTAATATTGCGATTTCTAAAGTTATGATAGAAGAAAATACCTGACAAAATAAGATATAATGCAGCAATGCCTGCTGGTGCAGCAGTTTCATTATCTCCTGAAATCATACCCAACATAAATACTCCAACTATCACGATTAGAACGGCAACTACATATTTCCAAGCCTTTTTCATTGTTAATAACCTCTTCACATATTCACATACTCTTGTTTTCTATAACTATATTATATTGAGATTATTCAACAAAATAAAGCTTTTGAGCGAACTCTAATACCGTTCTCATAAGGTTTTTATACTTTTTAATTTATTTAATTTTTAATAGATTTTAAGATATAATACCCTTTATCTCTTGTTAAAATTTCACAATTACCATAAGTATTTATCATATTCTTACGTGCACTAGGTTCTCCTTGCTTTTTTTGAATGACTACTAAAAGCACGCCGCCACTCACTAAATGTTCATTTGCTCCAATTAAAATTTCATTTACCACTTTTTTACCAGCCCTAATTGGTGGATTTGTTAATATTAACCCAAATTTTTTATCATTATCTATTTGTTCATAACAATTAGAAGCATAAATATTTACATTTTCAATATTATTAACTTTGGCATTCTCACGTGCCAAATTAAGTCCACGTTCGTTGACATCAATCATATCTACTTCTTGATCAGGCCAAAATTTAGCGGCAAATAATCCAATTGGACCATACCCTGTACCAACATCTAAGATATTAGCTTTAGGAAAACTAATATCTTTCATTGCCTTAATTAAAACGCCACTACCATAATCAACTCGCATCTTTGAAAAGACGCCCGCATCAGTATTAAATTTTAAATCTATACCGTCTACGTGATAATCTATTATATGTTCATCATGCTTAGCAGTAGGATCTGTAGCAAAATACATCTGATTTTCTTGTTTACTCATTTTATTTTTCCTTTTTATTCTCAAGCCAGTTTTTTATCTTATGTAACTCATTAGGAGGATTCTTTTCTCCCTTTAATGTTTGAATTTCCGCCTGTAGTTTTTTATTCTGATAAGTTAATTCTTTATTTTGTTGTTCAATATCATCTAACTTTTTTAAAATCAACTCAATATTATCATGTGTCTCTAGTGTATTAGCACCATTAGTTCTACGTACTAAATACGATGTTATAGATGATGTCAGCATCCCTACAATTCCAATTCCTAATAACATCATCACTAAAGTAACAAATTTCCCTACAATACTATGCGGTGGTATTGTCTTACCAAATATTCCATCATATCCTACTGTAGATGCAGTGGATAAAACCCACCAGAATGCGGTATCCAATGATACATGTTCACTTATTGCAAAAGCTTCCGCCCCTACAAGTAAAAATGTAATTGTAAAAAATACCACATACCATAAACCATTAGTATGAAAGATTTGTCTTAGTTTTCCCATTAAACCTGCTAGGCGGATTAAACGTAAAAGCCTCAAATATGATACCAAACTAGACAAATTAAATGCATTCAAAACAACAAATAACATTCCTATTGGAATAATAATCAATAAATCATAGATATGATTTTTAAAAAAGGTTTTCTTATCATTCGACTTACTTAAATGATAAAAATAATTAATAGCAAAATAAACAACAATTCCATCATTTATCCAAAACCATTTGCTGGTAGGAATATTGATATCAATTACTGCCGCAAAATCCAATATAATCAAAAAAATAGATACAATTGCTAAAGTAGCGATCCACCACTGATAAGTAGTTATTTTTCTATTCATATTTATCATCATAAATTAATTATACAAAAAAATAAGCTCTCCGCACATAGCGAAGAGCCTATTCAAATGCCCAGTTGGGCTGTAATTATTTAAGGGTTACAGTTGCGCCAACTTCTTCAAGCTTAGCCTTGATGTCGTTAGCTTCGTCTTCTGAAACGCCTTCCTTAACGTTCTTAGGAGCACCATCAACAAGGTCCTTTGAGTCCTTAAGGCCAAGACCAGTGATATCACGTACAACCTTAATAACCTTAACCTTTTCTTGACCAGCTTCAGTCAATTCAACATCGAAACTTGACTTAGCTTCTGCAGCACCTGCAGCACCTGCAGCAGCAACTGGAGCAGCAGCAGTAACGTCAAATTCGTCTTCAATAGCCTTTACAAGGTCGTTCAATTCAAGAATTGAAGCACCCTTTAATTCTTCAATAATCTTTTCAGTATCTAAAGCCATTTAAGTATCCTCCGAAAAATTAGAATTTAGATATTAAATATATTTTTTATTATTCAGCTGAGTCTTCATCCTTAGATTCAGCAACAGCCTTAACAGCATAAGCGAAGTCGCGGACAGGAGCTTGCAATACAGAAACAAGCATTGAAAGCAAACCTTCGCGGCCTGGAATTGAAGCAAGTTCCTTGATTTCTTCCTTAGAAGTCAACTTACCTTCAAGCATACCACCCTTGATTTCGATAACATCGAAATCGTCTTCGTACTTAGAAACGATACGAGCTGGTTCAGTGATATCATCAGCGTTATCAGTGTAGATAACAGCAGTAGGACCTACAAAAGTATCATCAAGACCTTCGATACCAGCCTTAGCAGCAGCACGTCTTAAGTAAGTATTCTTGATAACCTTCATCTTAACATCGTTATCACGAAGATCCTTACGCATGTTAGTAACTTCTTCAACAGTTAAACCAAGGTAGTTGATTACTAAGATAGCCTTAGCAGCTTTAAGTTCTTCAGCAAATGCATCAACGAGCTTTTCCTTTTCAGCAATAGCAGCTTTACTCAATTAATTTCACCTCCATAATCGCATTAATAAATTCTATAAGGCCTTTTAAAGCAAAAACTCCATGCCGAAAGACATGGAGCATAAAAATCTTCATTATCTTCTGGCCTCGGCGGGATTTTGAGGCGTCATGCCACCCGAGTCTTAGGTAGAATTTACAATTAACTATTGTAGCAGGCATTATCAAAGATAGCAAGGATAAATTTACAAATTACTAAAAAGTATGTAAGATTAAGAAAAAAGATTGGAGAGAACAATGACTGATCAAGAACGCAAACAACGTATTTTAATTAAATTACGTAATATTCTATTTTTACTACTTGGTATTACTGTTTTATTTATTAGTATCGAAAGTATTATTCAAAATCCTAAAAATTTTATTTCCAATTTAATTTGGATGCTTTTAGCACTAATAGTTGTTGTACAAGCAATTATAAGTATTTCTCAAAGTATGCAAATTTTGAATTCCAAGCAGCGGCTTTTATTATTTATCGACTGGATCATTATCATAGCTGGAATTTTAATCGCTAACTTTTCTTATATGTTTCAAAATAATGCCTGGTTAATTATCGGCAGTGCTATTTTTATCGCTGGTTGCATCCCCATTAAAGATCAAAAGCAAAAATAAGTACACACAAAAACGGATCTGTTTTACAGATCCGTTTCTTATTCTAATTATTCAATTAATGGAAAACGTTGGCAATAAGTGGCAAAGCCCAAATCCAAAAGATACAACTTACTGCAAAGAATACAGTTGAAACGGCAACTGAACTTGCCCCTTCCTTAACATAAATGTTGTAACGACTGGAAATAATAATTCCTGAAAATGCAGGTGGTAAACCAGTTGCTAAACAAAGCATTGAAATCTTTTGTGGATCTGAACCCATACCACATAAATATGCAGCAGCTACGATAATCGCAGGAGTTAAAAATAGACGGAAGAATGTGTTCCAAATAACTTCTTTATCAATTGAGAATTTAACAGTTGATAAAGCTAAACCGGCAGCTAAAACAGCAACACCAGCATTAGCTTTAGCAATCAAATCAAATGTAGGGGCCCATGAACTAGGAACTCTAATTCCAATCAAAACAAAGATAACCGCAATAAGTGGAGCAGCTGCAACTGGTTTCTTAATCGCATCAAGAATTGATTTTAAAGTTGGATTCATATGTTTACCGTTGCTTTCTCCGGCGTGATCATCAAATTCTGCATGGACTAAATCAATTTCACGTTGAATACCAACTTCACTAAGAGCTTTAGCTTCTTCATCACTAACAGGTACGTCATCAGGAACAGTAACCTTCTTGACCTTCTTAACAGTAGTACCTTTTTGCGGTAATTTAACTTCTACTTCAGTACCACCATTATTCTTCTTAGCCTTTGCCTTTTCCTTTAAAGCAGCTTGTCCTCTGTTAATTAAAGACAAACCTAAAGGAATAGTTACAGCATTAACAACAATAGAAACAATTCCAATAACTAAGTTAGTTGTTGCATTGTTTCCGTAAATTGGATCAAGAACCGCAAAACCCAAAAATCCAATAGTTGGTGAACCAGCAATCAATGCACAAACCGCAGCTTCTTGCGTTGATCTGTGAAACATCAGTTTATCCAAATAATAACTGAGCATGAATAAACCAGTAACACCGATCAATGAGATCAATGTTAAAACTATATCTTGCGCAAACATCTTACGCGTAGCTTTAACAATTGAAATAAATAAAGCCGCTGGTAAAGCAATGTTTAAAACCAGTTTATTCAATCCTTGACGTTGATCATCGTCAAAGAATGTGAATTTACCACACACATATCCTAACAACATAATTACCAAAATTGGTATAATGTCGTTTATTAATATCGTAACCATATTTTTCTCCTTACGATGAAACTATATCCTACAGTTTAAATAACAGATCTGTTATTTAACGCTTTCAACGTTTCCTCTTCATTATGGACTTTTAATTGAAAAAGTAAAATGGATTTCTTATTTAATTTATTAAATAACGTTATAAACAAAAAGAAGAGTATTAAATATACTCTTCTTTTTACCTATATTGTCTTAGTTTCGGTGGGATTAAATAATTCTTCTAATTCACCCGTAGTTTTGTATACCACCCAACTAGCTAAGTTAACAATGTGATCGCCAATTCGTTCTAATAATCTAGTTACTACAAAGTAACTTGACGAAGCTGCAGCTCTTGAGGGATCACTCTCTATTCCGTCCACGATTAGCTTTCTAGCACGAACATAATCATGATCAATAATTTCATCTCGACTAGCTACATCTCTAGCCATTTTTTCATCGTCTTGCACATAAGCTGTCAAAATTTGGATAAGCATGTGACGAACATTATGTGTCATATTCGAAATAATTTCTTCAACTTCAGGAATACGCGGATTGCCCTTTACACGAATTGTTTCAAGAGCAATACTCATAGCATTTTCACCAATTCGTTCTAGATCAGTTGTAGCTTTCAAAATACTAATAACTACTCTAAAATCAGTAGCAACTGGTTGTTGTAAAGCCATTAATTTCAATGCTTTTTTTTGAATATCTATTGATTCAGTAGGAATTTTTTCCTCATTATCGACCATGGATTGTGCTGTTTTTTTATCATGATCAACAAATGCACGGGTGGCTTGATCAATTTGATCATTAACAAAAACACCCATCTCCATAAATTCTGTGTTTAACTTTTTTAATTCATCTAAAAATATTTCGTGCATCTTTATACCTCAAAATTTAACCAAAACGACCGTTAAGATAGTCACTTGTAATCTGTTTCTTAGGTGCAATAAACATTTCTTCAGTTGGTCCGGCTTCAACCAAATCACCATTCATTAAAAATGCTGTTTGATCTGAAACACGCCCTGCTTGCTGTAAATTGTGTGTAACCATAATAAAAGTGTACTGATGTTTTAAATCCATTAATGTTTCTTCAATTTCACTACTTGAAATTGGGTCAAGCGCACTAGTTGGTTCATCAAGCAAAACCACTTTAGGTCTAATTGCCAAAGCTCTAGCAATACAAATTCTTTGTTGTTGACCTCCCGAAAAAGCTTGGGCATTACGATTTAAATTATCTTTAGTTTCTTTCCAAATAGCAGCTTGTTTTAAACTTTCTTCTACTCGCTGGTCAATCAATTCTTTGTCTTTTACACCAGCAATTTTCAACCCATAGGCTACATTATCATAAACAGAAAATGGAAACGGAGTTGGCTGCTGAAAAACCATACCTACATTTTTTCTAAGGGCTACTAAGTCCATTTTCGAACCATAGATATCTTGTCCCTCAAACTTAATTTCACCGGTGATTTTAATATTTTCAATATCATCGTTCATTCGGTTCAAACAACGTAAAAATGTAGACTTACCACATCCTGATGGTCCGATTAACGCAGTTAATTCTTTTTCTTTAAAATTAAGATTTATACCATGAAGTGCTTCATAATCGCCATAGCTCAAATGCACATCTTTTGCTGAAATAATTGTTTTCATTTTAACCAAAACTTCCTTGAATATAATCTTCAGTAATTTTACCTTTAGGATTAGTGAAGATTTCTGCTGTTGAATTATATTCAATTACATGCCCCAAGTGGAAAAATGCTGTGTAATCACTAATTCTTGAAGCTTGCTGCATGTTATGAGTAACCATAACCATAGTATATTTACTTCTTAATTGTTTGAGCGTATCTTCCAATTTAGAAGTTGATACTGGATCTAAGGCACTTGCTGGCTCATCTAAGAGTAAAATTTGTGGTTGAACAGCTAGTGCTCTAGCAATACACAAACGTTGCTGTTGCCCACCAGAAAGCGCCAAAGCACTCTTATCTAGTTTATCTTTTACTTCATCCCACAAAGCAGCAGCTCTTAAACTTTCTTCCACTATCTTATCAAGTTCCTGCTTGTCAGTCTTACCATTTGCTTTTAAAGCGTAAACTATATTTTCTCTAATTGATTTAGGAAAAGGATTGGGACGCTGAAATACCATTCCAATACTTTTTCTTAATTCATAAACATTGATATTAGGCTTATTTACATCTAAACCATGAAACCAAATTTCACCGTTTACTGTAGCCACCTTATCATTCATTCTATTAAGTGAACGTAAGAAAGTAGATTTTCCTGATCCAGATGCACCGATTAAAGCAGTGATCGTATTTTTCTTAAATTGTAAACTAGCATCAAAGAGCTTTTGAACCTTACCACCGTACAAAACACTTAAATCATTTGTAGACAGTGCCACGTCATCTTTATCAAAAGTTTTGATATAGCTTTGTTTTAATTCTTGCATCATACCACCTATTTAGCTGCAGTCAATTTACGGTACAATTTATTTCCTAAATAACGTGCACCTAAATTAAATACAATTACCACAATTACTAATAATGCAGATGTAGCTGCAGAAACAACCGTTGCATCCGGAATAATACCTTCAGTATTTACTTTCCAAATATGAACTGCAAGTGTTTCTGCCGGTCTCATTACATTTAATGGACTAGTAGGGCTAAACGGATTCCAATCCGCATAATTTACAGTTGAGCCACTTTGTCCTGCTGTATAAATTAAGGCTGCAGCCTCACCAAAAATACGTCCGGCACTTAAAATAATTCCTGTTAAAATACCTGGAAGAGCTGCTGGCAAAACAATACCACGAATTGTTTTCCAATTAGATAATCCCAAAGCTAGCCCCGCTTCACGCTGAGCTTGCGGTACACCTTTAAGTGCCTCTTCAATATTACTTGTTAAAATTGGTAAGTTAAAGAAAGTTAAGGCTAGCGCACCCGAAATAATTGAAAAGCCAAAGCCAAATTGAACTACAAAAAGTAAATAACCGAATAAGCCGACAACAATTGATGGAAGAGAACTTAAAATTTGAATTGTAGTTCTAATTAAATTTGTTACCCAAGTATCTTTAGCATATTCAGCTAAATATATTGCCGCACCAAGTGCTATTGGTAAAGAAATAATTGTAGTTAAAACTAACAAATAAAGTGAATTAAATAATTGATCTCTAACTCCACCACCAGCTTTATATGATGAAGCTTCAGAAGTTAAAAAATACCAGGACAAATGCGGAATACCAGTGATCAAGATATTCCCTAAAATACCCGCAAGAATTAAGACAACAATCCCAACAAAAATATAAATAATTGCTGTTGCTAATTTATCTCTCTTTTTTGCATCCATTTCTACTTTTGTCCCTTCTTTCCTACTAGTTTAACTAAGAAGTTAAAGACCAAAGACATAATTAAAAGTAGTAATGCCAATGACCATAATGCATTATTTGGCAATGTACCCATAACTGTATTACCCATTTGACTGGTCAATTGACTAGTTAAAGTTGCTGATGGGCTTACTAAGTTGTATGGCATAAGAACAGCATTACCAATTACCATTTGTACAGCCAAAGCTTCACCAAAGGCTCTAGCCATCCCAAAGATTACAGCTGTCAAAATTCTTGGCGTTGCTACACGAAGCACAACACGATAAATCGTTTGCCAATGTGTGGCTCCAAGTGCCATTGAAGCTTTTCTAAAATGACCAGGAACTGCCTTTAAAGCATCAACGGTCAATGAAGTAATCGTTGGTAAAACCATTACAAATAAAACTAAAGTTGCAGCTAAAATACCAAATCCTGTTCCACCAAATATATTTCTGATTACGGGTACAATAATAGTCAATCCTAGGAAACCATAAACTACGGATGGAATACCTACAAGTAATTCAGTTACTGATTGTAAGAAATTAGCCCCCTTTTTAGAAGAATATTCAGTCATATATAATGCAATAGCAATAGCAAACGGTGTTGCTACCAGCGCCGACAAAAGAGTGACTGCAAATGAAGTAACAATCATGACGGCAGCACCAACATGATTCTTCCCGTCACCCGGATCCCAATCTGTCGAAGTTAAGAAATGGAATACATTTACATGATCGCCAATAAAAGTAGCTAACCCATGGTAACCTACGAATCCAATAATTGAGACAACCAATACAATAATTAAACCAATAGCAAAATAAGTTAAGCCTTTCCCCCAATATTCTTGATGAGTTTCTTTAGAAGGCTTAGTCAACTTATCAATATCAACATCAGCTGGTCCAATCTTTTTCAGCTTAACATGCGGAACATGTTGCTCAGCGATTGCCTGATTGACAACTTCTTTTAATTTATCTTTTTTATCCATGAATTATTTTCCTATTTGTGTAACTTGATTTTTACTATTACGAGTTACCTTCATATCATTAACACTCAAATATCCGATCTTAGGTACAAGTTTTTGTTGAACATGTTTGCCCAGCATATAATCAATAAATGATCTTACCTTTTTAGATGGTTTTCCTTTTGTATACATATGCTCATATGACCATAATTTCCACTTATTTGTAGTGATATTTTTGTTTGTAGGTTTTACATGATCAATACTTAATTTTTGAATGTGAGTATCATTTGCGTAAGGAAATGATAAATAACTAACTGTACCTGGTGTGGTATTTACAATTTTTTTAACAGTACCGTTAGAATCCTGTTCTTGAGATTTAATCGGCTTTTTACCATGTAAAATAATATCTTCAAAGGTCCCTCTAGTACCACTTCCCTTTGAACGATTTATTACAGTAATAGTCTCATTTTTTCCACCGAGTTGACGCCAATTCGTGATTTTACCTGTAAAAATTTGTTCTAGTTGTTTGCTAGAAACATTCTTTACTCCCACGCCTTTATTTACAATTGGAACAATTCCCACCACGGCAATTTTGTAATCTCTAAGCTTACTTGCATCAATCCCTTTTTGCGATTCAGCAAATACATCTGATGTACCAATTTGTACAGCACCAGCTTGAACTTGACTAAGACCAGTTCCTGATCCACCACCTTGAACAACGATATTACTATCTGCATGCTTCAAACGGTAGTCATTACCAGCTTGTTCAGCTAAAAGCTGCATTGCACTTGAGCCAACAATAGTTATTCTAGAGCCACTATTAGCACAGCCGCCAGTACAAACCAACATTAGCAACAACAAAACAATTATTTTTCCCATGGAATGCTTTTTCATAACATTCCTCCTTAAAGTATCTAGATTCTACAAAGTTCAATTAATGATAACATAGAAAAAAAGGCCCCGCTACATTGCGGCGCCTTTATTAATCTAATTTAAATTAGTCTAAGTTTAATGGATCAAGCTTGATACCAGGTCCAAAGGTTGCTGAAACAGCAACACTCTTAATGTATTGACCCTTAGCTGATGCTGGACGAGCACGTAAAATTACGTCACGTAAAGCATCAAAGTTTTCTACTAATTGGTCTTCAGTAAATGATACCTTACCAATAGGAGTGTGGATAGCTGCTTGACGGTCAACACGGTATTCTACTTGACCTGCCTTAACGTTCTTAACAGCCTTTTCAATGTCCATAGTTACAGTACCAGTCTTAGGGTTTGGCATCAATCCCTTAGGTCCAAGTACACGACCTAAACGACCAACCTTAGCCATCATCATTGGAGTTGCAACTACAACATCAAAGTCTAACCAGCCGCCTTGAATCTTTTCTACCAAGTCGTCTGAACCAACAAAATCAGCGCCTGCAGCCTTAGCTTGTTCAGCTTGTGGGCCTTCAGCAAATACTACAACAGTTTGGGTCTTACCAGTACCGTTTGGCAAAACAATTGAACCACGAATTTGTTGGTCTGCTTGCTTAGGATCTACGCTCAAGTTGTAAGCTACATCAATAGTAGCGTCAAAGTTTGCGTATGAAGTTTCCTTAACAAGTTTCATAGCTTCTGCTACTGAGTATAATTTATTTGAGTCTACCTTCTTGGCAGCATCTAAATATTTCTTACCATGCTTTGGCATGTGTGAATTCCTCCTTGTATATGTGGTCAAACGAGCTTCTCTTAACTCTCCCACCTAATGTGTTAACTAAATAACAGGATTAGTCTTCGACTTCGATACCCATACTTCTAGCGGTACCTTCAACCATGCGCATAGCAGCTTCAATATCAGCAGCGTTAAGGTCTTTCATCTTAGTCTCAGCAATTTCCTTGACTTGGTCTTTGGTTACCTTACCAACCTTCTTGGTGTTAGGTTCACCTGAAGCCTTATCGATCTTAGCAGCTTGCTTTAAAAGAACTGGTGCTGGTGGAGTCTTAGTAATGAATTCGAATGAACGATCTTCATATACAGTAATAACTACAGGGATAATCATACCCTTTTGATCAGCAGTTCTAGCATTGAAGTCTTTAGTAAAACCAACAATGTTAATACCAGCTTGACCCAAAGCAGGACCAACTGGAGGTGCAGGGGTTGCAGCGCCAGCTGGAATTTGTAACTTAACTACGTTAATAACTTTCTTTGCCACGGTCAAAACCTCCTTGATTCCGTGATGCGGTTAAAATGGAGAATTTTCCTTTTTTCTCCTCCCACAATAATAAACGTACCGTATTAGAATACCATCGTTTAATTATAATTACAACTAAATTTATGATTAATCGTTAACATCAAACTTCTTAACTTGATCATAATCAAGTTCTGCAGTAGTAGCACGACCAAACATATCAACTGAAACATATAATTTATACTTATCTGGTTGAATATCAGTAATCTTACCAACCATGCCGTTAAATGCACCCTCAGTAATAGTTACAGTTTCACCAATGTCAAAGTCTTCAGTTGGAGTTTTAGCAGGTTGTCCTTGATTCTTAAGTAAACGACTTACTTCTTCATCAAGAAGTGGTGACGGCTTGGAACCACCACCATGTGAACCAACGAAACCAGTTACGTTAGGTGTATTTCTTACAACAAACCAACTTTCATCAGTCATAACCATTTCAACTAAAACGTAACCTGGAAAAATCTTTTCTTCAACTTCTTGTTTCTTACCGCGAACAGTTTCAACTTTTTCTTCTTCTGGAACCATTACACGAAAAATGTAATCTTGCATCCCCATACTTTGAGCACGTGATAACAAATCCGACTTAACTTTATCTTCATAGCCAGAATAAGTATGTAAAACGTACCATTTCTTCTGAGTAGTTTCAACCATGTTAATATTCTCCTTAATTTTGGGTAAACAAAAAAACCTCCCACAGAGGTTTCTTCAAGCTGTTACTTATTATAACATGCATTAGCAGTATTTTCTATATTATTGCTACCGAATTACATCTTTTGGGTTAACCAGCTAAAGAGCCAGTCGAGTGCACCTAAATATACGGCAAACAAAACTGAACTTGTGATAACAGTTACTGTATCACGTCTATTTTGTTTTGCAGTTGGCCAAGTAACCAACTTCATTTCGTGGGCTACACCCTTAAAAAACTTAATCATTAGCTTTATTACCTCGTTTCCTTGTGCAACGTCATTTTACCGCAATGCTTGCAGAACTTTTTAAGTTCAAGTCGCTGAGTGCGATTCTTACTTGCGGTGATTGAGTAGTTTCTTGACCCGCATACGCTGCAAGCTAGGGCTGCCTTCTTCACTGCCATAATCTCACTTCCAAACTTTCTTTATAAAAACACATACTTAGTGTGTATTTTATACTGTCAAAACAAACTCGTCAATTCTAAACTGATAATCAAAAGGAATAGTCATCAATAATATCTAAATATTTTAATTCTTTAATTCACTTATCTATAATAAGTTTGCATATTATTTTTAGAAAGGTAAACTCTCATGAATAAACATCCTGAATATTTATTAAATAAAGTTTCTGGTCCTAAAGATTTGAAAAAATTAACTATTCCAGAAATGGAAGAATTAGCTACAGAAATTCGGACACTAATTCTAGAAAAAGATGCTGCTAAAGGTGGACACTTAGGTCCAGATTTGGGAATCGTTGAAGCAAGTATTGCTTATCATTATGTATTTAATGCACCAAAAGACAAAATTGTTTGGGACGTCTCACACCAAACATACCCTCATAAAATGCTAACTGGTAGAGCTTTAGCTTGGCTTGATCCAGAGCACTACGAAGATGTAACTCCTTATACTAATCCAGACGAAAGCCCATATGACTACTATGCTGTAGGTCATACCTCTACTTCTATTGCTTTAGCAACAGGTATGGCTAAAGCCAGAGATTTAATGGGCGAACATGAAAATATTATGGCCCTAATTGGTGATGGTTCAATGACTGGTGGTCTTGCTTACGAGGGCTTAAACAACGCTGCAATTGAACCACATAATTTAGTCGTAGTAGTAAACGATAACCAAATGTCAATTGATGACAACGTTGGTGGTCTGGTTACTGCATTAAAGAAGCTCCGTGATTCAAATGGTGAAACTAAAGAAAACCCATTTACTGCTATGGGTTTTGATTACCGCTACATCGCTGACGGAAATGATATCAAATCGATGATTGAAGCTTTTAAGGCTGTTAAAGATGTAGATCATCCAATTTTACTTCATATCAATACCTTGAAAGGTAAAGGTTACCAACCTGCAATTGACAATGAAGAAGCACACCACTGGGTAATGCCATTTGATTTAAAGACTGACAAGTCAACTGTTCCAGCTCCAAAAAGTCCAAGTGCAACTTCTGTAGCAATGGATGTGATGAAGGAACATATTGAAAACGGCGAAAAGATCATGGCTATCAATGCTGCAATTCCTGGTGTATTTGGACTTGATGAAATTAAAGACAAATACCCTGAAAATTACCATGATGTAGGTATTGCTGAACAAGAATCTGTTGCCTTTGCTGCAGGTATGGCAAAGGAAGGCGCAATTCCAGTATTATTTGAAAATTCAACCTTCTTACAACGTGCATTTGACCAATTATCACACGATGTAGCTGCTAATGACTTACCTGTTGTCATGATGGTAGCAGGTGGTGGTATTTCGGGCACAAGTAAAATTCACCTCGGCGTATTTGACCAAGTAATGATTTCTAACTTGCCTAACTGGATTTACCTTGCTCCTACTACTTTAGCTGAGGAAAAAGATATGATGGAATGGGCTATTAAGCAAAGAAAACACCCTGTAGCAATCAAAATGCCGACTAAGAAAGTTCCTGTAGGTGAAGAAGTAAAGCGTAATTACTCAGAAATCAAATATGACATCAAACCTGGCAAAGATATTGCAGTTTTAGCTTTAGGTGACATGTATGACATGCTGGGCAAAGAGGTAACTGAAAAACTGGGTGCAAGTTTGGTTAACCCGATTTCTGCCAACATCTTGGATAAAGAAGCCTTAGATAAATTGGCTGATGAAAACAAAATTATCATTACACTTGAAGACAACCTTTTAGACGGTGGCTTTGGTGAAAAAGTTGCTTCTTATCTTGGCAATAAAGACGTTAAAGTTTTAAACTACGGTCAAAAGCGTGTTTATACTGATCAAATACCATTGAACGATATTTTGAAAGACAATCGTATGACTGTTGATCAAATCGTTGAAGATGTTAAGAACGCTTAAGAAAATATATAAAATTAAAAATCTCCTCAGATATTTTCCTGAAGAGATTTTTTTATGGCAAAATAAGTCGAGTAGTTTCCAAATTAATCCGGCATAATACAACATATAAGGAGGAATGAAAATTGGAACAAATCGAAGCAGTTCAACGCATGCAAGACTATATCCAAGAGCACTTAAATGAGCAGATTACACTTACCGCTCTATCTAAAGTTTCGCTATATTCACCTTGGTATTCTTATCGACTATTTGTTAACTATCTAAATATGACGCCTGCAAAATACATTAGACGTTTACGTTTGGCACAAACTGCTCTAAAATTGCGCGATCATAATTGCAAAATTACTGATATTGTATTCGAAAGTGGTTTTAAAAGCGTAGATGGTTATCAAAGAGCTTTTTATCATGAATTTCAATGTAATCCAAGTGAATATGCTGCTCATCCTGTTCCAATCTATTTATTTAATCCTTATGGCATAAAATTTAAGCCTAACAAGCATAGAAAGGATACTACCATGAACACTAAAAATATTTTCATCCAAGTTATTGATAAACCTGAAAGAAAAGTTATCCTCAAGCGCGGTATTAAAGCTACTGACTATCTCGACTATTGCGACGAAGTAGGCTGTGAAACTTGGGGACTACTTAAAAGCATAAAATCTATTAATGGAGAACCTGTTTGTTTATGGTTACCCGCTAAATATAGAAAACCTAACACTTCTGAATATATTCAAGGAGTTGAAGTAGATCTTGATTACAAAGATCCGGTTCCTAAAGGCTTTGATATTATTAAACTTCCTGCTACCAAATACCTTATGTTTCAAAGTGAGCCGTTTGCAGAAGAAGATTGTGGCAAGATCATTGAAGAAGTGAGATCTGCAATAAAAAAATATGATCCTAAAACAATTGGCTACACTTGGGACAAAAATAATCCTAAAATTCAGCTTGAGCCTATTGGAACAAGGGGATACATCGAAATGATGCCTATTAAAAAGTTATCTGATTAATTTATATTAGAAAATTTACCATACGAAGCAGCCAAAGCATTCCTAATTTCACAATAAAGTGGAAATAGTTTTTGATAAGTGGCTGCTTCTTTTGGATTAGGAAAGTAAACTTTATCAGCTTGAGCAAACTGTCCGATCTCACTTAGATCTTGATTGAGTCCTAATGCCTGTCTTGCTAAAAACATAGCGGCTAGTGTTCCACTCTGTTGTTCCTTCATAGTAACGATAGGAACATTGAAAATATTAGCACAAAGTTGTCTTACAAAATCACTCTTGAGAAAGCCCCCAGTTGCATTAATTGCAACTGGTTTTTTAGTATTTTTAATCAAATTAGAAGCAGCATCATAGAGGTTAAAGATAATACCTTCAATCACCGCTCGTGCCATTTCAGGTTTTTGGTGCATACGAGTTAATCCCACAAATGAGCCACGTGCATTTGCATCCCAAATTGGAGCACGTTCTCCTCCTAAATAAGGCAAAAAGATCAAATTACGACTTCCCGCTGGAGCTGTTTGAGCAACATCAAGAAAATCTTGCGGCGTTTCGTCAGCATCAAACAAAGTTTGACGAGCCCAATTAAATACGATTCCTCCATTATTTACTGGACCACCTAGTAAATAATGTGTTTTATCAGCTGGATAACAAAAGTAACTAGCACTTGGATCTATTTTAGGTTGATCAACTATTGTTCTAATCGCCCCCGATGTTCCCACATTTAAAGCACAGTGATCACTATCGATTGCATTAACGCCAATCGTAGACAAATAACCATCGCTAGCTCCCAAAATAATTTTAGTATCAGAATCTATTCCCAATTTTTTTACATATTCTGTTTTAATAGGAAAAATAACTTTTGTAGGCTGAGCTATCTTAGGGAGTTGCTCTTTTTTTATTTTTAAAATATCTAATAATTCTTGATCCCAAGTTAATGTTTTAAGATTAAGTATTCCTGTACCAGCAGCCATAGTGGTATCAGTAACTAACTTTCCCGTCAATCGGAAGATTATATATTCTTTAATCCCAATCCATTTTTGAGCTTGGCTAAATACTTCTGTTTTTTTATTTTTTAACCACAATAATTTATAAATTGGGGCCATGGGATGCATCGGCATTCCCGTTTTACGATAAATCTGCTGGGCGAAGCCCCTATTTTTTGCATCTTGGACAATACTTTTGGCACAATTATCTGCCCACGTGATGCTATTAGTTAACAGTTCATCATCTGAACCTAAGCCAATCAAACTGTGCATTTGACTCGACCATGATATAGCCGCAATTTTTCCATCTATTTTTTGCGTTAAATCAAAAATGATTTCTTGAACTGCATCAAAAATTAATTTTGGATCTTCTTCGGCCTGCCCTACTTTTGTTTGAATCAACGGATAACCTTTACTAACAGAAGCTACTGCTTTTCCATTTATGTCGTAAAGGACGCCTTTAGTTGCTGTGGTGCCAACATCCATGCCAATAATATATTTCATTTTACTTATGATAAAACTTCTTCCATTTCTTATAAGATTTATCTTGCCAGGACTTGGGTAGATCATCCCAATCCCATCGTCTATTTTTTACTTTTTGTAAAAATAAACCTTCGCTTTGTACTAATTTTTTTACTAATTTTAGATTTTTACCTGTTAAATTATAAAAACTGGTTTCCCATTCGTCAGCAATTTCAATAAAAAACTCTCGATGCTTTTTATCGATTAATTTTATAATTAACTTTCCTTGCCATTTTAAAATTATATGTTTAATAATTTTTTCCAGCTTATCAAAGCCAATATTACGAATATTTTTACCTAGATACTTACTATACTTAGATTTTTTCTTGGGCCAACAGTCAGGTTCTAAATACACTTCCGCATAATTATATTCCATCATGGCAAAAACAACTCTAGTAGCCCCTTCTGCAAAAGCTGGTAAATAAGATTTATCACGCCAAGTCTGATAACCATCATAATAAGAAGATTCGGCATTAATAGTTTCAGGTACAGTATCTAAATAGTAATAAGTAGTATTTTCAAATAAAAAACCTACTATTTCCTCAATCGCTTTGACTTCTTTTAATACTTTCTTTCGTTTCTTCTTCCCCATATATATTCTCTTTCAATAATTTTTGAAAAGTATAGCAAAAGTTTATTTAGAGCACAAAAAAACAGCTACCGAAAAGCAGCTGTTTTGGTGGTCAAACATGCGTGACCACTGTGCGTAGAACATTGTTTTTAGTTGGATTTACTTCTTAAGATTTTCGTTAACGAAGGCTTCGATCTTTTCATCTGAGTCTTTCAAAAATGGAAGCATATCTTCTTCCGTCTTCATGGTATCTCTACCATTCTTTTCCATAAAGTAGTCCCAAAGGGCATCTCTAACTGGCATATCAGAATCACTCCAGTCAAAAGCTTCCTTCATGTGACGGTCTAACAATGCAGTCTTAATAATTTCGTCTGCCATCTTAAATTACCTCCTAAAATATTCTACATTTTTATTATACCTCACTTTCTCAGTATCAGCTAAAAAATCAAATTTATACAAATATACATTGAAACCTATCAGAATAATACATTTCTCATCTTCTGAATTGCTCTTGATCTCGCCCTAACTAATTGCATATATTCTATTTTTAAATTATTAATTACGTATTCCACACTAATTTCGCCTAGTATTGTCAATACCGCAATTAATTCCAGACGAGACAAGCTTTCGATAAACTCATGATATATAGTTTTAACGGGCGTTATCAATTCACTTCGTCCAGGTTCTTGTATACACAAATTACTATCTAAAGAAACAGAATGATTGTATATTTGTCTTCTCAACGCAGTATTATACCTAACTAACGTTCGAGCATGATTAGATAACTTAGTTTTATATAAACTACCAAAACTTCCTTTTTTACCAGAAAAAACTACTACAGATTCGTAACAAATAATCAATGCTTCTTGCTCCCAATCATCACGATCATAATGATGCAAGTAATATTTCTTTAGAATTGAATTAACTAATGGTTTATACAAGAAAAACAATTCTTTTAATGCCTGATCATCACCCATTTTTGCTTTATTAATTAACTTCTCTTCAGTACACATTTCATTTTCCTCTTTGCTTTTTTCTCCGAGGATACCTTTTAACTTTTATGTACTATAAGAAAACGGATGTTTATTCTGACATATTGAAAATTTTGTATCAAAAAAGGCAAACAAAAGATAATTTTTGTCTGCCTTTTTATTATTTCAAAGGATGTCTACTATTATAAGCTTGGTAAAGCAAAACGCCAGTTGCAACACTTGCGTTTAATGATTGAACATGACCAATCATTGGCAAAGTAATTGTTTGATCCATTTGCTTCTTCAAAAGCGGTGCAATCCCCTTACCTTCGTTACCTATAATCAAAACAGTCTTGCCCTTAGCGTTCCATTCACGATAATCTACTCCTGCCATATCGGTACCAAAGAACCAATATCCACGTTTCTTTAATTCCTTGGTAGTTTGAACCAAATTATTAACACGGGCCACCGGAACATAGTCAATCGCACCAGTTGATGTTTTAGCTACCACAGAAGTTAACCCCGTTGCATGACGCTTAGGAATAATGACCCCATCAACACCTGTAGCATCTGCCGTACGTAAAATTGAGCCTAAATTATGCGGATCTTCAATTGAGTCAAGCATCAACAAAAATGGCTCTTTTCCATCTTCATCAAACTTATCTAGCATCTTTCCTAAATCTGCATAATCAAAACTTGATATTGCTAAAACTAAGCCTTGGTGATTACCACCATCAACTAAACGATCAAGTTTATTCTTAGGTACACTTTGAACCACTAATCGCTTTTTCTTGCTCAAAGCATAAACTTGATTAGCGAAATCTTCTTGAATACCATGTTGTAAAAATACTTTATTAATTTTATCGGCATTTTGTGTTTTTAAATAATCTAGTCCAGCATGGCGACCAAATACGAAATCTTTATTTGAAGTCATAATCTTTTAATCCATCCTCTTCTACAGTCTCAATGCACCAATCAGCAAGTTCTTGAATACGATCATTTTTATTCAATAAATCTAGATAACCAATCATGGCTTCAAAACCAGTTGATAATTGATAAGTTTTTAAACTAGTATTTTTGGCTTTAGTATGACTTTTAGCATTACGACCACGACGAAAAGCAGCTAATTCAGCTTCAGTCAATTTTTCTTCGTCCTGCATTTTAGTAATCAATGCAGCTTGAGCTTTAGCGGAAACGTAATGAGTTGCTTCACGTTGTAAAACTTGAGGCTTCACAATACCGCCCTTTACTAAGTGACGACGAATAATTACTTCATAAACTGCATCCCCTAAATAAGCCAAAGTCTGCCCATTTAAAGTATCAGGATCTACATCTTTTTCAATTAACTTCTTAGTTTTAATCACGTGTCCACCTTGTCCCTTGCGGGGTATCTTGAATAGTAATGCCCATTTCTTTTAATTGATCACGAATTTGGTCACTAGTTGCCCAATCCTTATTGTTACGTGCTTCATCACGCTTACTTACCAGTTCTTCAATCTCTTCATCATTTGAACCAGTAGTTTGCGCACATAGCTTTTTGATATCCACACCAAATACTAAAAGCCAAGCGGCTAATTTTTCTTCAAATAGCTTTAAAGCATCCTTATCTACATTATCGCTATTTGCATTTGCATTAACGACTGGCAATAAATCATAAATTGATGTTAAAGCATTTTGAACATTAAAATCGTCATCCATTGCTGCGACGAATTTTTCTTCAGTTTCATTAATCGCCTTAACAAGATCTTCCGAAGTCTTAGTTGGTGTATCATCAGCAATACGATAATTAATATTGGTCAAAGTATTCTTGAATCTATCTAAAATAGTTGCAGCTTGCTTTAAATTTTCTTCAGAATAGTTAATTTGACGACGATATTGTACACTAGCCATAAAGAAGCGTAATACTTGAGGATCGATTTTCCTTAAAATATCATGCACAGTTACAAAATTATGCAAAGATTTAGACATCTTTTCCTGATCTTTGCCCACTGTTACAAAGCCATTATGCATCCAGTAATTAACAAATTTTTGATCTGTTTTAGCTTCACTTTGAGCAATTTCATTTTCATGGTGTGGGAATTCCAAATCTTGACCACCACCATGAATATCAATTGTGTTGCCCAAATACTTAGTGCTCATAACTGAACATTCAATGTGCCAGCCTGGACGTCCCTTGCCCCAAGGAGAATCCCAAGCAATTTCATCAGGTCCTTTTTGCGCTTTCCAAAGAGCAAAATCAATAGGATCTTCCTTACGATTTTGTTCTTCATCGTTAATATGCTCTGAAGCTCCTTCTTCAAGCTGTTCAATATTTTGATCACTAAGTTCACCATAATGTTGAAACTTCTTAGCGCGATAATAAACATCACCGTCTACTTCATAAGCATAGCCTTTATCAATTAATACCTTAACAAAATTGATAATATCTTTAATTTCATGAGTTGCTCGAGGATGAAGTGTTGCAGGTTCAATATTTAAAGCTGTTGTATCCTCTAAAAAGGCATTAATAAATTTCTCAGCAAGCTCAGGTACAGTGATTTTTTCAGCGCGAGCTTCATTGATCATCTTATCATCAACATCCGTAAAATTAGATACATATTTTACTTGATAGCCCTTATATTCAAAATAACGTCTAATAGTATCAAAGGCAATTGAACTACGAGCATTACCGATGTGAATATAGTTATACACCGTTGGTCCACACACATACATGCTGATTTGTCCTGGAACCAATGGTTTAAATTCTTCTTTTTTACGCGTCAGTGTATTATAAATTCTCACGGCTAACACTTATCCCTTCTATGAAAATAGCTATTTTTTATTTTAGCAGAAAGAAAAAGAAGTTGCAGTTATCTGCAGCTTCTTCTTTTAATTATTCTTTTTTAAATTAAAGATTGTTATCGCTCATTTGCTTCAAAGTCAAATCAATGTGTTTTACAACACGATCCTTACCCAAAAGTTCCATGGCTTCACCGATACCAGGTCCTACCATTGAACGAGTAGTAGCAATTCTTACTGGCATAAATAATTTTCTACCCTTTATACCAGTTGCCTTACGAGTTGCTTGAATAGCACCCATAATTTGAACTGCAGTAAATCTTGGAATAAGGTCTAATTGCTTCTTAAATTCTTCAATTACTGCACGACCATCATCATTCTTGATTTCTTCGATTTCTTCATCAGAAAGTTCCTTAGCATCTTCGAAGAAAATCTTAGCCATATCAACAATTTGCTTAGTGTAAGACATTTGAACGGCGTAAATGTTTACAAGTTGACGAATCCATTCCATTTTTTCTGGTGTTGGGTGTTCATCAACCAAGCCAGCTTCTTGTAAATTGTTCAATGACAAGTCAAGCAAAGTATCACGATCTGCCTTCTTGATATATTGGTTGTTAATCCATTCAAGCTTCTTTTGGTCAAAAGCAGCAGGTGACTTAGATAAACGTGCTGGATCAAATTGCTTAATGAATTCACGCTTAGTGAAGATTTCATTTTCACCCTTTGGTGACCAACCAAGAAGTGTAATGAAGTTGAACATTGCATCTGGTAAGTAACCAAGATCACGATATTGTTCAATAAATTGAAGAACAGATTCATCACGCTTAGAAAGCTTCTTACCAGTTTCTGAGTTAATGATCAAAGTCATGTGACCAAACTTAGGTGGTTCCCAACCAAGTGCTTCATAAACTACTAATTGCTTAGGAGTATTTGAAACGTGATCGTCACCACGAAGAACATGAGTAATCTTCATTAAGTGATCATCAACTACAACTGCGAAGTTATAAGTTGGCATACCATCACGCTTTTGAATAACGAAGTCACCACCAATGGTATCTGATTCAAATTCAAGATGACCTTTAACAATATCATCCCATGAATACGTTTCCATTTCTGGAATATGAATACGTACAACTGGCTTTAAGCCCTTAGCCTTAGCCTCTTCTTGAGCTTGCTTAATTTCATCAGCAGTCATACCTTCATATTCGTAAGTGTAGTGAGGAGCAACACCCATAGCACGTTGTTCTTCACGTTGCTCTTCAAGTTCTTCTTCAGTCTTGTATGAGTAGTATGCTTTACCTTCTTCAAGTAATTGATCAATATACTTTTGGTAAATGTCTTTTCTTTCTGATTGGCGATATGGACCGTAGTCTCCACCTTTATCTGGACCTTCATCCCAGTCAATTCCTAACCAGTGAAGGTTTTCCATTTGAGATTTAGAACCGCCTTTAACATTACGTTTTTGGTCGGTATCTTCGATTCTCAATACCATAGTACCCTTATTATGACGGGCGAATAAATAGTTAAAAAGTGCAGTACGTGCGTTACCGATGTGTAAGTGACCGGTTGGACTTGGTGCATATCTTACACGGATTTTTTCTTTAGCCAAAATTCATGCCTCTTTCAAAATTTAGTAGATTCAAACACTCCTAGTTTACTCGTTATATAGTAAGAATTCAATCTGTGCTAATTAAAAACTAATTTTAACGCTTGCGGAATGCTTGAAACTGGAATAACTTCTATTCCGTTATTAGTTAATCCTTGATACATATTGTGTTTAGGAATAAAAATTCGCTTAAAACCAACTTTAGCAGCTTCTTTTACTCTAGCTTCAATTTTATCTACTCTACGGATTTCTCCCGTTAAACCTACTTCACCTACAAAACAATCAGTTGGTGAAATTTCTTTGTCTGTATAACTAGATGCAACAGACATTGCAATCGCCAAATCAATCGCAGGCTCATTCAACTTAATCCCACCAGTAGCAGTCAAATATACATCTTGGTTTTGCAACATCAAATTACCACGCTTTTCAAGTACTGCCAGTAAAAGAGCAGCCCTATTATAATCAATCCCTGACGTTGTTCTTTTTGCATAACCAAATGCCGTTGGCGTAACCAAAGCCTGAATTTCTGCCAAAAGCGGGCGTGTTCCTTCCAAAGAAACAACTACTGCTGAACCAGTCGAATTTGGTAATCTTTGATCAAGAAAAATAGCTGACGGATTAGTTACTTCTTTTAACCCTTCATTCACCATTTCAAACATGCCAATTTCATTAGCAGCACCAAAACGATTTTTCACAGAATGTAAAATTCTATAAGTATGGTGCTCATCCCCTTCAAAATATAGAACAGTATCTACCATATGTTCCATAATTTTAGGTCCCGCAATTGCACCCTCTTTAGTTACATGTCCAATTACAAAAACAGTAATTGCATCCATTTTTGCGATTTTCATCAATTCACTAGTTACTTCACGAACCTGTGAGGCAGAACCTGTCATAGAATCTAAGCTAGGTTCATTCATTGTTTGAATTGAATCAATAACTACAAAATCAGGTTTAACATCATTAATTTGTTCACGAATATCATGCATATCACTTTCAGGATATAAAAGCATGTTACTCTGTCCGATTCCTAACCGATCAGCTCTTAGCTTAATTTGATTAGCTGATTCTTCTCCGGAAACGTATAATACTTTATGCTTTTCTGCCAAATCACTCATAATTTGCAACATTAAAGTTGATTTACCAATTCCAGGATCTCCACCGATTAATACAAGCGATCCAGGTACAATTCCGCCACCTAAAACACGATTTAATTCTTCTGATTTAGTAGAAATTCTCTCTTCTTTTTCCGCTTTAATTTTATCTAGCTTTACTGGTTCATTTACGCCAGTTTTTTGGATTAAACGGCTAGCTGTAGCTTTTGTTGAACGTTTTTGTACTTCTTCAGTTTCTTTTTCAAATTGATTCCATGCTCCACAGTTAGGACATCTACCTAAATAACTAGCAGAAATGTAACCACAGGAGCGACATTTATATTGAGTTTTTACCCTTGCCATTAATCATCCTTCTTTTCGTTTGTTGAACCAAAACCGCTAACCCTTTGTCGACTAATTGGATCATCATCATCAGTTTTTAGATATTTAATAAAAATCCCTTGAGCAATACGGTCACCTTTATGAATATGAAGTGGACGAACACCATAATTAAGCACTTGAACAAATATTTCCCCTTCATTATTAGGATTGTTGTAATAATCAGCATCAATTACACCAATTCCATTTGGTAATGCCAAATTTCTTTTAAAAGTATTTGATGAACGGTTAGCTAAAATAAGTACTTCATCTTCGGGCATATATGCTTTAAGTCCTGTTGGCACCAAAATTGGCTTTAATGTTTGATCACACATTTCATAATCACGCTCATAAAGCTGATGTCCATTTCTAATTAATCTAAAAATTCGCACAAAATTCAAACGCCAAATACTGGGAATGGTTATATCTTCTGCAGCTTCGATATCATAACCAGCACTGGCTAAAGTTTGTCTTCTAGGCAAATTAATATTTTTATCTTGATACTTAGCAACTACTTCAAATCCGCGTGTTTTCATTCTGTTAACCCCCATTTATTCTTTTCTTTTGACAGTTATATATTTTACAATGTTTTTAATTAGGGCAAAACATTAAGCCTCATTATTAATTACGTAAAACATTGCAATATTTTTTAGAAAAAGGACGTAAAATGACTGACACAAAAAAGTATTTTATTCAAAGAAATGGCAGTGATAAACAAATAACTTCTAGTACTGATATCGATTTAATTCAGCGCAAAGACAAAACTGTCTGGGTAATGAACCATATTTTTTTAAATCCTGATGAGCATGATGAACATGAATTAAGTTTATTAATGCAAGAAGTTATTACCTATGTGAAAAATACTGACTATCCTATCTGGGTACTCGATCCCATTGCCATCAAATATTTTGAAAAGTATCCCGATCTTAAAAATATCTGGTATCACAAACCTTACCAAGATTAAATTTTCGATGATAGACGGACATAATTTTATGTTTTAAAATAATAATTATGATAAAAGGAGGAAAAAATTAATGTCAAAAGAAATTTCTAAGGATACTATTAATAAATTTGAACAAGATTTAACTAATCACCCAGCTTATAAAGTTGCCAGCCGTGCAGCACAAGAAAATGGCATTTTTAAAGCAAGTCAAGATTTACAAACTAAAATTGATCTTGATCCAACTTTTTCAATTGAAATTGAAACTGGTAAACCAGCTGACCAAAAGCAATCCGGTCGTTGCTGGATGTTCAGCGCATTAAATACCATGCGTCACCCACTTCAAAAGAAATTCCAATTGAAGGACTTCGAATTATCTCAAAATTACACCAACTTCTGGGATAAATTTGAAAAGTCAAACTGGTTCTTTGAAAATGTTATTGCAACTGCAGATAAGCCACTCGGCGATCGCAAAGTTTCATTCTTGTTTGCCACTCCACAACAAGACGGTGGTCAATGGGATATGCTTTGTGGCATTATTGAAAAATACGGTATCGTACCAAAGAGTGTTTACCCAGAAACTGCTAATGCAACTAACTCAAGTGCATTAAACGACACTTTAAACACCTTGCTTCGTAAAGATGGTCTAGAATTACGTAAATTGGTTAACGATGGTAAGTCAGAAGAAGAAATTCAAACTCGTAAGGAAGAAATGCTTAACGATGTCTTCCGCGTACTAGCTGTTTCACTTGGCGTTCCACCAAAGAAATTTAACTTCGAATATCGTGACGATGACAAGAATTACCATATTGATAAGGACATTACTCCAAAGGAATTCTTTGATAAATATGTTGGTATGGACCTTGAAGACCACATCTCAACTATCAATGCTCCAACTAGTGACAAGCCATTCCATAAAGTATTCTCAGTTGAATACTTAGGTAATGTTGAAGGTGGTCGTCAAGTTCGTCACTTGAACTTAAAGGTTGATGAAATGAAAGACTTAATCATCAAGCAACTAAAGAGCGGCGAAGTTGTATGGTTTGGTTCAAACGTTGTTAAGGACTCAGAAAGAAGAGCTGGTCTTCTTGATACTGACCTTTACAGACGTGACGAATTATTTGACGTGGACTTTTCAATGTCAAAGGCTGAAAAGCTTGATTCTGGTGAAAGTATGATGGACCATGCTATGGTTATCACTGGTGTTGATATTGTTGATGGCAAACCAACTAAGTGGAAGATCGAAAACTCATGGGGCGAAAAGCCTGGCTTCAAAGGTTACTTTGTAATGAGCGACAAATGGTTTGATTCATTTGTTTACCAAGCTGTTATCAACAAGAAATTCTTGCCAGACGACTTAAAGAAAGCCTACGATGAAGGTGTTAAAGATCCAATCCAATTATTACCATGGGATCCAATGGGTGCTTTAGCATTTGATTTTTAATAGCTGACTAAAAAGAGTTATGTATCAAATTGATACATAACTCTTTTCTTTTACCAAATATGTAGCAAACGTGTTGGATCTAATTTGCTTAAGTTAAATTGGTGAACATGTTGTTTAGGATTTTCTGGAAATTCTTTAATAAAATCTGCCACATTGTATAATCCTGTCGAATATGTCCAAACTCCCTTTACTTTTCTAATAGGATCCAACATTTCATTTCTGATTGGGTATGCAGAAATTAAGAAATGCTTATGGTGAAACTTAAAAACAAAATATGGTAATTTAAACTGTTTTACAGCTTCCTCTTCAGTTTTCGCAATTGAAACTACATTTCGATATGTGCCATACTTTTCAGTAAATTTTTCATTAAAAGAAAAATAAAAATTCGAAATATGAACATGTGGGAAATCTTTTTCATCAACTTTATCTGGGATAGCAATTACATGTGAGTAACGATCTAGATTACTTTCCTTTTGTGATAAAGCATGTTCCATTTGATTTGGAACTATTTTATGTGCCCAATATGGTACTTCTGGATGTGCTTCATATGAGCGATACATTTGCTTTACTACTTCTGGTTTAACCCAGTCATAATGCATTCTTGTTTGATTACGCTTAAGTAAATTCTCTAGCGTATTATGCTGCATCAAATCTACTACGAAGCATTCATAATGATATTTTTCTACCCATGGTTTAAAATGCTCGATTGCACTTGGAACAATATGAGTTCCATCGACAATCACAGTTTCCCCATGTTCCATCTTGTGTTCTACAAGGTGATCCACCATTTGCTCAGTACGCACTGTTACGTGCCGCGGAATAACTTGGTGTAATACATCCGCATCCTCTTGATAATAAACTGTTAAATCCGCCAATAATAACCTAATTTGATCACGACTGATCGCATAAGGCGTTAAGTGATGACGTGCAATAAAAGAAGATTTACCGGAGCCAGGTGCACCTCGCAATAAAAATAATTTACGCATGCCTAATACTCCAAACTAAATATTTCTAGAAATCACTATAGATTTTACCATAGATAAAAGAAAATCCTTATTCAGAGCACAAAAAAATGCAGCTTTAACTGCATTTAACGTAAAATTTTTTTATTTATAATATTCAATTGATCATCCATAGTATAAACAATTGGCTCTGCATTAGGGACTTCTAGATTAACAATATCATGATCGTTAATATTTTCGAGTTTTTTAATTAAAGCTCTTAAACTAGAACCATGTGCAACAATTAATTGATCTTCGCCATTGAGTAATTTAGGAGCAATATGATCATAGTAATATGGCATTAATCTATTTTGAGTTTGATGTAAACTTTCTGCTCTTGGCATCAAGTGCTGGTCACATAATTTATAACGACGATCAATTACTGGTGATCCTTGTGCCGGAGGAATCGAATTAAAACCTCTACGCCATAATAAAACTTGTTCTACACCAAACACCTTACGTGAAACATCTTTATTAAGGCCTCTTAAAGCACCATAGTGGCGTTCATTTAGTCTCCATGTCTTAGTCATAGGTAACCATAATAAACCACATGTATCAGCTACTATATTAGCAGTAACAATAGCCCTTGATAAAACAGATGTATGAATATGAGTTGGTGCAAAATCAGTAATAGTATTAATTAATTTTCCTGCTTTTTTTGCTTGTTGCTTTCCCTTTTCAGTTAATGGAACATCATTCCATCCTGTATAAACATTTTCAGCATTCGCAACACTTTCACCATGTCTAACTAATACTAACTTTGCAATTTTATCCCACCAAAGATCTAATAATCATTATTATTCCAGCTATTGTAAAAATCACTCCCAAAATCATAAAAGCTACAATTCCGCCTTTATTCGTGGGCTGTTTACGCCTGTTAAATGCATAGGACATATCATAGATACCCATAATTAATACAATTACAGCTGTAAAAATATTTACTGAAAACATCTCTTCACCTAATCTTCGTTATTTCCACGTCCTGGCACAATCATATCGTCATTTTGTCCTCGCTTACATTCTGCCTGTAAAGTTATATGATTGATGCCTAATTCTTTCTTTAGCTTTTTACCAATTTCTTGATAGAGTTGTTCTAGCTCATCTGCACACATATCTGGTGCAACATTTATATGCGCATCCATCATTATAAAATCATCACTATAGCGCCATACATGAACATGGTGAATATTAGTTACTTTTGGAAAAGATAGGACTATTTCATTAACTTTATCAAGATCAATATCGGGATTGGATTCCATCAAAACATTAGCAGCTTTCATAGTAATTTCATAGGCTTCATGTAAAACAAACAATGAAACCAAGATAGTTAATACAGGGTCAAGCCAAGTAACATTCCAAAAGTAAATAAACACCGCACCAATTACAACAGCTACACTAGATAAGGCATCACTAAGCATATGAATAAATGTTGAGCGAACATTTAAGTTACCTTTGGCATCCCTATGCATAGCAAGCATAGAAATTATATTAGCAAGCAAGCCAATAATTGATACTACCAGCATAATACCACCATGGATATGTTCTGGCTCCCAGAAGCGTTGGATTGCTTCCACAAATAACACTACACTGATTACGATTAGAACTACACCATTAGTAAAAGCTGCCAATGTTTCTGCTCTTTCATAACCAAAAGTCTTATTATTATTCCGACTTCTTCTACTAATTAAATGCGCTATAAAAGATAAAATAATCGCACCCACATCGCTTAAATTATGGACAGCATCAGATAAAAGCGCTAATGATCCTGAAAAAATACCGCCCAAAAATTCTGCGATAGTAATAATAACATTAAGCAGTGTAACAAACACATAACGTTTAGTTGTATGGTCCTTATTCATCTAAATTTTCCTTTCGTTATCAGTGTACCAAAAAAGGCCCTACTTATGCAGTAGGACTCTTTTATAGTTTTTCAGCATCGATGTTGTAATCAACAATTTCGAATTTTCCATCATCATGCAAAATTCCACGAGTAACACTACCATTATTTGGAAAGACAATATCATGGATACCATCACTGTCCTTCCAGTATTTAATAGTTAATGTCTTTATAAAATCTCCGTGACTCACTAATAATACTCTTTGTTCATCTTTAGTTAGATCGCGTAAAACATTAATCCCACGAATCATTCTTTTATCTAATTCTTGAGTATTTTCTGCTAAATGACGTGGATCTGCCTTCTTAGTTGCTTCACGGAATTTGTCTAATCCAACCTTATTAATAATTTTGGCCACATCATCTTCATGCCCGATTCCTGCAGCCATCGCTACTTGATCCCAAGTTTGGTTAATATCATCACCCTCGAAAGTTCCAAAGAAAACTTCACGAAATTCTGGCAACTTTCTAATTTTCCCAATATCCGAAACCACATTAGCATCTTTCATTAAATGAACAGTATCAATCGCTCTTTTTAGGTCTGACGAATACATATTATCAAAGTGTACTTGACTTAAAGCATTAGCAGTTCTTTTTAAATCATTAATCCCCTTAACTGTTAATGGAGAATCGCACCAACCTTGAACTTTATTCAATTGGTTGAACATCGTTTCACCATGACGAACTAAATAAACTTCTGTTGCCATATTAACCCTCCTTTTTCATTAATAAACATTGTATCAAACTTAACGCAAATATGCGGTATAAAAGAAGTATCCTGCTTGTGTAAATGCCAATGCAGCAATAAAAATTCTAACTGGTTTTTCTGGAACTCTTCTTAAAATGGCTGGTCCAATATAACCACCAATGAACATACCAATAGCAAGCGGAATAGCTTGTAACCAATAAATTCGTGACGTGAACATAAAAATAATTAAAGCTACCAAATTAGCAAATCCACAAACTACATTTTTTATCGCATTAATTACAATAAATTTTTCATTAGTAATATATGTTAAAAGAACTAATACAATAACTCCACCTGCCGCACCAAAATATCCTGTGTAAACACCCATAATTAAAAGTGCAACTAAATATACTATTTTCAACCACATTGGCTGTTTAGCTGTGTTTAATGCATTATGCTTACCCGAAATGATGATCATAATTCCTGAAAATGCAATAAAAAAAGGTACAGCTTTTTCAAAAACACTAGATGGAAATGAAAGAAGTAACACACATCCCATTACCGACCCAATAACAGTAAATATCGTATAAAACCATGTTTCCTTCCAATGTCCCTTTAACTCTTTGGTTGAAGAAATAGTCGAGCCTATACTTGTCCAAATTAGAGCTGCATCATTAGTCACATTAGCATAAACAGGTGGGATACCAACCGCAAGCAATACTGGATATGATGCTAGTGAAGCCATTGAAGCAACAGATGATAACAATCCACCTGCTACTCCACCAATTAGTAAGAAAATAATTGTCCAAATTGTCATTTCTAATTCCTTTCCTAAAATTGTCTAATTAATTATAATTCTAATGATTACTAACGTAAAAAGAAGGTACTGTATGTCTACATTTAATACATTAATTTTCATTCCAGAAGGCAGCCTTTTAAATGAAAAACTAGCTGTTAAAACTGCCTTGCGTCAAACCTTAAAATACTTCGGTCTTGATTGGGGACCAGCTGAGAGATTAAGATATACCAGTTTGCAAAAGCAATTCAAAACTCTATCAATTACTGAACAAATTGATCTATCTTTGTCTACTTTTTTAAAAAATGATCTTAGTGAAACGCATACCATTTTTGACAATGAAATGAAGAAACAAACTAGATTAGTTAAAGGCGCAATTGAATTTTTAGATGAAATCAGCAGCAAAGTATCTTTAATCTTACTCGCAAAAGAAACAAAAGAACAAATAGAACCGCGACTTATGCCGACAGAACTACTTAGCTTATTTGATCATGCTTATTTTGCTGATGACTTTAAAGAAAAATTGCCTAATAAAAATATCTTTTTCAAAATTCTTAAAGATCATCCTGATATTGATCCCGACAATATTTTAGTAATTGGTACTAATTTAGATGAAGAAATTCAAGGTGCTGAAAATGCCAATTTAAAATCACTTTGGCTTGCTCCTAAAAAAGATAAGATTCCAATTTCACCTCGTCCTACGCTCCATCTCAGTAAATTATCAGATCTCTCATTTTATTTAGACGTTAATTAACTAGTATAATAGAATCAGCATGATAAAAAGAAAGGATGACTTTTAATGACAAAAGTTGCTGTGGTCTTTGCAGATGGTTGTGAAGAAGTTGAAGGTTTAAGTATTGTCGATGTACTTCGCCGATTAAATGTAGAGTGTGATATGGTTGGCTTAACTAGCAAAAAAGTTGATGGCGATCACCACATTGAAATTACTTGCGATAAAGTTGTCAACGATGGTTTGCTCGACTATGATTTAGTTGCATTCCCTGGCGGAATGAATGGTTCAGCTAACTTGCGTGATAATGAAAAATTGCGTGACTTAATGGTTAAGCGTCATGAAGCGGGTAAATGGGATGCTGCTATGTGCGCTGCTCCTCGTGCACTTGCTCATTATGGTGTTTTAGATGATGCTGACTTTACTTGCTATCCAGGTATTCAAGATGAATGCTTAGAGGATCAACCAAATGCTCATTTTTCAGAAAGAATCACTGTTACTGATGACAAACATAAGATTATAACCAGCCGTGGTCCTGCTACCGCATGGGCATTTGCTTATGCGATCGCGGAAGCTTTAGGTGTTGATACCAAGGCATTAAAGAAGGGTATGCTTTACGACTACTTAGCTGAAAATATTCAAGATAGTTTATAATTTTTAGCGCAATTCAAAGGCTTGAAGATATATGTTCTTCAAGTCTTTTTTGATTACATTATTAGAATTAAACAAAAGTATTAGTGCGATTCTTTAAAATAAAAGCCTTGAGATATTACTAACTTTTCAGCCACTTCTCTTTGATTAGCTGTTAAATTATAAAAACTTAATCTCATTCCACCTTCATATAAAACCAAAGCCAAATTATTATTATCCATCAATGCAATTTTCAAACTCATCAAATTTATCATTATCAAATTGAAAAGTCTTTGGAAAAAAGTCCAAATATGCTGTCGTATATGCCTTTTCATCCACTTGATCTAAAATATCGTCTAATTTACTTTCTAACAATCTTTTATAAACTCCTATGAATCTTCAACCAAATCTATCTAACAAAAAAAGCATTCCACTTGGGAATGCTTTTTGATATATAAACGTAAAATCCAAAGATTAACGCTTTGAGAACTTACGGTTAGCAAAACTGGAACAATCATCCAATTTAATACGATTTTATCCAATGTAATCCATACTATTTTTGAATTAATTCAATCTATTATGGAAGAAAACGGAATAAAAATTATTAATCTGGAAAGTACTGTGACCAATTGTGACCAATTTTAGGTCGATTATCTTACTTAACTTCATCCTTATTGGGATGGAGTTTTTTTGATTTATTGTATTTCAACTGAAGCCTAATAAGCTCAAATAAAAGAAAGAAAAATCCAAATTCAATAGTGACACGTAACCATAACCAAGGTATTTGATTACGAAATAAAGTCCCTATTAAAAATAATAAGCAAACTACATACAAAGCATATAAATCGGTTCTACTATCGTTTTCGATCTTCTTTCTAGCTTTCATAATAAAATTTCTCACTTATTTCACTTTTTTATCTTTTTTCATTTAAGCAATGGAATCCAATCTCTCACTTCTTTAGATACTTTATAAGCCTTATGCATCATAGAATTTTCAATTAAATATTGTAGTCCAGAACTTGTAGCATATGTGTCCTGAATATTGCAAATTATAGTTGGGCCTTGAATTGTCGGTTTCAACGACACTCCTTTTATATATCCATCTTCTAAAAGCATTTGCAAAGTTAATACAAATTGCTTTTCTGATATACCGATATTTTCTGAACTTAAAATATCCGGATCTACCTCAATACCATTTTCGTAACAGTACTTTAAATATAAAAGTATCTTATAAGCTATATTGAAGTAATTATTCTTATTAGCCTTTAAATCATTAGGATTATAATCTTGCTTCATTATTTCTCCTCAGTCAGTTTTTCATACATCTTAAATAAATAAGCAACAGCATCACTTTCTGTAGTTCCCTTAACAGGTAACCCATAGGCTTCCATCACTGCACGATCGTTATCTTGATGTGCCTTAAGCAATTCTTTAGGCATAGTTAACGGATCATATAAATCAGCAAGTGAACTATCAGGATATAAAGCACGTGCGTCTAAAATAGCTTGTGCTGTTTTTTCTATTTTTTCTTTTTGCTTATCCGTTGCTGATGGCCATGGAAAGTTATTGTAAACAATTCTATTAGAATAACGATAACTCGGTCCAAAATATCCACATACTGTCCTCATCCATGCCATATGCATATTAGAAGTTAAAACTCCTAAATCATAAAGTGAAGCATCAGGTACAAAAGAAGCCCCATTATTAACAATTACATCTTTAGATACATATCCAATTGGGATATATCTTCTATTTCTCGAGGTTGTTAATGGAATAATTAAATAATCTTCCTTTGGTTGCTTGATTTCCATAAATCTGTAAGGAAATTGCGCTCCATCACGTGTAGCCTTTTTACTACTTGATAATCTAAATTTTCTTACTTTTTCTATTTGCTTTTTAACCAATGGCATTTGACTAATTTCTTTTGGAGTTGCATCTACTAACCATAGACACCATTTCATTTTGTTGTCTATAAAACTCTTTCCATTTGTAAAGGGTCTAAAGAATTTAGAGGATTTTGGTTCTTTTTTTACAAATTCTTCTTTTTCTTTTTTATTAAAAATTAGATACCCACCTTCCACAGGTTTCCCTCCACTTTTCATACTCTTTACCTTACACAATGGAGTTGATCTAGATTTAATAATGATATTATCTGCATCTAATAGGTATGCATTAATATATGAACATTCTAAGATTTTTTGATTATCAAAAATAAATTTTGGTTTATTTTTTTTAGTATACGAAAAACCAACTATTACTACATATACTGTTGCACCTTGAGAAGCTTCACTTGTCCATTTAAAAGGACGATAAGCAAAATCAATATCGATTCCCATATTGAATAGAGCTTCCCATAAAGGACCTACTTGCTGTCCTTCAACTATTGAGTCCGTAGCAACAAAGGCTGTCTTAATTGTTGTATTTTTCATCATGTCAGCTGCCTTTTTGTACCAACATGCTACGTAATCAAGAATACCACCTATTTTTCCAAAAATTTCAAATCTTTCATCTGATTGTTCTGATGTTAACATCTTTTTAGAATGTGATTCTTTATTAGACACTCTTCCTGTATTAGATACAAATGGTGGATTACCCATTATATAATGACATGCATAGCTAGGAATAACCTCATTCCAATCCATTCTTAAAGCATTACCTTCATGAATATTTGTATATGTTTTCAAAGGCAAGAAATCCCAATCAGCGTAGAAAATATCCTTAGTTTCTTCAAGCATTTGACTTTCTGCAATCCATAAAGCAGTTTTTGCCACAGAAACAGCAAAATCATTGATTTCGATACCATAGAATTGTTGAATCGAAACTTTAATAATATCTTGAGCCTGTCCAACATCAAGAGAAGGATTAGGATAAATTAGCTTAATAGCATCATTTTCCAAGCGCCTCAATTGTAGATATGTTTCAGTTAAAAAATTACCCGAACCACAAGCAGGATCAAAGAATGTTAGATTAGCTAATTTATCTTGAAATGCACTAGCCTTCTTCTTTAATTTTGCCGGTTGCTTGACCTTCTTTAATTCATTCAATTCATCCTTCAATTCATCTAAGAATAATGGATCAATTACCTTATGAATATTTTCTATAGAAGTATAATGCATCCCTCCTTGACGTCTAGTATCTGGGTTCAATGTTGATTCAAATACTGCACCAAAGATAGTAGGACTAATTTCAGACCAATCAAATTCATCACTTGCTTTGCTAAGTAATAAATCTCTCAATTCATCAGTAAATGGCGGAATCTCAATATTTTCATCTGAAAACATCCCACCATTAACATATGGAAATTGGGCTAATTTAGGTTCATCATCTTCAAGATATGGATCACGATCTTTAACTTTTGTATCCAATACTTTGAAAAGGTTAATCAAAGCTTTACGCATATGTCTGGCATCAAATTCTTCAAGATAATCATGAAACATATTCTTTTTGCCAAAAATGCCAGCGTCTTCGGCATACAAACAAAATACAATTCGCACACAAAGTTGATTAATACTCTTTTGCGAATGTTCATTATCTGGATTTTTGTATTGATCTAAAAGTTCATCATAAATTTGACCAACCAGTTCACCCGCACTTAAGGAAACCTGTTTTTCTTTTTCTAGATGTTCATTACTCTTATCTACTAAGAATTCAAGTTGATAATAGCTAGTTTCAAGGTCTTTTAATTCAATATTCACCGGTTCTGAATTAGGATGTTCCATATCATAGATACGGAATTCTCTAAAGTTACAAGTAACAATCCAACGTGGTCGGCGTGAATATGGTAATGCAGCAGAATATCTTTGAGCCTGTTGAAAAGGCGTAAGCAAACTACCATCAGACTGTTTTATAGCCTTGTCTAAATCCTTATTACTTCCTTTTTGTTCAATCATCACATGTGTTTGCTCAATGTAGCCATCAATAAAACTATCATGTGATAATTTTACTTTTTCTTCAAACTTAATGAAGTTTTCTGGATTTTCAACACCTAAAACTTCACGCAACAAAGACAGCCAAAATGATTGACTGTCTTGTTTTTCTCTTCCACGATCTTTCCAGTCTTCAATAAACTGCTTAGCATTTCTTTTTTGTGTTGTTACGTCCATTGTTATACTCACTTTGTTTAGGATTCAATAAGTAGATTATATCTCAACTATTTTTTGGCTTCTATTCACTATCTAAAACTTCATCCAAATCGATTTCGGCTTGTAAGTTGTCACAAAAGAACGGATCCATCTCAGACTGTTCTTCTATTAAAGTGCTAATATAGGTTTCCCCTGCATCTATAACTTTTTCTCTCATTTCAGACCATGGTCTATCTGAATTAGTTACTGGTTGATGCGCATACCATTCTGGACCATTAACTAAAGATTCCATAAGATCATCAGTTTCATATTTAATAATCGAAGAAAACATATTAAATATTTCTAATCCATTATTATGGCTATCACTAACATATTTTTTTAATACTTTTGGAATTTCCTCAACAAAATATTTTTCTAATCTGTTATCTAATTTCTTTGTTCCTTTATCGAAAAAGAATTCTTGATGTGTTTTTTTTATCTCATCCGAAACATAATAGTATACATATGCTGTAGCTGACACAAGTGAATTAAAAACAGCTGAATCATCTGGCTTTTCAGGTCCAAGCGAATTCTCATACTTAGCAAAAATTTTTGTAAAAGGTAAGTAGGTATATAAGCAATTATGAACAAGATCACTATATTCTGTACTTTGTTCCAAATATGTGACCCCTGTTTCAAATACCTCCCACATAAAATAATCATATTCACTGTCTTTTCCCCACACTAATTCATATTGTGAAGAAAATTTAAGATTCCTAACAATACATTTTGATATTTTATCGTTCAATAAATACGGATTTCTTTTAGGTATTCTCTTATTATGCATAATACTAGATAATAATTTTTCTCTATTGTAATATCCATCAATTATTTGAAAATTCATAACTTTTAATTTTTGCTTTCTTTTTAACACACGATTAGCAATTTTAGTATAAATTTCTTCGGTAAGTTCCTGGATCGAATTCATAAGCAATCTCTTTCTAAAAAAGTAGTAGAAAATTTTTAAAAATATTTTATTTATACACCCATTCTACTACTTAAATTTGATAGATAATGTATTTAAATCAAAAAAGGACGTGATTATCATGTACTAATCAAAAAACAAGATTAATTATCAAAAAAGAAAGGAAAAATTTAATATGAAAATTAGACGAAATTCAGGCTACTCAAAAGAGGTAGCAAAAATGTACATTCCTAGTGATGTACAAATCTTTTCACTGTCAACTGAACTCACCAAACAGGTTAAGTGGATTGATGGTAAACCCACCAATGAAATAAATGGTTATCAAGCTTGGTTTGTCGCAGAAGGTACTGAACCTTTTAAAGTTAAATTTACTAAAAGAGTCAGTCTTCCAAAAATGTTAAATCAAATTTCATTAACAAATCTTGAGGCTTGTGAAGTTGGATCAAATGTGTATTTTAAAGCAACAGATCTCGAGGTGATTAACTAATGTTACATGAAGAAACTTCTCGATATATCACTCAATGTTTAAATATGGCACTAGATCTATCGGGTGAAACAAGCTATACCAACAGCTTCAAAGTGATGGTCAAATCCGATGGATTTCTATTCATTCCCAGAATGCCCGCAAGTTATCCACTTGATAATGATCTGTATCAACGGATTTATAAAATTGCTAATGCGGCATTATACCCATATAAATCATTGTTAAAGCAGTCAACCATGTATCTAGTAGCAACAGATGATGTTGATTTTGGTTCAAAAAGAGCCTTCTACTACCCTTGGACTGGCGTAAGTAAAAGACTCCAAATCTCGGATATGAAATCATATCTTGCTTCTGATACTACTAAAGAAATTCAAATCATGCAAGATGTATCCATTGACTATAATAAAGTCACTTCAATCTTAATTGCTGGTAATAGTGGATCTGGAAAATCATATGCATTAACATACCTGCTTACGATGTTACATTTAAAAAATATTTCGGATCTTTATATCATTGATCCAAAATGTGACGTACCAGCACGTTGGGCTCATATTTATGGACTAGATGATAGAACTATTTTTCCAACTCAAGAAATCTCAAATAGTGACTTTGTCAACCGATGTAATGAGATTTTAGCTAAATTAGTTAAAACTATATACAACAGGCAACGGATTTTATACGAAAATCCACATCATCAATTTAAACATCTTACAGTTTGCATTGATGAGGTGTTGGCTCTTACAGATGGTTTGCCGAAAAAGATTAAGGATAGTTTCTTTTCATTACTATCACAAATATCTCTTTTAGGAAGAGCAACACGAGTTCATCTCTTATTAATAAGCCAACGTTTCAGCAATGACGCTATTCCAATAGCTGTTAGAGAGCAAGCTAACATTTGCTTGCAACTTGGTAACATCAACAGGAAAACAACTCAATTTCTTTTCGATATTGACCCAGATGGCATTTTAGTGCCTACAGGAAAAGGAACTGGCTTATTTCAAATAACCGACAATACTCATCCTTTTCAGGTACTACCTTTGTTAACGCCTACTTATAAGATTAAGGACGGTATTTTATGACAAAACCCATTGAATATAAGCCTAGTCCATTTAGGCTATACTTTCCATTAATAATGTTTTGCAGTAGCTTAATATTAACACTCGTAAATATTGGACTGTATCATTTTTGGAAATACTCAGATATTTACCTATTAATTACAAACGTAATTAATATTGTTGGATTTTTTATTATTGTAATCATTCAAATAGTTCGTTCCACCTTTATTAACCACATTAAATCTCTATTTCTAACTTGGGATATCCATCACAAGCTAATTATTCCAAAGCAAATTAGTGATTTTACGACTAAGCCCAAGTCAAGCCCAACCAATGACATTTATAACTCATACCTGCGTCAAACGTATGGAGAATTTGTACACAATAACCTGTATATCTGTGTTAGAATTCCCAACAATATTGAAGTTGCTAAATTACTGGATGATAAATTAATCAAGTTACGTGAAAGCATTGTTAATCAATATCCTAAATATTCTTTCACAGGCTTTGAACGTAAAGGTGTTTATCTAATTAGTGTAGGTACAAAATAAGATTCTACGAGCGCCGTAGCACGCGTGCCCTGCCAAGGGATAACGCGTAAGCGAAGGCGCTCGTAACTTTATACAGTTCTTCTGTGTAAATATTATAAAAAACATTGATATATCGGGGCTGAGAGCTTGTTATCAGCCCCGAAAATGAAATGTGTAATTTGTGTAAAAAAGGAGAAAACAAAATGTGAAAAAAGCAATCAGAGCTAGACAATTCATGTACACTCAAGATCTTGACCATTTACCATTTAAAAAAGAAGATTTAAAAACACTATTGGAAAAATCCTCTGCCGAAGAATGGGCATACATACTTCATGATAAAGATATTGGCAAAAATGGAAAAACTATCAGACCTCATTTTCATGTAGTTATGAAGTTTAAAGATGCAAAGACAATTTCTCGTGTAGCAAAACTATTCAATGATAAACAAGAATATATTGAAGTTTGGAGAAATACGATCGGGAATGCATATAGCTATTTAATTCATGAAACTAGTAATGCCAAAGATAAACACCATTATGATCCTATTGAAGTAGTATCTTCATTTGATTTTGAAACTAAAATCAAACAGATTAGAAAAAAAGTAGCTAAACTTTCTAAGAAAGATATAGACGACTTAATTGATGATTATTCTAACGAAATTTTGACGAAAACTGACCTTCAAGAAAAAATTGGTGTTTTAGAAATGGCAAAACACAAGACACTTTTAGATCACATTGATGATATTTTAGCTTACAAAAAACATCAAAAATTTCTTAAAGACTTTCAAGGACAAAAGTGCACAACTTATTGGATTTATGGAGAATCAGGAATCGGTAAAACAAAAATGGTCCGTGAAATTCTTGAGCAACTTCATCCAAATAATTTTGTAGTTCTTGGTTCACAACGTGACCACTTTCAAGAATATCGTGGAGAAGAATTTATAGTCATTAATGATTTACGCCCTCGTGACTATGAATACGGTCAATTGCTGACTTTACTTGATCCTTGGGAAATCGATAAGATGGCACCAGCAAGGTATCATGATAAGTATCTCAATGCCAGAGCTATCTACATTACAACCCCTTACAGTCCAATGGCTTTTTATAATGAATCAGGTATTGTAAATTCTTTGATTGATTCTTTTGAACAATTAAATAGAAGAATCCTATCTCTCCATCTTACTAGTGACACGTACAATCAAATGAAAGCTGACTTAATAAGAGATGACCAAATAGCTGAAGCAATATGGAAGATTAAAAAGACAAAAAGCACTAGTCAAACTGATAACGACAAAAGTAATGACTAGCACCCTACAAAAATATCTTATTCTATTTTTGTTTCTTATACAATTTTAGGAGAAAATCTATGGCTAAATTATTAACTCGCGAAGAAGCTTCAAAGTATATCGGTATCGATCCGAAAACTTTTGATAAAGTTTTTCGTGCTAATCCTGAATTTAAAAGATTTCCACTAAGTGACCATAGCGAGCGTTTTACTATCGAAAGTATTGAAGACTTCATAAAACAAAAAGAAACAACTTTAAAGAAAATTTGATTGAAGGTCGACCATCTGCTACATTAAATCTAGTAAGATGATCGACCTTTTATTTTTGAAAGGACGATTTAAACACATGGCAACTATTGAAAAACGTGGCTCTTCATACAGAGCTAGAGTAACAATTTATCAACATGGAAAGCGTGATTATTTAACCAAAACATTTAAGACAGAAAATGAAGCGAAAGTTTGGGGAACTACTCTAGAACTTGAAAAAGCAAAAGGTAAAGCTATTGCACATCAAAACACACTTTTTAAAGATTTCTATTACTTATATGTACATACCATCAAAGTTAATGATGTTAGAAAAGCTACATTCAATAATTATTTAAAAGCTGGATTAGTAATTAATAACCTCTTTCCTACTGCCAAACTAGGAAAACTAGATGATGTACAAATGCAAAAAATTTTAGATAAGTATGGAGAAACACATTCTAAAAAGACTGTAGTTGAATTATTAAAGAAAATTAGGACCGCTCTTCGTTATGCTTACGCAAAAGGATACATTTATAATGACTTTGCTAGTCTGCTTAAAGCTCATGGTAAGGAATTACCTAAGCGTAATAAAGCTTTATCAATGTCTGATTTAACTAAGTTAAAACATTATTTACTTGAACATACAGACGATGAATTTAACCTGATGGTCTTACTTGAAATTAGTACTGGTTTACGACGCGGTGAAATTTTAGGTATCAAACCAGAAGATGTACATTATGATGGTCAATATTACTGCGTTGAAGTAAGAAGGTCAATAAGTCCGACTACTGACGACACTAAATTAAAAACTAAACATTCTAGACGTAGTGTAACTATTCCAAAAGATGTTTATGACCTATTAAAAACAATACCAAGCAAAGCTTCAGGCTACCTATTTGATTGGTTTAGTTTTAAGCAATCCGAGCTACTTAAAAAATTACTCAAAAAAATAGGTATCCCCTCAACCACATTTCATGGTTTAAGAGATACCCACGCTTCTTTTTTATTTAGTAATAATATTCCTTTATCTTATGTTAGCAGAAGATTAGGACATGATTCAATCTTAACTACTGAAAAATATTATCTGGAATTAATGCCAGAAAAAAAGCACTCGCAAGATGCGAATGCTTTAAATCTATTGGCTTCCCTATAGTATTGTGACCATAGGTGACCATTTGAAGTCTCGAAAACGTTGATATAACAACATTTCTGATAGTAAATATTAACGCTTTGAGAATTGTGAAGCTTTACGGGCTTTCTTCAAACCTGGCTTCTTTCTTTCCTTCATTCTTGGGTCACGAGTCAAGAAACCTGCCTTCTTAAGTGGACCACGGAAGTCTGGGTCAACTTCAAGAAGAGCACGAGCGATACCAAGACGGATAGCTCCAGCTTGACCTGAGAAACCACCACCGTTAACGTTAACGTGAATGTCGTATTGACCTTCAGTTTCAGTTAAAGTTAAAGGTTGCTTTAAGTCCTTAACTAAGTTAGGGAATGGAATGTATTGATCAATATCTTTACCGTTAACAGTAATCTTACCGTTACCTGGTACTAAACGAACACGTGCAACTGAGTCCTTGCGGCGACCAGTACCTGTGTATGCAGCTTGTTGTGCCATTATTTAACCTCCTAGATTAATTTGTTAATATCTAACTTTTCAGGCTTTTGTGCTTCATGCTTGTGATCTTCACCAGCATAAACGTGCATCTTCAAGAATTCTTGGTGACCAAGAGTGTTCTTTGGAAGCATGCCCTTAACTGAGATTTCAACCATCTTAACTGGGTTATTAGCAAGCAACTCACCGTAAGAAACAGCCTTCAAGCCACCGCGCCATGATGAGTGGTGGTAGTAGAACTTGTCTGAAGCCTTTTTACCAGTCAACTTAATCTTTGAAGCGTTGACAACAATAACGTTATCACCGCAATCAACATTAGGTGTGTATTGAGGCTTGTTCTTACCTCTCAAAATAGTGGCTACAGCTGCAGAAAGACGACCAAGAGATACGTCAGTTGCATCAATAATGTACCACTTACGTTCGATTTCACTAGATTTTGCTAATGGTGTAGTACGCAATTTAAATTCCTCCGTTTATTTGCAGTTTGAAAACAATAAGTTTCCGGGGCCTATCGTGGACAAACATACTATACTAGAGTACGTCCTTTTAGGAAAAATGTCAATTATAAATACTGGTCCTGACGATATTTTTGCGGTATTTCATCATAAAAAACATGATACAAATATAAGCCACTTCCCTGAGCTGTTTGTCGAACTTCTTGTCTATCTTTAGCTGCAATTACTCGCCGCAAGTCATGTAAAGGTCGACGCTCATTACCTATTTCAAGTAAGGCTGCGACCATAATTCTAACCATATTATAAAGAAAACCTGAACCGATAAAATCAAATACTATTTCATTTTCTTTTTCATCCTTAGTGATATTAATATAATAAATTGTTCTGACTTTATCTTTAATTTGTCCACCACTTGCAGCAAAACTAGTAAAATCGTGTTTTCCTAATAGATCTTGGGCCGCTATTCTCATTTTTTCAAGATCTAATTGATAAGGAAAATGCCCTGTATAAAATCTTTTAAATGGGTTTACAAAGTAATCTAAACTTAATCGATATCGATACCACTTTCCTTTTATTGAATATCTAGCATGAAAGTCCTCATCAACTATCTGACAATCCGTAAATACAATATCCGTTGGCATCATCGAATTTAATGCTAAAATCATCCTATTCGCTGGTATTTCTTTGCCTGGATAATCAAAATGTATCACTTGTCCAATTGCATGAACACCTGCATCAGTTCTACCAGAACCTTGAACAATTATTCTTTTCCCCTTAGTCATTTTTTTCAAAGCATCTTCAACTGTTCCCTGAACAGTTCTTTGATCAGGCTGTAATTGAAAGCCATGAAATAAGTGCCCATCATAGGCCATTGTCATTTTATATCTAGTTAACATAATTAGTGTGTCCTAAAAATTAATAATAATCCTACTAAAAGTACAAAATAGCCTAAAGAAATCAAATCATATTTTGACCAATTTAATACACGATATTTCGTTCTACCGCTACTTCCCCGATATCCTCTTGATTCCATTGCAGTTGACAAATCAAGAGCTGTCTCTAACGAATGAATAAACAAAGGAACTAAAATTGGTGTAACTGCTTTTGCCCTTTTTATTAATCCGCCATCATTAAAATCAGCCCCACGTGATCTTTGTGCATTCATTATTTTTAACGTTTCATCAAATAACGTAGGCACGAAGCGCAAAGCAATCGAAATTACTAATGCAATTTTATCTACTGGAACTTTAAATATTTTTAGCGGTTTAAGTAACCACTCCATTGCATCTGCAATTTCCAAAGGCATTGTGGTAACAGTCATTACAGTTGATATCAAAATAATTAGTGTAAATCTAATAAAAATATAAATTGCATTAATCAAACCATAGCTTGAAAGTGTAAAAATCCACCATTGCCAATAGATCTTACCACCCGTCATAAAAAATAGCTGTAATAGCGATGTAAAGAATATTAACCCAATCAAAGGTTTAACTCCATCCCAAAATACATTTATTTTTAATCCTGTAGCAAAAACTGCTAAAAAGCAAAATAAAGTAATGATTGCATATGTTAACGGATTGTTAGCTAAAAAAATTACAAAAATAAATAAAATAGTAATTAATAATTTCCCTCGGGGATCCATTTTATAAATAAGAGAATGCCCCGGAATATATCTACCAACAATTATCTTACTCATAAAATTCACCCTCTAGGTTATTTTTAATCCCATCAATTAATTGATCAATTGTTAATGGATTTTTTAAAAATTTATAATTATTTAATTCTGATGCAAATATACCAGTAACAGGCTCAGATAAATTATGCTTTTTCAGCCATTTTCTATCTGCAAAAATATTTTCAGGAGTATCATGCTTAATTAATTTTCCCTTTTCCATTACGAGTACATCATTTGCATACTCTGCAACATCATCCATATTATGTGTAACCAAAATTACAGTATGACCTGCTTTTTGATAATCTAAAAACAATTGCATCATATCGTGCCGAGATTTTGGATCCAAGCCTGCCGCAGGTTCATCCAGACATAAAATCTGAGGCTCAATCGCCATTACACCTGCAATAGCTACTCTTCTCATTTGTCCACCAGATAATTCAAAAGGAGATTTAGAAGCAAGTTCTTCAGATATCCCCACTTTCTTCATCCATTTAAGTGCCTTATTTTTAGCTTCTTCTTCAGTTGCACCGAAATTCTTAGGTCCAAATTCAATATCTTCTAGAACCGTATTTTCAAACAATTGAACTTCAGGGAACTGAAAAACGAGACTTACTTTTTTGCGTAATCGTTTTAAATTTTTATTACTTGTCTCAGGTGTAATATGGTATCCCACAATGTTAATTACCCCGGCACTAGGCTTCAATAAAGCGTTAAAATGCTGCATTAAAGTAGACTTACCACTTCCTGTATGTCCAATCAATGCAACAAAACTATTATCAGCTAATTCAAATGAAACATTATCTAACCCTTTTTTCTCCATTGGAGTTTCTGGAGAATATATATAATCTACTTTTTTGAATTTAATTGACATAGATATTGCTCCAATTCATCTTGTGTTTTTATACTTTGTGGCACTTTAATTCCAGTTTCCTTTAACTTTAAAATTACTTTTTCTACAAATGGTATATCTAAACCTATTTCTTGTAATAATTCTGGTTTACTGAAAATATCTATTGGACCACTTTGAGCAAGAATTTTCCCATCATTTAAAACAATTACATCGTCTGCTAAACTTGCTTCATCAATATCATGAGTAATTGATATAATAGTTAAATTTTTATCGATCATCAATTGTCTAATTATTTTAAGAATTTGGTTTCTCCCATTAGGATCAAGCATCGATGTCGATTCATCCAAGATAATAATATCTGGTTCTACCGCAAGAATACCAGCGATTGCCACCCGTTGCTTCTGTCCTCCAGAAAGATTAGCTGGCTCTGCATTTATATAATCTAACATACCAACATCAGATAAAACTCGATTAACAATTCTAATCATTTCATTTCTAGGTACTCCCCTATTCTCCAATCCAAAAGCTACATCATCACCTACAGTAGCACCAACAAATTGATTATCTGGATTTTGGAATACAATACCTACTTTTTCTCTAACATTCCATACAGTTTTAGAATTTAAAGTTATACCCGAAACAATAATTTTACTATTTGCATCAGCATCAGGTAGAAGCAAACCATTTGTCAATTTTGAAATTGTAGATTTACCACTTCCATTATGTCCTATTAATGCAGTCCATGAACCTGACCTAATTTTAAAATTAATATCATTGAGGACAGGCTTTTCAGTATCAGGATAAGTAAATGAAACATGTCTAAATTCAACGGCGTTGTTTTTTGACACTATTACACTCTCCTTTCATAAAGATAATTACATATTAGTAATTGTAACAGAAAAAAGAGCAAAAAAAATCACCCATGAAGAGGGATGATTCTTAATCATCTAAGCTAGACTAAGCTTACGCCATCATCTTTACGCTTATTCTCACTTTCATGGATAATTCTTAATACGTATTAAGTTGTGATTATTCTAGATTAAACTAATTCAAGAATAACCATTGGAGCAGCGTCACCTTTACGAGGAACAGCTAACTTCATAATTCTAGTGTAACCACCATTACGATCCTTGTAACGAGGTGCTACATCACTAAAAAGCTTTTGCAATGCTGACTTAACAACAACTGCATCCTTTTCTTCGTGGATATCTGCAACTTCGTTACGTACAAATGCTGCAGCCTTTCTTCTTGAAGCTAAATCGCCGCGCTTACCTAAAGTGATCATCTTTTCGGCAGTCTTACGAACTTCTTTAGCACGAGTTTCAGTAGTAACAATGCGTTCGTTCATGATTAATTGAGTAGTCATTTCTCTTAGCATTGCTTTTCTGTGAGCACTATCGCGACCTAATTTACGGTATGCCATGGGTTTGCCTCCTTTTATTACTAACTAGTCTTCTTGACGAAGTGAAAGACCTAAGTCAGTTAATTTATTCTTTACTTCTTCCAATGATTTACGTCCTAAGTTACGTACACGCATCATATCTGATTCTGTCTTATCAGTCAACTCTTGAAGAGTGTTAATGCCAGCACGTTTCAGGCAGTTATATGAACGAACAGAAAGATCAAGTTCTTCAATTGTCATTTCGAGCTTCTTTTCTTTCTTATCGTCTTCCTTTTCCACCATTACTTCGCTGAATTTAGTATTTGCATCAGCTGATTCAAACACCTTGAAATGTTCAACTAAAATTTTAGCAGCAAAACTAAGGGCGTCATTAGGCTTGATTGAACCGTCAGTCCAAATCTCAAAAGTGAGTTTGTCAAAATCGTCTCTCTTACCAACACGAGTTGATTCAACTTGGTAATTAACCTTTTTAATTGGTGAGAATAGAGAATCAACAGGAATTACTCCGATTGGCATATCATCACTCTTATTGTCACTTGCTGCAACGTATCCTCTACCATTTTTTACGGCGAGTTCCATGTGCAAGTGTCCACCTTCAGCAATGGTACAAATATATTGATCTGGATTTAAGACTTGAACATCTGCATCAACTTTAAGATCATCAGCAGTCACTGTGGCAGGACCTTCAACGTCTAATTCAATAACCTTTTGTTCATCTGAAAGAGACTTTAATTCAAGCTTCTTTAAATTCAAAATGATTTTGGTTACATCTTCTCTAACGCCAGGAACTGTTGAGAACTCGTGTAAAACGCCATCAATTTGCACATAAACAAGTCCAGTACCCGGAATAGAAGTAAGTAATACTCTTCTTAAAGAATTACCTAAAGTAGTACCAAAGCCTCGCTCAAGTGGTTCAACAACAAACTTACCGTAAGAATCTTCTTGTTCAACAACGGTAATATTTGGTTTTTCAAATTCAATCATTACTGGGCCCCTTTCAAAACGT
>SKEZ01000244.1_pt1 | contig 51913 bp, 74 predicted proteins | sample 4843881 | NCBI WGS metagenome assembly SKEZ01 (sample SAMN11008796, study PRJNA524170) | human gut metagenome | isolation source: fecal sample from pouch patient p1, p46 | place: Israel: Tel-Aviv | reverse complement strand
TACTCCCAATACTTATATCGGTACGGCTGTTACTACAAGCCCTACGGCCCCAACTTCATATGAATCATATACATGGTCCAGATTTAAGGGTGCACAAGGAGAAAGAGGCGAGCAGGGTATACCCGGTATAGATGGAGAGAACGGGCAAACCAGCTATCTCCATATTAAATATTCTGACGATGGTAGTAGCTTCACAGCTAACAACGGTGAGACTCCCGGTGTATACATGGGTGTATATGTAGATTTTGTACAGGCAGATAGCAATGTGTTTGCCGATTATACTTGGTCTAAAATCAAGGGCGAAGCAGGTAACGACGGCAAAGGAGTGAAAGAAGTTGATGTCTTATACTACCTTTCGACTTCTTCCAGTTCCTTAGTTGGTGGTTCTTGGTCTAGCACTTCTCCCACGTGGCAAAACGGCAAATACTTATGGTCTAAGACCAAGGTCACTTATACGGACAATTCTACATGGGAAAGCGATCCGGTTTGTATTACTGGAAGCCAAGGACAAACAGGATTACCCGGTGCTATGATTCGTCCACGAGGTAAATGGGATAAAAATACTGAGTATTATCATAATGATGCATTTGTAGATGTTGTAATATACGACGGATTAAATTGGTTATGTAAGACAACTCATACGTCTACCTCTTCTTTCGATTCAACGAAATGGGAAGATTTCCACGATTTTGAAAACGTAGCTACTAACGTCCTTTTGGCTCAGAACGCAACTATTGATGTGCTCGGTACTTCGGGGATATTTGTGGGTAATATGGAGAAGACAGAGGGTTGGTTAATGACTGAAGGCTCCATCAAGCATAATCAGACAGGTGTTGAGTTAACTGCTGACGGAAAAATATCTCTTCCTGAAAGTGGGGGAATGACCGTAGGCGGAAAGACTTTCATAGAAGCCGGGAAGATAAAGACGGAGTTTATTGATGTTGATACTCTTCAAGTAACCCACCTTAAAGGTGCGATTGGGTCATTTAAGAAACTAACAGCAAATAATGCGGCAGGAGAAGAAGTTGGATCAATAACCTTTGGAGATACAGCAGATACTAAGTCTTCTTTAAATATAGATTTTAAAACTACTCGGTTTGGCGGTGATTTATACCAACAAGGGTATAACTACGATGAAGGTCGCTCATGGAGATTTTACACATCTGACTTGTGGTGCAGAGGGGAGTTCGGGCATAGAGTAATGACTACAATTAAATTTTCATCAAATATTGGGGGGGATTTTTACGCACATATCTATAATTATGGAACAGATTCCACTTATCATAAATATGCGCAATCAGGACAACCTATAGATTGCATTGTTATGAAAGGAAATGGAAGTTATGTTTTGCGTATTTGCGATTCTGCAGCATTCAAGAAAGTGACGGTTGTTAATAACTCTGATTATCCTAAAAGAGTGGTATATAATCAGCCTAGTTCTCTAACTTATACTATTGAACCTTGGAAGTTCGTAACATTTGTGACAGCTGATATTGCTAAGACTTCCCCACCATATTACGTTAATAACCTGTTTATTAAATAATTGTAACAATGAAAATAGATTTTAGAAAAATTGAAGTAAAGGATATCGAGGGAAAGGAGAATTCACTTGATATTTCAAAAATGTTAGGTAATGCGATTTACCAAAAGACTTCTGATTTAGGAGAATTGGAGCTTGCGCAAAACATTTATAAGAACGGTGAAGTGGAATTGTCTCCTGAACAGGCAGAACAAATCAAAGGGTATGTGAAAACAAACTTTGTAGCATTTGTTCAGGTAGCTGTCAACGAAGCTCTTTCAAAAGTAAATCAATAACTTAAAAAACAGATAAACCTATGATTCTACTAGTATTAATGTCATTCATCCTCATCGCCGGGTATGTCTTTGCGATGACAAAGAAGGGTAAAGAAATCCCTTATTCAATCAGTGATACCTACTACGCCCTGACGCATAAGTTCTGGTTTACTCTTTGCATGGTCGGTTCCGGCGCATTGCTTCTTCCGGCTGCATTGGAAGCCAGTTCCGAGAACAGCCAATTTCTTGTATTCCTTTCTGTTGTCGGAATGGGAGTGTTGGGTGTGTCTCCCAACTTTAAAGGAAGCCAGAAGGTATCACATTGTATCGGTGCCGCCATGTCTTTAATCTTCTCCCAAATATGGGTAGGTTGTAATGCCTGGTATTGGCTTTTTCTATGGGCGGGATTTATTGCATATTTGGCTATTTCGATAAGTGAGAACTGGACGGGTAACTTCATTGTGACTCTTGTCAAAAGGAAGCCGATGTTCTGGGTTGAGATAGTTTCGTTGTTAACTGTTTATCTGACTTGCTTGATATGAAGAAGAATACAAAAGAAGATATACAGGTATGGACCGCAGTAGGAATGTTGTTTGCAGGAGTCGGACTATCCGTTGCGGGTTTTGTTGTAGAGCCGCTAGGACAGATCCATGATAGCGTATTATGGTTTTTTGCTCAATGTCTGATATATGCTGGTAGTATATTTGGGATTGGCATCTATGTTAACGGTAAGTTTAACAGCTTAGTTGATAGACTGAACAATAAAGAAACAAAGAATGATGAGCTGGATAAGGGAAAGTAACCGTATGAAACACTTGCTCTACGCTATTCCGGCAGGTGTACTTCTGACGATCTTGTTTGTCGCGGGGCTGGCTGCCGGCATGGAATTTAAAGACCGCGCATACGGGAATAAATGGGATTGGCTTGATATTGCTGCTACATTAATAGGAGGAGTTATTGGTCAGGTGATCCAGGTTGTAGTATTAATATTGATTTTATAGGAGGAAAGATATATGGGAAAGTATTTCACGATAGCCGAAATGGTAAAGAGTGAAACGGCAGATAGGTGCGGCATTGACAATCGTCTGCCAAAATCATTAATATGTAATGTGAATGGTTTGATAGACAATGTTCTTGATCCTCTCCGTGAAGCCTATGGTAAGCCTGTCACTGTAACGAGTGGGTATCGTTGTGAGGTCTTGAATAAGGCCGTAGGAGGAAGTAAGACCAGTGAACATATGAAAGGAATGGCTGCTGATATAGTTGGTACCCCGAACACAAAGGAGGAAAACAAAAGGCTGTTCAATCTCATACAGGAGCTTGACCTTCCTTTTACACAGCTAATAGACGAGAAGAATTTCTCATGGGTTCACGTTAGCTATGATAGCTGTAACGTGAAAAAGCAGATTTTAAAATTATAAATTATAGGAGGAACAGTCATGGCAGATTTACAATTTACTAAAATAGAAAATTTAGATCTTTACGCAGCAGAGGTAGTAGTTAACAGCAATTTCAATATTCATCTTAACCGTAATTCCGGTTCGGGGATCAGAATCTATCAGAAGACAGGCGATGAAATAGAGACAATGGATGATAGAACGGCTGATGCCCGAGGTTTTGATCCCGTGCTTCTTCCGGGGTATATACAAGATGATTCCGGTAAGGTGTTTGATTATGATTTTGACGCCCTGGTTTATCCGAAGGTGATTCGCATCGAAAGCTATACCGAGGTAACAAGTGGAATATTAACCGAATCCGGCAATGAAGCTTAACAGGTTGTCATTAAATACAATAGGGTTGAACCGTATCGGCTTGAATCGAATCGGTTCAACTTCCGTTGGTTCTTCCGCTACCGACCGTCCCTACATCTCTCCCGATGTATTGTCTGCCTTGGCAGGTGTATGGATAGCTGATGGCAAGAGCAACACTGATCCCGACCGCAATATCATCAAGAACAAGCTTCCTGGCAGGGGAGGGGATTTTGAGCTTCTCAACTTCGCGTATACGCTTAATAGCGGGTATGGGAAGTATGAAGAAGACTTTACTCAAAAGCCATATTGGTACCCATATAAAGGAGTAGATGCAACTCCTAATAAGTTATCTTTAAACTCAGATTTTAAACCTTCTGAGAAATGGATTATTTATAAACCAAAAGGAAATACTTTAAATGATTTTAAGGTAAGAGTATCGGGTATACCAAGTGACGGAAGTTTGACATTTTTAATGGACGGTTATTCTAAAAGTATTCACATAGTAAATGGAGATAATGATATAAAATTTGATATACCTACTACGCTGGGTTCATCAGGTTTTTGGATTGGCAAAGTAGGATTATCAGATTGGTCTAATCTAGTAATAGAGCAAATCCCTTCTTTCCAAGGCTCACTATGTACTGACGGAGTCAACGACATGATTGTCAGTCAGAATCCTGTATCCGAGATGCTGGGCGGAAGCAATGAGTTAACGGTGGTGTCCATGATGTGTCAAATTAGTGATACATCCGATTCTGTTAATAGAAATAACTGGTTATTTACCCCTACTTCTTATTTGGAATCTAAGATAGAAAAAGGGAAAACCGGGAAAACTGGAATATACGGCTATACTTCAACCGATATAAGAAACGGTCAGATATCTAATGTAAACACCATACTGGGAGATAAAAATGATTATATAGCTAACAGTTTGTTAGATTCTACGGGATTAGATTATTTTTCTGTTGAAGGATTTAATAATCAAGGGATATGGTACACTTCCTCTGTTGCTTGGTACTGGACTTTCATCGCCAAACGAGTATTGACCACTGACGAGATTAATCAAGTAATAGCCTACTTCAACTTGGACAAGTATGTTAAGCCTGATATTTACTATGACGTCAAGAAGCAAGGTCTTACTAACTATAATCATGCACAGTTTGGTGATAAGCTGATTGATTATAGTGGTAATAGCCGAGACTTGCAGTTGTTCAATATTGGTTGGAATCTGGGAAGTGGGATTGGTAAATATGTTACTAATTTTGGTCTTTGGCCAAAAGATGCCGAATCTAATATAAGCTATAATAGTTATAGTTTTACCGTTAATGGTAGTTTAAAAAGAACTTGGTTAATGTGGTATGTAACTGAATTGCCTAGTTTTAAGATAAAAGTATCTGGTATTAATTCTAATGGTTATGTAGACTATGGGTATTACGACAATGGTTCATTAAAAAACTTTCGATTAGATAAGGACGGAATACATACATTACCGCCCTCAGGAGCGAGTAGTAATGGTCACGGGTTTAAAGTTAATGACACTAGCTTAGATTGGACAGGATTAGTTATTGAGCAAATTCCCGAGTTCGCAGATGCTATTTGCTTTGACGGAGTGAATGACTTCGGTCAGTTTGTAGGTAACCTGGGATTGAAGGATTACACTGTAGTAGTAGATAGAGCATATCCAATAGTAACCGTTCCTCAATTTTCTATTATAAGTGACGCTACAGGTGAAAATGTTAATACTCCATTCTTATTAGAGCATATAAATGAAGGAGAGTTTGCTTATTCCTATTCAGCTAATACTGCTATATCTATCAATAAGGAAAGAGAGATTTGTTATCAGTCAACATATCAGTATAAAGATACAGCTATCAATAGAGGTAGTTCTACTAGTTTAGGCACAGGATTGACAATCGCTAGGTATGGTATCAATAACGGTTATTCCGCTTTAGCGCTCTATTCCTTTATGCTTTTTCATTACTCCATGAGTAAATTCTTAATCGAGCGCCAGCTGAAGAAGCGTAAACTAGGCACTCTGTATCCGGGAATGGTGGAGTTCAGACCGATAATTAGTGGTAGGACTGACTTGATAAAAGGAATAAAGTGGTATAGTAATAGTTGGAGTAAACGAATATATCCGGGAGATTATATTACCAAAGGTGTTGATGTAACAGCCAATATATTGCTTAATGATAATACATCCGAATTAGTTAAAGCTACTTATGGTAATAATTACACCGAAGTCAGAAAACAAGCTAATTGGTCAGAAACAAATAATGAATGGGATTTGATAATCCATAATATCGGTAAGTCTCCCCAGAAGATAAACATAGTAATCTCCAGCTACTTGACAATGTTAGGTAACGAGACTTTAATAAGTAATGAAACATTAATTAAAAACGAATAATATGGAAAAGATATTTGATATAGCAAAAGACTCTGAACAATCGTGGGGTACTTTAGCTGCTGCAATTGATAAAAATTATAATGAGATAGCTCAAGTTCTTGGTGTCTCTAATGAAAACATTCAACAATCTGTCTCTTATGTGAAGAAATCTGGGTACATTAATAGGACAAGTGGAGCAGTTGTATCTTCGTCTATTCGTTGGTATGCTGAGATAAGTGTTGATAAATCTTGGGTTGGCGTCCGTGTCGTAGGTTCAATATTTAATGGCGTTAAGATTTCGGCATTATCTATATGGAAGGGAGGTGTGTTTGTTCGCAGTATAATAGACGGTACAGTCAGTGGAGAAAAAACATTTGACGAATATATAGATTGTGATGATACTTTTGATGAGATTAAGATTTGTACGGGAGAATCATATTCTATTAATGTGATTGCAGAAAAAACAGGGCTTGTTCGCACTAATTATGGATTGGCGTCATCAACCATAGCAGTCAATAATACTTATCTGAAAAATGAGTCTATATATGAAAGAATAACTAGTGGAATTATGGATGAATCAGCAAATGTATGGACAATACTTGGTGGAAGTAATGATTATAATTATAATTCTCCGTTAGGAGATTTGTCAAGTAAAGATCCGGAAACAGTATATGGAGCTATAAAAGGTATTATAGAGTTTATTATTAACCTTGGTAAGATTCCAGTTTTTTGTACATTGATAAAAAATTCATCCGAAGGCAAAGTTAATTCCAAAGGCTATAAGAGGGAAGATATTCGTAAGGCAGTCATAGAATGTTGTGAATATTACTCTATTGACTATATCGACCTATGGGCTAAGAGTGGCATTAATGAATATAATCTATCAGAAACTACAAGAGATGGCGCTCATATAAATGAAGTTGGTGCGAAACTCGTATCCGTACCAATAATAAATAAGTTGAAAGAACTAGAATCACTTTTAATGCTTGACTTATGAAATACACTGTATTCCCAACAATTGACTCGCAAGAGGTCCCTCAGGAGGAGATAGACAAGCGTAACCTTGTTCCTCGCAAGAGTGTAAATGGAAGTAAGACTTTGATGAAATGCCAGCACTATGCTGCGTTATTTCCTCATAAGATGATTAAGACTATTGCTGATGACGGAACGGAAGAGTTGTCTTTCCCTTATCCTACCTATGAAGGCGAGGAGTTGAGTGTGTTGTTGTCCGGTCCGGAGTGGTCATCAAGTGAAAGTATCATATGAAGTCCCTCCCTTGGATATTAGTCTGCCTGCTTATAGGTGTTCTCGTGTGGATGCGTTGTAATCCGCACGAGCCGTCATCGGTTTATATTAAGGGAGATACCGTACATATCCGGGACACAGTAAGAGACACAATCCTTAAGCCGGTAAAAGAAAATATGAAACGTACCGATACGGTATATTTACCTATCTTGATAGATACTACTACCGACAGAACCGTAGAAGGCGATTCTATTCCGGTACTTGTACCGATCACAAGCAAGGAGTATAAGACCGATGATTACCGGGCGGTGGTTAGTGGATATAAGCCTAGTCTTGACTTCATGGAGGTGTACAGAGACAATAAGATCATCACTCTTTCACCTGTACAGAAAAGAAAACGCTGGGGATTGGGCTTACAGGCAGGATATAGTTATCCGGGTGGTTTGTACTTCGGTGCCGGAGTTAGTTATAACTTGTTTATGTGGTAAATTACCGGAACTACTATCTTCACAGACCGTTTCCGGTATGAAAAGTTTAAGTTTTACTTACATAACAATTTCCAATGGAAAAATGTTTTAAAAGAAAGGAGGCTAAAATGATACATTAATTAATACTAAGCACTAAGTTTATCCGGTAAGTAGAAGGCCGGTTATCATAACAAATGTAGCTCTTTTGGGGGCAGAGTAAAAAGAACCCCCGACACATTAAAGTTGACGCCAATCAATACTTTAACACACCAAAGCATACATCGGTTGTGTCAGGGGGTATAATATCCTTAACATTCCGAAGTATGCTTTTGTTCTTTTGGTGTATGTACTGATTGGCAAGGGCAAAAGTACAACAAAAAAATTAATTACCATGTGTAAGTCAGAGATTTTTGCCGAAATATTGAACCTTGTAGGAAAAGAAACTGAAGTTTCCACAGAATTAATCCTTTCATCAAGTAAAGTGACTGAGGTTGTCGATGCCCGCTCCATTGTAGTGTTCTTCCTTACTGAATTCGGTCTGTACCCTGAACAGATCGCCACTTTGCTTCACAAAACATCAGCCAGTGTACGTTACCTGATATCTACTTTTGAGAGTCGAAAAACAACAAACAAAATGATTGCAATATATCTGCAAAATATTCGCAAATCGCTTGAAAATGAGCTCTGATTTACGCAGTTTCTATTATATACTTTTGTGATGCGGTTGATATTGACCGTAATAAAAAGTATAAATCTCTATGGAAAGAACGTACGTTTTTAATCAGGACGGTGGAGCGGCTTCAGGAAACGGCCTGCCTGCTTGATTTCCTTTTCTTGCAACTCAATGGTGGCTTGTTGTTGTTCTGTTTCGGCTTCGAGTTGCTTTATTTTCTGCTCGGATGCTTCCAGGCGCTTTTGAAGAATCTGTTGGGAACGCATAAGGATATAATCATCATTCTTTAGCATTGCTTCCCGTTTGTTGAACTCGTTAATAAACCTTTCTTTGAACTCTCCGGCTTTTGTGCCTGTGTAACCCATGACAAGAAAACTGAATCCGTCTTTGGTCATTTCGTAGTAGTGGTAAACTTGACCATTTTGTGGGTGAGTGTAGGGGGTATAGCCAAAATTGGCGACCCTAAAAGATTCTGAACATGATAGGTTTTCAATATCTCTCATTACCTTACTATGTTCTTTGCCGAACACTTCCGCAACGATTAGTGAAGTGGTAACATCGTTGCCATTGCTGTTTTGAAAAACTAAATCATTCATGGCTGTTAGCATTTAAGTCATTATAGACAACAAAAAGCGGTTGTCATATACGCTGCTAACAGTCCAACATACTTTGCCCCGAAGAACAAAACAATGACTACGTATAAACAACCGCCTAATATCTTTAAGTATTGAGCACAAAAAAATGCCCAACAACTATTGAGCAATTAACCGCTGCTCTGCGAAGCAATAAAGTTTGCCGAACTGTTAGCACCGCAAACATACGCATAAAAAACGGAACTGCAAAATAAAATCGATAATAATTGATTGATTTGGGATTTTCAATCACGGGAAAATAGATAGGATTAAAAATAAAAAGGGTAGCCGAATAAGCTGCCTTTTTGTATTTTAGTCCCCGTTTTAGTTCTTTGTCTTTGTAACTTGTTGATTTTTAATGTTGTTGGTAGTGGGTACGAGAAGTCTTTGTTATGGATTCATATAGAATAGTATAGTCATAAGCCTCCTATCATGATTTATAATAGATTTATTTAGAGGTAATGAGAAATAAATAGTCCCCAATTTGGTCCCTGATTTTTGTGATAAGGACTATTTTTTATTAAATAAATCCATCGCATCTTTCTTGGCTTTGTCAGCAATGGCTATGTATGGCTTCATCGTTCGGTAATCTTCATGTCCAGTCCATTTCATTACAATTTCAGGGGCAATACCTAACATGATGGCATTGCTTATAAAAGTCCTTCTTCCGCAGTGTGTAGTTAAAAGCTCGTATTTCTTATAAGTTTCATCATATCGTTCCCCTCCTTTATAATAAGTGATAGATACAGGCTCATCTATGCCACATAATTCTCCTAACTCTTTAAGACCGTCATTCATCTTTTGGTTAGATATAACAGGGAGAGCTAAATTATCTTCGTATGTCTCGTCTTTATATTTCTCTAATATTTCTTTTGAATAGTCGTTTAATTCGATCCTTAATGTCTCATAAGTCTTGATAGTCGTTACCTGTATGTGATCTTCAAATACATTTGTCCTTTTAAGATTTGCAACGTCTGAATATCTCAATGATGTAAAACAACAGAAACAAAACACATCTCTTACTTTTTCTAGATGGGGGCAGGTTGAAGGGATTTTGAAGTTGTATATTTTTATTAATTCTTCCCATGTAAGGTAAACGATTGCATTCTTTACCTCCTTCAATTTGGGATGAAAAGTTGTAAAAGCCATTTCTTTATTATATCCTTTATTGGTAGCCCAACGAAGAAACCATTTTAAATTGTCTAGATTTTTTCTTATGCTGGAATTCTTTAATCCCTTTTTCTTTGAATTGACTTGTATAGTTTGCAGATAGTCAACAAATTTGGAAAGCCCCTTCTGGGTTAAATCCTCAAACTCTAACTTAGGAGCAAACTCTTTCAGTCTACGTTGTATTGTCCTATGCTCTTTGTATGTGGATTCACTCCATTGACTTTCGTGACCTTGTTCTATCATAAACTCTATATGATATTCAAATATAGTCCGTTCTGGTTTTACTTTTTTACCAAGTCTTTGGTTAAACTCATTCTTAAATTCTTCGGGGCTTGGAGATATGTTTTGCTGTTCGAAATAAAAAAAGACTGTATCACATATATCCTGGTATTTTTGAATATCCCTATTAATAATAGAAGAATGCGTTTTCTTAGCTCCATGAGTTGTATTATTCTTGCATCGCTGTGCATCTGGTATCCATTTGTCTATGTCTATACGATGCCCGACATTAAATGCAACTGTATTTCTGTTCCACTTTATCCTGTAGCGAATTTTTGCATCCAGTTTGTCTTTCTCTTTGTCTAAAAGAAATATGCAGTTTCTTTTTATATTCATAGCTTTTCTATAAAATGCTGTCAGTTAGTTTTAATGTATAGCATTTTTGTTGATTAATGTATCCTATTATTGCTTATTGCGTTTAAATTATGATAATTTGTTACTTTCTATATTGGTTTTATTCAACTTTTTTGTATTTTGCATGTTCTATTATTTTACAAATAAAACATAACCTAAACCTAATACTTACTGCCTATTGAGCATATCTTTTAAAACACATATTAAATCATCCTTAGACTTTATTGTAGCGTCTTTTTCAGATATGATTCTTTCCAAATCTTGGATACGCTGTTGTAGCCTATCGAGCTCACCCGAGTTTGATTTGTCGCTTGGGTCTAGTCGCTGTATTTCAACTTCACCGGTGGGCTTAATAATTTTTTGAGTTCCGGATTCGGGCATAGTTACGTTGACCATGTTGCCTGAAATATTTTGAGAACCGTTTCCTTGCACACCATAGTTATCTCTTCCTACGTTGTTTTTATTTTCATTTATCATATTTCCAACGCCTGTGAGTAGCCATGCTGTATTTAATTCAGGATATACAGAGGAAATTTTATCAAGAGTAGATTTTCTTATACTGTCTCCTACATTATTAACAAAACCAGTTGATAAACCAACCCCCTTTTCGAATTTTCCTTGACTTATATTTATATATGCAAGAAATGTTATTAATCTATCTTTTGTTGTCATACTGAATTTATTTCTGTATCTTTGCATCGTAACAAGTTGCAGATGTTACAGAGACAAAGTGGTTAAACTTCCCTCGTTAGAGGTTTAATATATGGTATCCGTAGTAGCTGCAACCTATTGCGGATATTTTTTTTCAATTAATAACTGTTAATCCAAAGTAATATGTTTGACTTTAAAAAGGATTATTATAAATATCCATTCTTATTATCATTATCAATACCTGCTATCTATCTGGTAATAGGATTAATAGCTTGGTGTTTGCCTTTGATTGTGATATCGTTAGTAGTTATTGCTATATGGTTATTAATCATGTATTTTGTCTCTGATTAATTTGATACATTTATCTATTGATGGAGATCTATATTTTATTTTTTCTAATTCGATAATTATACATTCTCCCCAATCTTTGTACACATGAAGGTAATCTTTTATCACTTCATATATTAACTCTGCTTTTTCTTCAGAGAAATGTAGATTTATAGCGGCTACTGATGTTTTAAGTGATGTAATAAATTTATCGTAATCTACGGAAGTATTTGTCATACCTCTATATCCTTCATAGAACATGCTTTCAGCAATGGCGTGATTGTTTTCATTAGAAATATCTTCTATTTTCTTGTTTATCATTTTGATTTGAAGAAAATAGCTTCCTCCTACAAATGCTAATAATACAGTAGTTAACAAAGAGAGAATGCCGATTAATATTCCTTGGTAATCAAAGCCTAATTCTGGCTTGCTTGGGTTTGCCACGCATATTGCAATAATACTTATAACAATGGCAATAACACTAGATCCTAAAGCTATATTCTGTTTCATAATATAATAATGTGTAATCTGCTATAATAGTTAAATAATGTTTTATACTGAAATAAATTCAGCAAAACCCTTGATTGCTGAAAATAAATCAGTATATTTGCATCATCGAAACATCGCAAAGATACGCAACTTTGAAATGATTCGCAATAGTACATTTATATTAAAATTAAAAAGATACGATTATGAACGCATTTACATTCTTAACAGAAAACGGTAAATTCAATAACAGTGAGATAATGAAACACGCTCACATCTTGAAGGCGTATCGTCGTATCTCTTTGAGTGAAGCATTGAAGCAGGATTGGTTCTTGGCAAAGAGACAACAGAGAGAATATAGAGAGATTGAAGAGGAAAAGAAGTCATATAAGCCGGAGTTTCCTAAAAAAGAAGGTAATGTATTGAAAGCGTTCTTTACCGGAAATCATGCTGATTATATAAATCGTGATAGTTCTTGGAGGTAATTATGGATATAGAATATATAAATAATCAATTAGTCTTTCTTCGTAAATATGTGAAAGACTTAGAAACTTATGATGAATCCACTGTTAGGAAATTGGCGAAAAGTAATAAAACTAAAAGTGAAATTATAGATTCCTTTTTGGAAAGTATAAAATTTTACGAATCTCTGTTAGGTTAGAACCTACGTAAGAAGCGAGCGAAACGCTTTCAGGGCACAAAGGTAAACCGATGAATCCTAATTCGGGATGGGAGGATTAACCCTCAAAAATGAATCCGTGTTCAGGGCACGTTAAAGTAGCCTGCGCTAATAAGCATTATAGCCGAGGCGGAGAATAATAAACTGTATAAGCAATCGATGGCGATGATATGAGCCTAAGACAGCAGCAGTCGATAAGTCAAAGATCATCACACTATTAGTGTGTATATATAGCCCTACTGACGGATTGAACGGTATCCGATAGCGAGAATCGGGTAGGGCACTTTTATGTAGTGTTTTATTTTTTATTTGTGTGGTTGTATAGTGCACGGTCTGCGAAGATAGTGCACTTTTTAATAAGGATAAGTGGCGGAATTGGCAGACGCTTAGTTTGATAATACGGCTGGCTAGCCTCGAAGCAGGAAAGACGATCGGGGAAGTCAGAACCACAATTGAAACGTACAAACGAAATCTTGCAAATCCCGGTTCGAATCCGGGCTTATTCACAATAATAATCAAATAATTAATCTTATGGAAAAAGAAATTGTAGTTGACGAAAGCTATCAGACGAGAAAACTGTTTGATAAAATGAAAGTAGGGGATATCTATAAAGTTCCCTATGATAAATCCCGACATACAGGAATAAAATCAGAAGCTGCACGTAGAAATCGTGATGCTCGATTAACTAAAAAATTAAAGTCAAATATAGATTTGATGTTTCGGGTTTCAGAAACCGCAAATCCCGGATATACTTCTATTATTAGACTAAAGTAATATTTGATAACCATGCAAAGAGTATTGACTGAACTTACTCCTGAATGTGAACTGACCACCCAGATGTATATTTCAGGATTAGAAAAAGAAGAAATTGCTGAAATAAAATGTCGGGCATCTAGTACTATCAATAACCAGTTACAAAAAGCTTTTCAGGTTCTTAATGTTAAAAATGGAAGGCAGTTATGTCGTAGGTTCTATGAAAGGATTTCAGGAATTGAATTTACTTTTGATTTTTCCCCTGTTGTACGTGCATCTACGGCTTGGATATTTATTGGTATATTTTCTTTTTCTCTTTTTCATGAGCAAGGCGACATGAGAAGAAGTAGGAGAACAACGGTGGAAACTTCTGTAAGAGCAAGAAGAGTATAATAGCTATTTGCTGTCTAATATTAACTATAAAAATAGATTCTATGAAAACAATTCATAAAATACAAAATGTGATTGCGGTTATTGCTCTGGGGATGTCTATGCATTTAGCAACGCAATTGGAAATAACCACCAAAGAAACTATATCAGCCGCTATAATGGTAGTTCTCACTATAGTAATGTTACTAGAAAGAAGTTATAAAGAAATTCAATCAAAAGATAGGAGGATATAGAAATGATTGGAGTAGAAAGAATCTCAAATGACACTAGGCTAGTAGATCTGACAGTTGGAGAATTAAAAGCCGTGCTTCAAAGTTCTATGTCGGTACAAAAGTCAGATGGACAAAAAAAGCTAGTTTACGGATTACAGGGGCTAGCTGATTTGTTACATTGTACTAAAAGGCATGCTTCAAAAATCAAATCTTCCGGGATATTGGATGAAGCAATCAAGCAAAGAGGAAGAACTATTGTAATAGATAGTGATCTAGCTCTGGAATTATTCGGAAATCGCAAATAACTATTCATTTATTAATTAACCCAATGCCGACACCCCAGGATGTCGTAGGGTGCGAGTCCCTGTATTTGAGTTTTACATGTTCTATACTATCCTAGTGTCCGTTGGTTCGGTATCTAGGAACAATCTTTTTTGTATATTAAATGAAAATAGACGCTTTATTTTCGATTAACCACTTTAATAATATATATATAGTTATGAAAAAAGTAATTGTAAGAGGAGATCGTTCCGGTGTATTTTTCGGAGAGTTAGTAGAAAGAAATGGTAGTGAGGTTAAGCTCGCAAATTGTCGTAGATTGTGGTATTGGGATGGTGCTGCTAGTATATCTCAATTAGCAGTTAATGGTACAACTAACCCACGTGAATGCAAATTCACAGTTACGGTTCCAGAGATAGAGATCCTGGATGTGATTGAAATTATCCCGTGTTCGGATGAAGCTGTAAAATCTATTGAAAGTGTACCGGTATGGGCAAGGTAATGGAAGATAGAATAAAGCAGTTTCTAAGTATTGGCTCTGGCTCTGGCTCTGGCTATGGCTATGGCTCTGGCTCTGGCTCTGGCGATGGCTATGGCTATGGCTCTGGCTCTGGCTATGGCGATGGCTCTGGCGATGGCTCTGGCTATGGCTCTGGCTATGGCGATGGCATAAAATCCATAAATGGGAATTCTATTTATGTAGTAGATAATATACCTACTATTATCACAAATGTAAAGGGTAATATCGCAAAAGGTTTTATCCTTCAGTCTGATTTATCTCTTACTCCCTCTTTTATAGCAAAAGAGAACAATCAATTTTCTCATGGTAATACTCTACATGAGGCATTTGAATCTTTGCGAGAAAAGCTTTATGATGATAGTACAGAAGAGGAAAGGATCCTTAAGTTTAAAGAACATTTCTCTGACTTTTCTAAAAAGTATTCTGCTAAAGACTTGTTTATATGGCATCATGTACTCACTGGGAGTTGCAAGGCTGGAAGAGAAGCTTTTTGTAAGGACAAAGGTATAGATGTAGACAATGATAGGTTTACTGTATATGAGTTTATAGAACTGGCTAAAAACTCGTATGGCGGTGAGATTATCCGCAAACTATCTTAACTTAATCCCGGTTTGCTTTGATCGGCACTCCGGGAGCAATTTAAACCACTTTAAATAATATGAGATATGAATTTAGAAAACTATGAAATGCTTCCCGTTGAAGCGCAAGATGTACAAATTGTACAAGTTGATGCAGTAGAAAGAGCAAATGTAGATTCGCAGGTAGCAACAGCCAAACGTTATCCACGAGATATAAGACGTAGTATAGACAACTCTGTTGTAATGGTTACCATGAATCAAGAGACAGCCCAATCATGTAGTTACGCCCTCCCTCGTGGCGGAAAACCTATCACCGGCCCATCCGTTCATCTAGCAAAAATAATTGTCTCTAATTGGGGTAATATGCGTACAGAAGCAAAAGTTGTGCAAATAACAGACAAGCAGGTCATCAGTCGTGGGACATGTTGGGATCTGGAAACTAATGTCGCTTCTGCATTTGAAGTCAGGCGTAGTATCATTGGCAAAAACGGACAGCGATTCTCTGATGACATGATTACAGTTACAGGTAACGCAGCTAACTCAATCGCTTATCGTAATGCCGTATTCGCTGTCATTCCTAAAGCTATAACAGATAGAGTGTATTACGCAGCACAAAAATTTATAACCGGTGATTTATCTGACTCCGACAAACTTTTAAAGGTAAGAACAGGGGTGATGAACAACTTCAAAAATAACTATGGTATAACCGAAGAAGAAGTTGTAAAGATGTGTGGAAAGCAAGCGGTAAACCAAATCGGCGCTGACGAAATATCTATGCTGATGGGAACGATTCAGGCTCTGAAAGACGGAGATACTACAGTCGATGAATTAATGAAACCGATACGTGAAAGTAAAGAGGCTATAAATCATAAAATAGCCGAAGCTGCGGCAAAAGCTGCCGGAGTAGAGGAAACTAAAAAGGAATAATTTAAAATACAGCCATAATGGAAGCTCAACATTCTTTAGAATGGTATAGAAAACGATTAGGTCATGTCACCGGCTCACGTGTCGGTGACTTGATGAAATCCGGCAGGAAGAAAGAGGATTTGTTCGGAGATACCGCAAAATCCTATATATATCAACTGGCAGCCGAAAGAAGTATGAATCCATATTTTATCAATGATGATAATCTATTTGAAAAATACTTATTTCAGGTCGGAGTTTCATCAAAGGCTATCGAATGGGGTAATACACAGGAATCTGACGCTCGCAAATTGTATAACAGAATGAAAGGTAATAATATGATTGAAACGGGCTTCTGTATCCATCCTAACATTCCTTTCTTTGGCTCTTCTCCCGATGGTTTCTGTTGTAACGATGACGGAGAGAAAGGGACGTTAGAGATTAAATGCCCCAGCCAATATGTTTTCATGAGATATAAAGAAGAGGTGAAGAACAATGTCGGATTGCTTCTTGCTAAACCTGAATATTTCTACCAATGTCAGTCTCACATGATGGTGACCGGTGCAGAATGGTGTGACTTTGTGGTTTATTGCCCCTTTCAATGTAGTCCTATTCACATTGTGAGAATCTTCCCGGATTATATGAATTTCAAGCTCATAGAGAAGCGTATTCTGATGGCTAATGAAATAATTGAAAAAATGGTAGCGTAGCTTATGGAAAAAGAAATTAGCGAAATAAACGATTACCTGAATATTACCTGCTCGAATAATCCTGTGGAGATACAAGAGAGAATATCAGTCATAATGGTGTATTTGAACCGATCCGGTGAAATGCTTGCGGATGCGAAGAAGCTGCTCCGGAAGAAGAAATCTACAGAGATAAGCAATACCATCATCGCAATAGCGAAAGAGCAATGCTTATCGGCAAAGGTGCAAAACGCTTTGCTTGACAGCATAGCGGAGGATGAGTCGTATTTGGTGGATCGACTTGATCGGCTTAATGCCGCCTGTACGCACCAATTAGATGCTTTACGTACTTTGTTGAGTTACGAGAAGGAAGCTATGAGGCTGAATAAAACAGGATATTAGAAAGTATTATTCCAAATAACATCTATTTGGAAGTTTTGAAATAAAACAATGCGAAAAACATGGAAGAAATATGGAAATATATCAATGGATATGAAGGAATATATAAAGTGTCAAATATGGGTGAAATAGAAATAACAAGACCAAAATGTAGAAAAAAGACTATAGGATGCTTATCGCCTAATGGATATCTGTATTTCAATTTATTAAAGGATGGGAACAGGATACGAAAATTAGTACATAGAATTGTTGCTGAAACATTTATCCCTAACCCATATAATAAGCCATGCGTTGACCATATTAACACAATAAAGACTGACAATAGAGTTCAAAATCTACGTTGGGTAACAGAAAAAGAAAATGTAAATAACCCAATATCATTGGAAAGATTACGAAATTCTAATTCTTTAGGTAATAAATGGAAAAACGTTCGCAAAGTTAAAGTAATCCATGTTTACCTGATCTTCGAAAAGCGGAACTATTACTTCAGCTCGGTAACGGGCATATTCCGGCATTTGTCCGAGGATCAGATAGGAATTAAGCAAAGTACATTATCTCACAATACGGAGAATACTATCGTCACTGGTAGGGCTATAATCCGCAAGAGTGAGCTATTGAGATAGCTTTGTTAACCTTTTTACCCCAGCCTGCTTGTCTGTGAAGATTGGCGGGCGAACATGGGGAGGTATTCTCAATGGTAAAGAGAGCATAAAGAAAGCGTACGAAGTGCTTTATGTATTGCAGATGCAATTATTTAGGTTCGACTCCTAAACTGCCCCACATGAAAATAACAATCACCAAACAAGAATACCAGACGATAGTCCGGTGCTTGAAAACGTCAGAAATCCTCATTAGGGGATATAATTTGAGAGATGAAGATATGATTCGTAAAACTAGAAAGAAACTTCAAAGGAGTAATGAGAAACGTTGAAAGTAAAATCCAAATTGCATGCGTGAATTGGTTTCGGTATCAATATCCGAAATATAAGAAACTTCTCTTTTCCGTTCCGAATGGAGGAGCTAGAAACAATATTACTGGTGCAATATTGAAAGCGGAAGGAGCTTTGGCGGGAGTGTCTGATTTGATACTTCTAAAGTCCAACGGTTGTTATTCTTCCTTATGCATTGAAATGAAGCAGCCGAATGGACGCCAACAGGACAGTCAAAAGGAATGGCAGAAAGCGGTTGAATCTGTAGGGAATAAATATGTTGTCTGCCGTTCTTTGGAAGAGTTTATAGAAGTTGTGAATGATTACTTAGCAGAAAAATAAGATTTTCATTTGGTATTTTGAAATTTGGGTGTATCTTTGCGGTGTTCACGCCAAGAACAAGACTTCAGAAAGAGATTAACGTGCATATTTTTATGTTCGTTTGTAAGCGTAATATTGCAAATATATAAGGCTATCAAATCCCATTGGATGCTCGTTATCTCTAACGGTGTCGGTTCTTGGCGGAACGGGAGGCGATAGCCTTTCTTGTTTTTAACAACTCAAATTTCGTTCAATGCCAAGAACCAACGAAATCAGAGTTAAGGCGAATAATAGTAACCCCAACTTTGCGCCTAGCAGTGCGAAAACTGTATCTTATGAAAAGTTCCTAATCGAAAAGAATTGCAAGAATGAAGCTTATGCCTTCATACTCTCGCAAGGATTATTCCAGCAATTCCAGGATTACCATTTTAGTCATCATTCAGGCGATCCACACAAGGATTGTTTAAAGTTTCTGTTATCAAATATTTAAATTATAACTAAATGGCGGAATGAGATACTCCCGCCTGTATCGCTATTGTCTAAAATTTAAATCAATATATTATGAATAAAATTAAAATCTTTCAGAATGAGCAATTCGGAGAGGTAAGAATTGCGATGAATGAGAATGAAGAACCATTATTCTGCTTGGCAGATGTGTGTAAAGTGCTTGAGTTAAGAGTAGACGCCGTACAATCAAGAATAAAGGATGCCCCCATTCGGTTTGGGGTCATAGATTCAATGGGTAGAGCACAGCAGATGAATTTTGTAACAGAAAAGAATCTATATAAAGTAATCATGCGTTCGGATAAACCACAAGCCGAACCTTTCCAAGATTGGGTATGTGGCGAAGTTCTTCCATCTATCCGCAAACATGGCGGCTATATTACAACCCAGCAAAATGATACTCCCGAAGAAATTATGGCACGTGCGTTGATTGTAGCACAAGAAACACTGAAACGAAAAGAGCAGCGCCTTATCGAAGTAGAAAGTAAAATTCAACAGGACGCTCCTAAAGTTCTTTTTGCCGATGCGGTCTCGACTTCCCAACGTTCTTGTTTGATCGCTGAATTAGCGAAGATACTACAGCAGAACGGTGTGAATATCGGTCAAAATCGCTTGTTCTCATGGATGCGTGATAATGGCTATCTCTGTCAGAAGGGACAATATTATAATCAACCTACACAAAAATCTATGGAATTAGGATTGTTTGAAATAAAACAAACAACAATAACCAAGCCAGATGGTACAGTGTTAGTTACTACTACAACGAAGGTTACGGGAAAAGGACAAATCTATTTTGTGAATAAGTTTCTAGGGAAAGATGCCGCATAAATCAACAGGGTTACTTGTCGGTAACCCTAAATAACTTTTAATTATGGATAAACATTTATATAATAAGCATGGCCCGCATACGAACAGTTAAACCCGAATTTTGGGAAGATGAAAAAATAGGGAAATTACCTATTCCATGTCGACTTTTCTTTATTGGGTGTTGGAATTTCGCAGATGATTTTGGTGTAATTAAAAGCAATGCCGCACTTCTTAAATCACAGATTTTTCCTTATGATGAAAATTTACGAGTATCTGAAATAAAAAAATGGATAGATGCCTTAGTAGATGCCCGGATGCTAATACCTATTATTCACAAAGAAGAAAGCTATTACATTATCCGCACATTTCGTAGCCATCAGATCATTGATAAGAGATACGATAAATCATACATCAGTAAAGATAAATCTTTGGTTAATGAATTGATTAGTAGGGCTTTAAAAAATGACGACGTGAACACCACGTCAACACTATGTCATGACGACGTGAACACCGCGGAGGAAATGGAAATGGAAAAGGAAGATAATAAAGAAACTTCTCCTAACGGAGAAGAAAAGAAAGGCGAGCTTTCTTTCCATTCTGTTTCGGGAAATATTGATTATAACGGCTTGATGAATTGGTACAATGAGTTGTTTAAAGATAAGCTTCCTGCTATAAAATCAATGACTGAAACACGTAAGAAAGCTGTTAAGGCACGCATAGCCCAATATAGTAAGGAAAGTGTAAGGACTGTGTTTAATCTTGTTCTTCAAAGTTCTTTCTTGCTTGGCGGAAATGATCGCAACTGGAAGTGTGACTTTGATTGGATATTCAAACAGGCCAATTATACTAAAATTTTAGAAGGTAACTACAATGGAACAAGGATTAGTAAAAATCAACAAGATAGCGAGCAGCGAAAACGTGATTCAGTTCTTGCAGTCGCTACAACCGTCCGAGAAGCTGCCGCAAAAAAGAGAAAGGAGCTTGAAGCAGAGGGCATTATTGGACAAATACCCTGATCCGGCACAATTCATTCTTGATTATAACCCGGATTTGCAGTTTAAAATTGTCAGATGTAATGCTACACACGCAGATTTAGCTTTAAATCTTGAAATACCAAGTTTGGGGCTTTTGGCTTCTACTTATGGGGATGAAACTCCTTTAGAGTGGCTTAAAATTCAATTTGGAACGTTGAATGATTTTGCAGAGGTATCTACAAAGATAGCCAAAACTCAACTTGAGGAATTGGCTGCAATATTTCTTTCGGAGTATTATTATATCAATGCCGCTGAAATATGTTTTTTCATAGCTCGTTTTAAATCTGGCAAATATGGGAGGTTTTACGGAGCCATTGATCCTATGAAGATAACAAGTGCTATGCTTGAATATATATCGGAAAGGAGAAAAGGAATTGATCGGCATGAACGTGAACAATATCGTTTACAGCGTCAAAAAGAAGTTGAAGAACGTGATAACAATAGTATATCTTATGTCGAATACCTTGAACAAGAGAAAAAGCTTGTGGAAAGCAGAGATAAGGATGCTATTGAAAGAGCTTCTATTCGTGTTGGAATTCCTTATATTGCTAAAATGTAATCAAACAATGAGAATACTCCTAAAGATCCTCCTTCTCCTAGGAGTTAACATCTTATTTTATCTGGTAGTCTACGCAATATCAGACTACTTAATGGATACAATTAATTAAACAACGAATGATATGAATAAAACTCACGGTTCTTTATTTAGCGGCTTTGATGCCCCTAGCATTGCAGCGTCATGGATGGGCTGGAAAAATGCCTTTCACTGTGAGATAAACTCTTTTTGTAACGAGATACTAAAATATTGGTTTCCTGATTCAGAGCATTATGAAGATATTACAAAGACAGACTTTAGTCAATGGAAAGGAAGAATCGATGTCCTCACAGGCGGATTTCCTTGCCAGCCTTTCTCCCTTGCAGGTCAGAGAAAGGGAGCGGATGATAACCGTTACCTCTGGCCAGAAATGTTACGATCAATACGCGAAATCCGACCCACTTGGGTTATTGGTGAAAACGTTGCTGGAATCCTCACAATGGTTCAGCCCGGCGAGGAGACTGAAATGGGAAGCCAAACCGCTCTTTTCGGAGAAGATAACCGAAAAAGAGTATTGTTACGACAAGAGTATGTCGTCGAAACCATCTGTAAAGACCTTGAACGAGAAGGATATTCTGTCCAACCGTTGCTTATTCCGGCTTGTGCCGTCGGAGCGCCCCACAGAAGAGACAGAGTGTGGTTTGTTGCTCACAGGAATGATGCTCCCCACTCCGACCTCGATAGATGCCGGAACGGGAAGAATAAACAAGAGCCGCTCACCCAATGCAAAGGAACGTCCAACAATTGCTTTAGCAGCAAAGATGGGGTTGTTACCTACTCCTACTGCGAGTTGCCATCACAACGGATGCTGCAAGGAGAGAAAGGACGGTACAAGCAGAAAATCCCAACAGAATCATTACATATCCGTTCAAACTGGGAAAACTTCCCAACTCAATCCCCTGTTTGTCGAGGAAATGATGGGCTTCCCTTTGATGTGGACAACCTTACCATTCCTTTCACAAAATGGAGACAGGAATCAGTCAAAGGATATGGAAATGCCATAGTTCCGCAGGTGATTCTTGAAATTTTCAAAGCGATAGAAGAATTAGATAATTGATTAAACCTTGCAAGTTCTTGAATGATTATCAAGGATTTGCGTAAAACAAGAAAGAAAGGAACCAAATGAAGATAATAGTAAGTTTTTCTGGCGGAAAGGATTCACAAGCTTGCTTGATTCAAGCTGCCAATAAATACGGAGCCGATAAAATAGAAGCTGTTTTCTGTGATACTGGTTGGGAGCATCCCGAAACCTATCAACATATTAGTGACGTGTGCAAACAGCTTGATGTTAAATTAGTAGTTTTGAGAAGCAAGAAATATACTGATTTTGTAGATATGTCTATCAAGCGCTCCCGGTTCCCGTCTTCCCAAAGAAGGTTTTGTACTTCAGAATTGAAAATTAAACCGATGATTGATTACATTCTCTCACTTACTGAACCTTGCGTGATTATACAAGGCATCCGGGCAAAGGAAAGTGAAGAGCGTGCTAAACTTCCCTATGAATGCAATTACTTTGGGGAGTATTACGAACGCATTAAAAAGAATCGCAAAGGAAAGATTGTTGAAGTATGGAAGCAAGATTATCGTAGAAAAGATGTACTTAAATGGTGTGAACACTATGATGCAAGCGTTTCCCGTCCGATTTTTCAGTGGTCGGCACAAGAAGTAATAAATCATATCTTATCTGCCGGACAAAAGCCAAATCCTTTGTATTATCGTGGATTTTCCCGTGTTGGTTGCTATCCTTGTATTATGTGCCGAAAGCAGGAAGTCAAACTCATTTCACAAGAAGAGTTCGGGCGTAACCGCTTGATAGATGCAGAGCAAAGGATGAAAGAAGAAACTCCAAAAGGTTCATCTTTCTTCTCACCCGGTTACATCCCCAATCGCTTCTGCAAGAATAGGACTTATCCAACAGTACAGGAAGTTTTCGAGTATGTGAACCGTAACGATGTCGGTATGGATGATATGTTTGAGCCAGAAGGTGGGTATAGCTGTATGAGTCTTTATCATGGACTTTGTGAATAGGAGTTTAATTTAAAACAGAATAGAAATGAGTAAAATAATTATAGATGGCAAGAAATATGAACGAATCAAAGTTAAGGGGAAAGAAAATTGCAACGATTGCGATTTAGCAAAAAATGTAAGAAGTTTAGCCTCTGTGCCTATTTGTTGGCAGGAAGGAAACGAAAAGATTATAAAATATTGTGAGAATCACCCTGATGTAATATACAAAGAAGTTAAAACATAACAGAATAGAAGGGAGCTAATATGCCGATAAGTGAAGTTTATAATATGGACTGTATGGAGTACATGAAAAGTATTCCAGATAAGTTTTTTGATTTGGCGATAGTCGATCCCCAGTATGGCATAGACATAATGCACAAGGGTGGGATGCCGAAGCATTTAGGCTTTAAGCAGTATAAACGCAAGGACTGGGACAAGAAACCACCTAGCAAAAGATATTTTCAGGAGTTATTTAGAGTGAGTAAGAATCAAATAATTTTCGGTGGCAACTATTTTACTCAACATCTGCCTCCTAAAATGGGTTGGATCGTCTGGGATAAGGGGCAACATGGACTAACAATGTCTGACGGAGAATTGGCATGGAGTAGTTTTGACAAAGCTCTTCGGATCATAACTCTAAACCGGTGTACAATTGGAGAACGAGGTGGAAATATCCATCGTTGTCAGAAGCCAGTGAAATTATATGCTGAAATATTAAGAAAAAACGCCAAAGAGGGAGACAAAATTTTTGATAGTCATTTAGGTTCAGGAAGTAGCAGAATAGCTGCTTATGGACTTGGATTCGATTTCTATGCAACTGAAATAGATGAAGAATACTTTGAAGCACAAGAAAAACGTTTTCACCGGGAATGTTTTGGGGAGATAAAAACAGAGAGAGGAACGTTGGTTCAAACTAATTTATTTGATAAATAGATATGAAACAGACAGTAGAAGAAGCGGCAAAGGAAGCAAGGATGACAAGTGCCGAAACATTAACTACTTATGGTACACACACGTCACTTGATGATTTTACATATTTATCTCATGATGAAATTGCAGAATCTGCATTTATAAAAGGTGCTGACTGGCAGTCAAAGCAATCACCTTGGATAAGCGTGAAGGGACGGTTGCCGGATGAAAATGAGGACATCATCATTCTATGTAAACATGGTGCGATTTTTAACGGCACATATAGCAACAATGTATGGTTCTGCATGGATGGTTATATCTATGACACGTACAAAGGTAACCCAATTTACTCTTCAATGAGCAGCATACCTCCGTCATGGGAACCGATAGCATGGATGCCAAAACCTAAATTTGAAGAATAATGAATATTGGAATTTTAGCCGTTGATAGCAATTTCCCCAATTTAGCACTTATGAAGATCAGTGCTTACCACAAAGCAAGAGGCGATCAAGTGGAATGGTATAATCCACTATGTAAATATGATAAAGTATATGCAGCTAAAGTTTTCACTTTCACACCCGACTATAACTATTATATCAATGCTAACCAAATAGAAAAAGGTGGTACTGGATATGATATTGAAAAAGTTCTTCCAATTGAGGTTGATCGTCTTCAACCTGATTACTCGATCTACAATATTGACTCCAATTTGTCCTATGGATTTCTGACACGTGGGTGTCCCAATCGGTGTAAATGGTGTGTTGTTCCTAAAAAAGAAGGAAAAATCTCACCTTATATGGATATTGAGGAAATAACAGCCGGACGGAAGAAAGCTATCCTTATGGATAATAATATACTGGCCTCAAACTATGGCTTGCAGCAAATAGAGAAAATCATCAAACTGGGTATCAAAGTGGATTTTAATCAAGGACTGGATGCTCGTTTAATCACGGATGAAATCGCTCGGCTACTTGCAAAAGTAAAATGGATTAAACGTATTCGCTTTGGATGCGATACACCGGGACAGATTGCAGAAGTTGAACGTGCTTCCGCTTTAATAGACAAGTATGGATATAAAGGGGAATATTTCTTGTATTGCATCCTTATGGACTTTGAAGAATCGTTTGCGCGCGTCAACTACTGGAAATCTAAAAGCCGCCGTTTTCTTCCACATTGTCAACCCTTTCGTGATCTGAACAATCCACACCAAATTATTCCACAGTGGCAGAAAGACATGGCACATTGGGCTGATAGGAAGGAAATATACATGAGTTGCGACTTCAAAGACTTTTCACCAAGAAAAGGTTTTTTATGTAAGGAATACTTTAAAATATTGTGAGATGAAATTAAACAAAAAGACAGAGCGACTTATTAAACGTAGAGCCGCTGAATTTAAAAAATTATATGAAACTCCTAATCCCGAAGTAGATAAAATTATTTCTGAATTGAGAGCAGAAGCAACGAAACGTCCACAGAACATGAGTAAGGAAGAAGAAATTGCTTATATTCTGAAAAAGGCTGATGAAAATTGCGATCATATAGAAATTCGTAAAATCCTAAATGTAAGTAATACATGAATACATCTTTTGAACGATCTGCAAACGCTTCCGATGAATGGTACACACCACGAGAAATCATTGAAGCATTAGGTGAATTTGACCTTGATCCATGTGCTCCCATGCACCCTCTTTGGCCTACCGCAAAAATCATGTACAACAAGCAGGACAATGGTCTTATACAAAATTGGGGGGGGGCGAATTTGGCTTAACCCTCCGTACTCCAAACCGCTTATATGGCAGTTTGTAGAGAAATTGGCAGAACACGGCAACGGTATCGCTCTACTTTTCAATCGTTGTGATTCAAAGATGTTTCAAGATGTAATATTCGAGAAGGCAACAGCGATGAAGTTTTTGCGCAACCGGATTAGATTCTTCCGCCCGGATGGAACACGCGGAGATTCGCCCGGTTGCGGTAGTATCCTAATCGCTTTCGGTGAAGATAATGCTGAGATATTAAGGACTTGCGATATCGCAGGTAAGTATGTACGAATCAATTAATTTAATAACAAATAAAATAGAAATGAATTTAAACGAATTAAGAGATAAGTCCTACAAAAACGCTTGTGAGCACGGTTTTCACGATCAGGAGTTGAGCAATGAACATTGTCTTTGCCTAATAATATCGGAGCTAATGGAGGATGTGGAAGCGGATAGGAAAGGGAAACAGCCTCTTATAGAGCAATTTAACTGCGGTATATCATATCCAAAGAATAACTTAAAGCAGGTATATGACTACTGCATTAAAGGTACAGTTGCCGAAGAGATTGCCGATGCAGCAATACGCTTGCTTGACTTGTGCGGACTGCGTAAGATTGAGTTGGAGAATGACTGTTTGGATGATGAAGTGCTTGAAGAATATTCAAGTATATTCATAGATAAGACAATTACAGAATCCATTTTCAATATCACCAAAAGTCTTATTGACAGAGATATAGTATATTCATTCATTAAGATTTTCGGACTTGCCAAGCATCTGAACATAGATTTGCTCTGGCATATCGAGCAGAAAATGAAGTATAACGAACTCCGTGAAAAAATGCACGGGAAGAAATATTAATCTAATAAACCATAATATGAAACAAGAATCAAGCGCAATCAATCCGTATAACGGACTGTTTGGACAGCAAGGTTGGATTTGTCCGAAGTGTGGAAGGGTATATTCACCTTTTACACGAATGTGTTTGTATTGCAAACCCAATAATACAAATACTATTTCTAATCTTGGCGACCTTTCTAATACGACTGTCAGTCAAGAAAAATTAAGAGAAAACCGTAAAACAGAGTAATATGAAACAGACATTAGAAGAAGCAGCATACGACTATGCTACTAATAAAACAAAGTTTAGAAAAGAGGTTTTAAAGGAGGTTGATCCAGATAACTATGTTAGTCGGAAATCTGATTGTATGGAAGATTTTCAATGTGGTGCAGAATGGCACGCAAAGCAATCCCCGTGGATTAGCGTTAAGGACAAGGCTGGTTGTGACACATCTGGCGACTGTATTGTAATGGTTATGAATGGTGATATATTCAAAGCGTATTTTTCATCTAAAAACAAATGGATGAAAAGTAATGGCGGTCATTATGATGAAGTGATAGATGATGTTGTTGCATGGTTTCCCATTCCCTCTTTCGATGAAATACTCGAAGCCAACAGGGATGTACTAGAACGGATTAAAGAGAAAGGAGATTAATATGGAAATAACTAAGGTAACAATTAAAAACAAAAAATGATTTAATCATGACTCGCAATCAATTTATTCATTACTCTTATCGGCATAGCGAAATCATTATCTGGCACCAAAAGCACCCAGAAATAGATATTGAATGTATGTTGATAGGAGTAGACTTTGATCACGAATTATTTCATCTTGTTCCTATTGACTTAGATTATTATGAAGATAGAGCGTATTGGCTTCCTTATACATCGTGCGACAAACAGTTTAAGAAGCCTAAGATGAAAATAGTAAGGAGTGATAGAACGATAGTAACAAAGTAGTTAAAACGAATAACAATGAGTATATTATCAGACGAATGGTGTTGCATGAATTGTGTACACCAAGAAGAATGTTTATTGGACGATCCAGAGTTGAACTTATTAGGATATTGTATGCAATACGAAGACGAAGAATGGGAGGATTAACTATGCCAACAATACTAAAAGAAACTTATCCAACAGCTAAGAAAGAACATGTGTGTGAGTTTTGCGCCTGCAAGATAAAGCTGGGACAAAAGTATGTCCGTCAAACAAATGTTTATGACGGAGTTGTGTCTGACTTCATCACACATCAAGAGTGTAAGGAAGTTGCCCGTGAATTGAGAATGTACGATGATTGTGATGACAATGGATTATGCGGAGAACAGTTTAGGGAAGAATTGGACTCATACGTATACGCCAATCATTACGATGATGAAGCGGATGACGTCTGTTCTGACTGGCAGTTGTCTCACTATGAGATAGCGAAAAATGTATTGGAAGAACTTAAAAACGAACGAAAATGAAGAAAGTAACAAATAAAACTATTGTTTTTAGATGTGTTGAGCCATATCTGAACTGGTATAATATTATGAGCAGTGATGGTTTCTATGATATTAACATTATCATTGTCGGCAAATCAGAGCTATTAAAGCTAATTATTGCTTTGATAAAACTATTGATTTTTAACAAAATGACTGTCATTAAAAGATACAGAAAGGAGAAATAAAATGAATCGTACAATAAAATTCAGAGGAAAGTCAGTCTTAAATGATGAATGGATTTATGGTGATTTAGTTCATAGAATTAATAGCCCCAAAACAATTTCTCCGGTACAAATCAATGGTATTGGTGTTAAAGAAGATACCGTATGTGAGTTCACCGGCTTGTTAGATAAGAATGGAAAAGAAATCTATGAAGGGGATATAATCAGTGTAAACGGTAAATATCCCAAATTAGTGAAGTATATAGATGACTACGCTTGTTTTTGTTTAGCCAATATAACTGATTTAAACAAGAAATGGATTTCCCCTTGGCAACAAGTCTTTCCCAGTTGGTGGAATGATTTCAAACGGGAAATTCGAGTAATAGGCAACATCTACGATAACCCAGATTTAATTAAGGAAGAATAATCATGAAGAAAATAATTTTCAATGATGAATTTGGCTTAACCCAAGCTGTATTGGAAGGTCGAAAGACTATGACGAGAATAATTATAGAAATTGATGAATGTGTTAGATTCCCTATTATTTGTTTTCGTCCACTTGAAAATTGGGAGAAGAAAGTGGTTAATCCTAATTATGTGTTTAACGGACATGTTTATGCAGTATATAATGAATTGGATTTATTATGTCATCTTGTTAAACCAAGATACGAGATTGGTGAAGTTGTTACCATTGCGCAAAGTTATATGGATGTTGACCGATTTCATAGAAAAGGGAAAAATGCAGCTTACTTAGAATACTTGGATTCTATATTGCCTGAACTGAAATTACATCCCGGTTGGACTAATAAGATGTTTGTGAAAGCCGACCTAATGCCCCACCACATTGAAATTACCGGAATTAAGGTTGAACGCCTACAGGATATATCCGATGAAGATTGCTTGAAAGAGGGGATTATTCATGCGTACACTGATAATGAGGGAATAAAGATATATCATACCCCTCATACAAAAAGAGGATACTTGTCAACAGATGTAGCTCAACAAGCTTTTGCGTTCTTGATAGATAAAGTTTCTGGCAAAGGCACATGGGAAAGTAACCCGTTTGTATTTGCTTACGAGTTTGTTTTAGTTGACTAAGGGAGGAATAGCCATGAACAGAGGAAGAAACAAATCCATTTGCCGAGAAAGACTATTGAAATTGCAAGAAAATGACATCAATAAACTTATAATAAGTGAAATTGCTGATTTGGCTTACTGTAACGGATATAATACCGTACTCGATGCTGCGGAAAAGGTTTTAAGTAACGAGGATTATTTTAAAATTGTGAATCAATTGGAAAAGGAGGAATAAAATGAAAGATTATCAATTTGAAGAGATAACGTTTTGGTTGTCATTTATATGTTGCCTGATATCTTATCACTTGAACATATCATGGTTGACAGGTATTCTTGTTGTAGTAAGTATAATCAATTTTCTGCGAATAGTAATATCTTCCTTAATATGCAGTAAAAAACAATTAGATAATCAACATAAAAGCGAAGTCAATAATCGGGAGGAGGAATAGCCATGCCAATAAGCGAAGTAGCAGAATTAATACTTAAAATAGCGTTATTCATCCTCAATGCCACAACCGTTGCCATTGTTGTAATTTTGATAAGCAAATGGCACAGACGCATGGAGGACAAGCTGAATGGCATCAAAAGTTATATTCAGCACGTAACGGATCGCAATGACATCGTATACATCAATCAGCTTGAAGAGATAAAAAGAATACTGATAGAGTCTGAACGTTACGAAGATGCAGCCAAGATAAGCAAGTGCATTGAGGATGAATACAGTAATCTTAAAAGAAAAATAGAAGACGGAGAATAAATAATTGATCCTTTAAAATGATTATGAAGCAAGAGATAAACAGCAACCTATTGGCGGAATGTATGAAGGAAGCCATGAAAGTGGAATTCCTGGAAACCAGCGAAGAGATAAAGCTATATGCTTATGCCCTGTATAATGCGGAAATGTGGGGGAAGAGTGTAAAGTAAAAGAGCGCCACCCGAACCACCAGATAGACGCCCTTCCATAATTCATAGTACAAATATACTATTTACTTTTAATAATCGTACTATGTTTTCAGAAATATCAGAGTTAAAATCTATCAGAGAGCAGAAATCCAGATTGTCAGAAAGAGAGTCTGAATTATCAGCTCCTATTATGTCAGATCTGGATTATATTCCATCCATATATAAATGGTTTTGTGAAATACAGGACTTTAGGGATTGTCCGGGAAATAAGGGTAGCGTTCATATCAGAAAGAAGTTTATATTTATTATTCTTTTTCTTTATGCTCCCAGTGTCTTGGCCGGTGGGAGAATGCCAAAAGGACTTCGGGATAAGATTGCCGAATCGGTAAATATCAGCGATAAAACATTTATTTCCCACAATATCGAAACTGTGGTTGTTCTCTACAATAATTATAAGGACTTTCGGAAGGATATAGAGTATATTTACACTGGAATTATTTCTCATCTAAGAGATGAAGGTTTAGTTTTAAATAAATAGAAATGGCAGCACCTAAAGGAAATCAATTTTGGAAGTTACATAGCAAACATGGTCGTGATACACTGTTTTCTACGCCTGATTTAATGTGGGAAGCTGCTTGTGAATATTTTCAATGGTGTGATGACAATCCTTGGCGTGTCATAAAAAATAAGACCAAAGGAAAGATGAAGGAAAAAGAAGATAGCCCAACTCAAAGACCATATACATTATCTGGCTTTTTGTCTTATATAGGAGCAAATAATGGATATTGGAGTGAGTTTAAGACAAGCCAAAAATATGAAGTATTTTCCGAAGTCATATCACGTATAGAGAATATAATAGAAACTCAACAGCTTGAAGGAGCTATTGTGGGGGCATTTAATCCCAATATTATAGCTCGTAAATTAGGACTTTCCGAGAAGCAAGATAGTACAATCAAATTGAAAGGAAGTATTCCTGTTATTGAATTCTTGAAAAATGGAGGGGTGAAGACATGAGATTGTTTAGCATAATATCGCAAGCACCTTATGCAAAATTATACGAGAATGAAGATAAGTTTATTACAATTGTAACAGGTGGAAGAGGTAGTGGAAAAAGCTTCAATGTATCTGTTTTTTTGGAAAGACTTTCTTTTGAAAGAGGTCATAAAATTCTATTTTCAAGATATACAATGTCTTCGGCGTCTATGTCTATTATACCCGAATTTCAGGATAAAATAGAATTGGATTTTGCAAGTGATTGCTTTGATGTTACTAAAACTGACATAATCAATACTTATTCTGATAGTGTTATTATGTTCCGAGGAATAAAAACTTCATCCGGTGTTCAGACCGCTAAACTAAAGTCAATTCAAGGGCTTACAACTTTTGTCTGCGATGAAGCGGAAGAATGGACTAGTGAAGAGGATTTTGAAAAGATAATGCTTTCCATTCGACAAAAAGGTATTCAGAATCGCATTATTATCATAATGAATCCGTGCGATTCTAATCATTGGGTTTATAAACGATTTATTGAAAAAACTCATAAACTTATAGATATTGACGGTGTACAAGTTCAAATATCCACTCATCCGAATGTGCTTCACATTCATACTACCTACCTAGATAACCTGGATAATCTTTCGTCAGAATTTTTAAAAGAAGTACAAGATATGAAGGTTAATGATCCGGATAAATATGCTCACGTGGTTATTGGCCGTTGGGCAGATGTGGCGGAAGGTGCTGTGTTCAAGAAGTGGGGAATTGTTGATGAGTTCCCGATTTGGTGCAAAAAGGTTGCTTTTGGGCAAGATTTCGGGTATACTCATGACCCGTCCGCCTCTATTCGCTGCGGAATTATTGATAATGCTTTGTACTTGGATGAAGTAGATTACCGAACCGGGCTTCTTTCCTCTGATATCATTAAAACGCTTCGTCCATGGGGATTGAAGGTTATAGCCGATAGTGCTGATCCACGGTTGATTCAAGAGATACACAATGGAGGGATAAAAATATATCCTGTCGAAAAGGGTTCGGGTTCTATTAACGCAGGTATAGACAAAATGAAGACCATGGAGATTTTTGTAACTAAACGTTCATACAATCTTCAAAAAGAACTACGGAAATATGTGTGGGCTAAAGATAAGGATGGGAACTATATAAATGAACCGGAAGATCATGATAACCATGCCATCGATGCAGCTCGTTATTATGTATTGGGTGAGCTTCTTGGTAAAATTCAGAAACCCAAGGATTATTCGGGGATTTTTGGACGTTAAAAATATATCAATATGACATTAGAAGAGATTTTAGCATTAGAAGATGTAGATCAGAAGATCGAATATTTGAAGAAAGGACGTAAAACGGAGGAACCTAATACCGGTGAAAACTGGAAGGATTGGAACGCTGATTTGCATGAGATCATTGTGGATAAAGAAAAATACCCGGACATCGAAGTTGTTGAAGAGAAGGAAAGGGAAGAATGGAATGATAGTACCGGTAAAAGCACTACTATTCCAGCTAAAAAACGTACAGAACCGTGTAACCGTATATCTATTCCGTTGGAGCAAGATATAACCAATATTCAAACAGCGTTTACAGTAGGGGTTGAGCCTAAGATGGATTGCGCTCCGTCAAATGAGGATGAAAAAGGGTTATTTTATGCTATTCAACAAGTATTGAAGAAAAATAAAATAAAGTATCAGAATAAACGTATAGTTCGTTCTTGGCTTTCTGAACAGGAATGTGCCGAATACTGGTATGCAGTCAAAGATGATTCGTTCTGGACTAAATTCTGGAATAAAATACAGAAGGCTTTCGGAGGAAGTGTAAGGCCGCAAAATAAGCTCCGCAGCGTAATATGGTCTCCATTCAGGGGAGATAAACTTTACCCTTTCTTTGATGATGCCGGAGATTTGGTTGCTTTCTCACGTGAATATAAAAAGAGAGATCTGGACGATGTAGAAATAGTATGCTTTCAAACTGTTACCGCTACCCATGTTTACCAGTGGGAAAATACGAATGGGTGGGAAGCGGTAGAAGAGAAGTCTTTCAGGCACGGGTTCAAAAAGCTACCTGTTTTATATGGTTATCGTACAGAAACTTATTGCCATAAGATAAAGACTATACGTGTACGTATAGAGAAGATATTATCAAGCTATGCCGATTGTATAGACTACCACTTCTTCCCATATTTAATGCTCTTTGGGGATGTGTCAGGCTTTACAGGAAAGAAACGAAACAGGATCATACAATTGACCGGAGATAAGGCGAACGCTCAATATCTGACCTGGAATCAGGTTCCTGATACGGTTAAATTGGAACTTGAAGGGCTTACTAACAGGGCGTACGATCTGACGAATACTCCACGTATATCACCGCAAGAGTTGAAAGGTCTTGGAAATGCCATTTCAGGGAAAGCGTTCAGGTATATTTTTATGGGTGCGCACATGGCGGTATCTAATCATGCGGAAGTAATTGGAGAGTTCTTTCAACGGAGGGTAAACTTTTTGGTATCAGCTTTGGCGGATATTAACCCATCCGAATTTGACAAGGCGTCCCAGACTATTGATATTGATGTGGATTTGGTTCCGTATATGATTGATGATATTGACGAACGAGTAGCAACGGCAGTTAGTGCAATAAATGGTAAAGTATGGTCCCGGAGAGAGGGAATTTTGTTTGCCGGTAATGCCGAAAGGGTCGATGAAGTCCTGAAAGAGATTGAGGAGGAAGAAAAGAATGAATCTTCTGAATCAGTAAAAAAGGACAATATTTAGAGTGTGTGGTTAGAAAAATCACGGGGGTTATACAAAAAGTATAGGAAAAATGGAACAAAATAGTAAATCGTTGCAGTCTTTTTAATGTATAGTTCGATTTTAGCTCAAAAGACAAATAAACCACAATAAGCGAATTGTGGTTTTCCGGAAGTGAAAATTTTAGGCTTATAATTGGATATGAAATAAATTTGTGCATAGAAAATAATACGGCTATCCTCACGGCTGAAAGATATAACGCCATCGGTGAGAAGTGAGGAACTTGCCTTTGGCGCTTTTTTATATGCCAGGCGTGGCAGGTTCAGCAAGTCGGTAAGGCGTGGGAGGTTCGAATCCTCGCTTGCTACAAAATCGGACAAATTAAAATCCCCAAAAGCGGAAGTGTCCGAGCCGCTGATGGGGATAGTATTAACTTTTAATAATGCAAATATAATGATTATGGATCAATTGACAAAATCAAGTACAAGTGAAGAAATCAAAGAGTATTTCAATGCTATTTTAAAGCTATCAAAAACGAGTGAGAAATATCCGGTTAATTTGGATGAAGTTTGGATGCTAATTTATGAACGAAAAGATGGTGCAGTTAAGGCGCTTGTTCGAGATTTTATTGAAAATGAAGATTATAAGCTGATCCGCCGAAAAGCGGAGCAGGTGTCAGGGGCTAAATATGTGGATGACTACTATCTTACCGTTTCCTGTCTTGAATACTTTATCGTAAAGAAAGTCCGTCCAGTATTTGAAGTCTACCGCAAAGTCTTTCATAAAACAGCCGAATATGCAAAACAATTGAAAGAGCCGACTATTAAAGACAAAATAGCAGTGGCGGACTGGCTTACAGGATTTCTCAACTTGAATGAAAGCAGCAAACTTGCCTTGGCAAAAACTATCGCTGAACCATTGGGATTACCTACACCGGAATATACGCCTTCTAAGGGGATATTGAAATCAGCAGGGGAACTTCTAAAAGAAAACGACTGCCCTGTGAGTGCTCAAGTATTCAATCAGAAGATGATAGAAAAAGGATTGATGGTAGAGCTCACACGTACATCTAGCAAGGGCGGTCGAAAGAAATTCAAGTCCATTACAGGCGAAGGATTAAACTTTGGAGAGAATCAAGTTAATCCGAATAATCCTAAAAGCACCCAGCCGCTTTACTATGAGGAAAAATTCACGGATCTGTTGATTCTATTGCAATTGAAACAGAGTGCATAATAATTCAGCCTTCCATTATGGAGTTATTCGGGAATAAAGAAAAGGCAGCCCTTAAGTTACCCTTTCCCGCTGATTGGCGTCAACTAATGTGCCGGCCGAAGCCCCTGACTTTAATTAAGCATATTGGATATTTTGATTAACTTCTTTACAAACTCTTCCTCTTCCTTGAATCCTGAACGGGAGAAGTCCCGGAAAGCTCTAATAACCTTTATGCATGTAACTCCCTCGATAGGCTTGTAGTCACACTCGAAAGTGCTCATTCGGGGAATCTCAATCAAAGAGAATCTATACCGTTGTTTCTTGCTGGGCTTGAACCCGTTCGGGTAGTATTTATCTGTCAGCCTTCTTATCCCTTCTAAGAACAATTCTTTTGCGTATTCCTTGCTATTCTCCGTGTAATGGGAATATTCCCTCACGAACGGGATTATCTTTGAAATAAAAGCCGGAAATGTAGCTTCCTCAAATGGCATATAGCTCTGTACTTCGTTATATATCTTGCTTATCTGTCTACTTTGCTTCAGTGTGAAATAATTCTGTTTCATAGTGTCTTTTCTTTTTTGATACTAAACTTTTCGATATAGTTGTGGCCGTCCGGCATTGAAACGGACCGCTGTAAATGAATTAGGAGGGGGAAGGGTTATGCTGCTGTATTCAGCTCACCTTTTATCTGCTTGATGGCTTTCTTTACATCCCACCCGTTCTCATACAGGGCAATAATAAAGCGCCTGCCTCGCTGCGTCCATACCGTATATGTGTTGGTGTGGGTATTCCCTCTTTCACTTGTGAAAATGTTGGTTCTTACATCGTGCATTCCCCATCTGTCATACGGAGCTTTCAGAAGCCATTGGTCGGATTGTTTGTATTGTATACCAATCTCTTTCAGTTTGCAGTTAAGCTTCTCCGCATTCATCCCTATCTCCTTGGCTACCTGTGTAGTGGTCATAGTGTTGACCGATTGCAGGTGCGTGTCGTAGTAGTTGACTTTAGGGGCTGCCTGCTTGATTTCTTTCTCTTGCAATTCGATAGTGGCTTGCTGTTGTTCCGTTTCGGCTTGTAAACGTGCCTTTTCCTCACGTTCATTCTTTAGCTGTGTAGCAAGGCTGATAACAAGGTCGGGATTATTAATCATTTGTTCCAAAGTTGGCTGTGTGGCGGTCATTCCGTATTGGAGTAACTCTTTGATGCGGTCATTACACCAAATAGCGAAAGCAGGACTTAACCAGCGAGCAAATTCCATTGCTACATCTTCGTGCATCCAAGTGCCTTGTTCGCTATTTCCACCTTGTTTTATTTCTACCAAATCCGTTAGGGGAATTGTCCTAACGGCTGATAATGTGGATAAAAACTCTTTGGTTGATTTGTTGGATAGCCAATCTTTAGCAAGTTTCCCAAACGGTTTAGCCATTTCGGTTGCATTCACCATAACACTATCTCCTTTTTGAAAGGTGATAGGACTTCCATTATATTGGAAGATTTGATTTACTGAATTGTTGAACATAACAATATAAATAAAAAAAGTGCTATCGCCTGTCCCGCTGTTCAACACATTCAGTAAATGCTGTGAGTACATTAATACTTCACACGGGGGTACGATAGCACCTAAATATCTTAAGTGAGGCCATAAAAATAACCTGCACGCTTATGCAAGTTTACGACCTGCATTTACTGATTTATATGTTGAACACCGCAAACATACAAATTCCGTTTTATCTCATTTCCCTTCTAAAAAATAAACTTATAACTACTAATTTCCCACAATTGCTCAATTGTGGTTTATCCCTCATATAATAATTTTATAGCTTTCTTCTTTGAGTGTAACTTTATGCTGTTGAAAATCAAAACTAATTCATACAGTATGAAAGGAAAAATCTTAGTAGCACTAAAAACGAAGTATAAAACCTTTGGGTTTGGTGATAAAGCGTTTGACGGGGTGGCTGACTACTTGTCTAAAACCGTAACTGAAGAAAGTCAAATAGAAACTGCTATTAGTGGGGTCGAAGGACTTCTGAAGGCTTTTCAAGGAGACATTGATACTGTTAGAAACGAAAAATCGGGTCTACAAAAACAATTGGACGAATTGAAAAATAAAATCGAGAATCCCAATCCTAACCCAAAACCGAAGCCGGAAGAAGAGAAAGATGATATAGCGACCATCATTGCGAACGCAGTTAATGCAGCCGTTAAACCTCTTTCTGATAAGCTTACTCAATTTGAAACAGAGAAGGCACAAGCCACTCGTCAAGAGCAAATCATAGGTAAAGCGAAGGAGTATGGTATTCCCGAAAACCTTGTTCCTATGTTGAATATTCCCGAAGATGTAAACTTGGATAACTATTTCAAGGATGCAAAGCAGACGTTTGCCAACGCAGGATTTCAAGATGTGAGAACTCCCGAATTAGGAAGCAATGAGCAAAACAATTCAAATGACATTGCCGCCCTGATAAACAAGGGAACTGAAGAAATTAAAAACTCTAAACAGGATTAATTATGCCAGCAGGTTTTAAGTATGATTTAAATCCGATTGAGAGACAAATGCCGGAAATGTGCCGTTTTGAAACGGTTTATAGATATTCCGGTGGTTTCAATCTGGATATTTCGAATTTGACAGGGGTTGCGCAGATCCCGCCTCTTACCCCTTTGGTTCTTGATTTTGTGAAACGAACGGCAAAAGCTGTTTTGAACGTTGAAGTAGCCAAGAAGATCACTGCCGGTTCTACTTCGTTGAAGATCAAGAAAAATTCTCTTGCGTACGTCGGTATGCATATTGGTAATGGAACAAATGGTGGTACAATTGAAGCTATCGACAAAAGTAATGCGGAATATGATACCGTTACTCTGGGCGCTTCGCCAACGCTTGCCGCAGAAAAGGATGAGGTATTGTTTGAAGCTACTGCCGCAGCCGGTGAAACGGCAAAAGCAACAGCAACAGCTTTAAATTATGCATGGACTAAAGTAGAAGTGGGTGCAACTGTTACCGCTATAGGCCAAGCGTACGAGATCAGACCGACAAGACTCATTGTTCCTATCTCCGATAAGGATAAGGAGACTTTGGGTGACAGATTCATGTTCACTTATTAAAGAAAGGAGGAACTATGTATTTGACTATTCAAACATTACTGAATGATCCGGGAGTGGTGAAAGCGGTTATCGACCGTGTGCAGGCTCTAAGACTGGATCAAATCTTTTGGAAAAAGCACCTCGATTTTGAGGAAACGAAATCCCGTGTGTTCAAAACATATTTGGGAACAGTAACGGGTGTTGTTGCCGGTTCTGTAATTGACCGTAACTCTAACAAGCCGTTAAGAGAGCGTAAATCTTTGGGTTCTGGATATGGCGAAGTTGCCTATATGGGGGATAGATACCAGATGGACAACGATAGACTCGATATGCTTCAAGAACTAATCAATAAGTTCAATCAGGCGAAGACACCAGATCAACGGGCTGCACTGGACGATATTATCAACTATATTGTAGATGATATGCGTCAGGTATTGCTTGCTCCACACAAACGTATGGATATTGTGGACGGTGATCTTCGTTCTGATGGTAAAGCATCGGTAAAAGTAGACGATAATCCGCAAGGAATTGAATTGCTTGAAATGGAACTTCCGGTTCATCGTATCACTCCGCAAGTTTCAGACAAACTGAATTTTGTTCGTTATCTTATGGAGAAAACCGTTGAATTACGTACTAAGTTCGGCATGTTCGTTTCTATGGAAATGTCCCGAAAGACTTTTATCAAAAGCATTATTGGATCAAAGGACTTCGGAGAATTCTACAAACAAAGCTTTGATTCTAAAGAAGTCCAACTGTCTGCCGGGCTTATGTCTAGTGAGATGGCGACCACTATCTTTAGAGGATTGGGCTTGCCGCCTATCGTAATCAACGAAGATTTGGTGGAATTGTCAGACGGCACTTTCAAACAGGTATTTAAAGATAACCGTATTTCTTTGTTTACCACTCCTAAACAGGGAAAGATGCGCTGGCATACTCCGTATGAAATTACCGATCCAGTTCCGGGAAAGACTTACACCCGTTCAGAAGGTGGTATGTATATTTCCAATATACGTACGGATGAAGGCAGGTTCATGGAATATGGAGCCGAATGGATTCCAGAATTTACATCTCCCAATAAGATTGTAATTTTTGACCTGGATACGATGAATGCGTAAGTATGATAATTAGTGACTACATAAAGAAAAAGTTTCAGTCATTCGGCATATCATTGTCGGAGGCTGACTTGGTAGAGATGAATCTTTCTTCTGGGGTTGATCCTGACGGGGAAATGACTGAAGACAATTTACAGTCTATCTCTGTTGCGATAGCAAGATTTATTCCCTCCTTATTGCTTAGAGCTACTTCTAAATCGGTATCAGAAAACGGTCATTCAAAGTCTCTTTCTTGGGATATTTCCGGGATAAAGTCATACTATTCTTTTTTATGCAATAAGTATGGACTGAAAGATGAACTGAATACAGATAAACCTAAAGTAACATTTTGGTGATATGCTAGAAACTGCTCCGCATAAATTGCAATTACAGGTTATTACTCCGGAAGAGAATGACGAGTATAACCGACCAATACCGGGAACCGGTGGAGAGTCTTGGCAGGATGTAACAGATTGCTTCTGCCATGACAACTCCCAACAGAAAGAGGTTTCTGTCAATGGTGAACGCTGGGTATATAATTACCATGTGGTTTATGAGGGTAAAAAGATTATTTTAGGATCTCATATCAGATGTATGGACACCGAAGGCAATATTGTAGGAGAGGGAGATGTGAAGAAGAATGCCGAATGCTATTCGGAGGAGTTTAAGGGTAGATGTGATATTTGGGTATGATTGTAACGACTGACATAGCGAATATTATTTTTAAAGATTGCAAGTCTTTTGGAATCTCTGAAATGTATCAACGGGGAAATATCCCTGAAGGTAAAGTAAAGACCGAAAGAATTGTAATCTACCCCAAAACTCAACAACCGGATGCTTACTGGGAAAAAGGATATGTTGAAGTAAACTTCTGCGTTCCTGTAACAAGGTCTGAAAAAGCAAGCTTGATTCGCTTGAATGAGCTGGAACGGAAAGCAAAGACGTTTTTTAAAGATGGCGTTGTTTCCCAATATGATGGCTCCTGGTATCGTTACTCTTCTGAAAGTATCGGAATAGAAGAAGACAAAGAATTATGTTGTTACTATGTAAATGTGAAATTATTATTTGAAACTCTAAACGTAAATTGAAAAGATATGAAACCGTTTATAGGAATTAAAAAGATTTGGTACGGTGATGTTATTACTTCTGCTGTAACTAAAACTAGCCTTAAAGCCTGGTTAGATGCTGCTATAGAAGTTAAGAACTCTCATCAAGATACTTGGGCGTATACGGAGGATGATCCTACCTATACCGACTATATTAACGAGTTGAATGGTAGCATCTACTATCGTGATGTTACTCAAAAAGGAGCTAAAACAATCGCTTTCACCATGGGAGTTTTCTCCTTTGATGACAAGGTTAAATTGGAAGGTGGTGAAAAGATTGATACTGATGCAGGATGGGCTTCTTCTGACACTCCGGGAATTGTAAATAAGGCAATCGTAGGCCAAACAAAAACAGGCAACTACATTGTATTTACTAATGCTGCTGTTATCGCAAAAGGTAATGCGGTAGAAAAGAATATCGGTCTGGGTGTAACAGCGGTGGCTATGGAAAATCCTAACTCCGGTGTTAAGAGCGACTATCTGTTTGATGGCGAAAAGGTAGATGCTGCATGAACTGATGAAATAGTGGCGATTGCTTCTTCTGAATCGGCTACTCTAAATAGTTATTCAGCTGGATCAAGGCGGGTGAACGCTGGGAGTGCTGTAAACTATGGCTCTTCAGGAGAAGAAGGAAAGCAACCGTCAGAGACATTATCTATATTGTAAAGTGGTGAGGGGTGAGGATTTGTGTTTCTCGCCCCCTTTTAATAAATATCATTATGAATAAAGCAGCTATACTTGTATCTGAAGCTATCACAGGCAAAGATTTCATTCCTATAATTGTAAACGGGAAAATGTACCGTGTAAACCCGCCTACTATCCATAAAATCGCTGGCGCCTCGGCTTATCTTGCTATTCTAGAAGATAGCAAGGATATTGCGGGTATTGTTTCTTCGTTAAAGGATATTTCCGTCGCTTCTCGTGCACTTTCTTGGTTTATTGAAGGGGATGATAGTCTTGAACATGAATTATCAAAGGGAACACTGGAAGAAGTGCTCTGTGGGCTTACAACCGCTTATTCTCTAATCTCTGTAGAAGATTTTACAATGCTGTTGGATTTAGCAAAGAACGTAGCAAATCTGACAGCAAAACAGAAGTTATAGGAAATGATTGTATGTTAGGGCAAATTGCGTCGTTCATGGAAAATCTTCATCTCTCTTACGATGAAGTAGTTTATAAAATCCCATATCGCAATTTGATCATCATGCAAAAAGATAAGTTGCACGTTGTATACGATGGGGAGGTGCTTAAGGAAGTATCTGATAAGGATTTCTTTGGTGAAAATATGAAATTTGATAAGTAATGAAAGTAACGGTTGATTTGTCGGGCCTGGACGAGTATGTTGAAGAGGTGGACGATTATGCAAATGAGCTTATGAAGGAAGCGGCGCATAATGCAGTTGACACTCAAAAGGAAAGAAATGTGAGTAGCAAGAAAACTTATCAGAACCATACGTGGAATCTTCGTAATGCTCCGGGGGCTGCTGTAGTTCGTGATGGGAATATCGTTTATCTATATGTCCCGGCAGATAGCGAACATGCGGGAGCCAAAGGCAAGACAGAGAACTTGCTTATATATGGGAAGCTACCCCAAAACGGTGTTGTGTTCGCTGATGGAATGGAGTATGCGAGCTTTGTTTCTAGCAAGGGTTTTGACGTTCTGGATTCGGCAAGCCTAACCGTGGAGAAAGAGTTAAAGGAATCATTTGGTAACGAAAACGTAAAAGTCACATGGCAGGAATGAAATTTAATGCAGATATTGACCTTGAAAAGATTGTCAAACTGCGTAAGGAAATAGATAAATTAAAAAAATCTCTTATTGAGATTGCAAGTGTACCCAATAGCGATGCGGCCGTGAAAGCTCTTGAGAAGCAATTAGCATCAGCTTTAAAGAAATTGGAAAAATATAAAGACAAATATGTCCAAACCCAACAAGCGAGGATAGATCAGGAAAAAGCTGCTTCTGAACAAATAAAAAAACAACAAAAGGAAATAGACTCTCTTGTCAAAAAATATGAAGTACTACAAAAACAGATTGAGAAAGGAACAGGCAGAGTGCCCCGTTCTCCTAAAACCTATACTGACGACCAGATTTCAGTTGCATTAAAAACTCAAGTACAGTCAATAAAAGAAGCTCGTGAACAACTAAAAGTACTCCGTTTCGCTCAAGCTAATGTAACAGACCAGCAAGAGAGGGAAACTGGTGCTAGAACGAAGTTAAATATCAAGATTCAAGAAAATACCCGGTATTTGAAGCTGAATTCGGATGCTTATACCCGCCAAAAGATGGAGATTGGTAACTATGAGGAAAATATACGTAGGGCTTTGGATGGTACAGGACAATTCAATCTATCTCTGTCGAAGATGTTAGGTGTTATCGGTGGTACTGCCGCATTAAAAGGATTAGTTACCGATATGATAAATGTCCGTGGAGAGTTCCAGAAAACATCTATCGCCTTTGAAACTATGTTGGGTAGTAAAGAAAAAGCCGATGCTTTAATGGCTCAAATGGTGGAAACGGCAGCAAAAACACCTTTTGATTTACAAGGAGTAACAAGCGGGGCAAAACAGCTTCTTGCTTATGGAACTTCAGCGGACAAAGTGAATGAAACTTTGGTTCGTTTGGGGAATATTGCATCCGGTCTTTCTATTCCACTTGGGGAGCTAGTTTATCTATATGGTACGTCTATGTCGCAAGGACGATTATTCACGCAAGATGTAAATCAGTTCATGGGGCGTGGTATTCCTTTGGTTGCCGAATTATCAAAAGAACTGGGGAAAACAGAATCAGAAATCAGAAAGATGGTTACTGAAGGTAAAGTAGGTTTCCCTGAATTGCAAAAGGTTATAGAGAATATGACTAATGAGGGTGGTAAATTCTATAACTTGATGGAAATGCAATCTACGACATTGTCCGGTCAAATTTCTAATTTGGGTGATGCTTGGGATTCTATGTTGAATTCTATTGGAGAAGAGACGCAAGGAATTGCATCTATGACAATATCGGCTGTAACGTCTATTATTGAAAACTATAAAGAGGTTGGAGCAATCATTGCATCTTTAGTAGCTACCTATGGGACATACAAGGCGGCCATAGTTGTGGTTAATATGTTAGAACGGGCTAATATAATGATTTTACGACAAGCAGTAGTTGAAAAGAAATTAGCTGCTGCCGCAAATATTGTCTTGTCTAATTCTATGGCTATTGCTGCCGCAAGAGGTAAGATATTCGCAACAGTTCAAAAGAATATCATCTCAACATTTAAGGGTGCGGGTAAGGCATTGGCTAATCCGTATGTCTTATTCGCCGCTGCTGTTGGAACTGCGACTTATGGATTATATAAGTTCTATACACGTGAGACGGAAGTCGAGAAAATGCAGAAACGGTATAATGAGACAAAAGAAGCTGCCGCTAGACGTGAAGAACAGCATAAAACAAAGGTCGAAGAATTGATAGCCTCCATAGAGGATGAAACTAAGGCTGAAATGGAGAGAGTGGGGGCTATTGATATTCTAAAGAAAATGTACCCTGGTATTATTGAAAAGTATATTGATGAAGAGGAACATCTTAAAAACTTGATAGCTCTGAAAAAAGAACTATCAGAAGCAGATGCAACAAGAAAAGCCGAAGAGAACAAAACGGAATTGCGAAGCTATGACGAGCGCATAAAGAATCAGAAAGAGTATATTGAACGGATGCGTACTAATGACCAGTCGGCTGTTGATGATGAAATAGCGAAACTGAAAAGATTAGAGGAGGAAAGGGAAGTTTCACGTCAAAAGGTAGCATCTGACTATATCAATAAATTGATTGCAGATTCTAAGTCAAAATCAGATGAAGAACTAAAAAATACAATTGATACTTATAAAAAAATACTATCTGAAAATGTACAAGGTGAATGGTTTAGTGGTAGTAAAGATTTTAAGGTTGGTGAAATAAAGCAATTTGTTTCAGCTTTAGAAGATTTACAAAAAGCCCGTTTAAATGCCGTTCAGAATAAGGATTATTGGGAGAACAAAAAAAAACAAGCAGAGGATGCTCGTGATGCTTTAGATGTTTCTAAAAAGAATTCAGAAGAATGGAATAAATACACTAAACAAATACAAGAAGCACAAAAACAAATAGATAAGTATTCAGATTCTAAAACAAATAAATCTCTTTCTAATTCTCAAAAAGAAGCAGATAAACGTAAGAAAGAACAAGAAAGGCTCAATGAGGAACTTCTTGCTATCCGCCGTCAAAACCAACAAGCTGAAATCGACCTTATGCAAGAAGGTACGGAAAGGAAGTTGAAACAAATCGATTTGGATTACCAGAAGGAAATAGATGCCATTAAGAAACAGAAAGCTAGTTGGGAGTCGTCTCAAAGCGGAAGATTGACAGATGAGCAAACTAATCAACTGGGAATATGGGCTTCTAATGCTGCAAGAAATAGAGAAAAAGGTATAACAAGTACTAATAATGAAAGATTAGAGGCTGATAAAAAAGCATGGCAGGAATATTTCATCCAATTTGGTAATTATCAAGAGAAACGGAAGAATCTTATTCAGAAGTATGATGATGAAATAGCTAAATTGGAAGAACATAGTGCTGAAAGAGCTACTAAAATTGCTGAGAAGAATCAAGCAATAGCTCAGCTGGACGAACAGTTCGGGAAATCTACTCATGTCATGGCTGATTTGTTTGAAGATGCAAGTGAAAAGAGTGTATCATCTATTCAAGATATTATTGATAAGTATGAATTGTTAATCAAGTATATGTCTGGAACGGATGAGTCAGTATCTCTTATCAATTTAAAATCAGTAGGTTTCACAGACAAGGATATCGCAAATCTTGAGAATGGGACAATCAATATCAAGGATATAACGGATGCCATAAAAAGGCTAAAAGAAGAAGTTAAAGGTAAATCCCCTTGGTTATCCTTTTTCTCGGATATGAAAAAAGGAATCGATGATATAAAGAATGCTAATGGTGATACAAGGAAGCTCGGCCAGGGCATATCAACTATAGGGGGAGCTATAACAGAGTTTTCTCCTGCTATCAAACAGTTTGGGAGTGATATATCTTCCATATTTGGAGAAGATTTGAACGATGAAATAAATAACGTTATTGACGGTCTTTCCGGTCTTGGGCAAACGGCAGTAGGAGTAGGACAAATAATGTCTGGAGATATTGCCGGAGGTATCATGAGTGCTGTAAGTGGAGTCTCTCAACTTGTCAATGCAATGGGTAATTTGTTCGGGCCGGACGGTACCGCTTATTATGAAGGAGTAAAGGAACAGCTTGAAGCAATAAATGAGGTCTATGATCGTATTATTGACAAAAGCAAAGAAGATATAGTTTTCGGTGGTGGATTTGCATCTGTTCAAGCAGCTACACAAGCCATGGATAATTACGAGAAGAAAGTAATTAATCTCCAAAAGATTGCCGCAGCTTCAGGGCGTGCCGGTGCAAGTTGGAAGTCTCATAGTGCAGAATGGCATTCTAACAAAAATGTTGGTGCAATAGGTGGTTTTGAGCAGATGAGCGACATCCTAGGTAAATCAATAAGCTCCATGACAGACTTGTATAGTTTGTCAGGAGATGAATTGTTCCTCATTCAGTCCCAAATGCCGGAAGCATGGAGTTTAATTGATGCCAGAATTCGTGAAAACCTGGATAGTATCGTAGCTTGTAAAGATGAAGCGAATGAACTGAGGGATGCTCTTAATCAAGCCATGACAGGGGTTGATTTTGATTCCTTCTACAATGGGTTTATTGATCAGTTATCCGATATGGATACTTCTTTTGAAGATATGTGTGATAACTTTGAGGATTATCTGCGTAAGTCAATCATGGCTGGGTTAGTCGCTAGTCAGTATCAAGGCCGTATAAATGCTCTTTATGAGCAATGGAGCGATGCAGCGAGAAGTGATAGTAAAATTACTAAAAACGAAGCAGACCTTATCAAAGAACAGTATCAACAGATTGTAGAAGATATGATGCATGATCGAGAAGAAATGTTTAAAACATTTGGGTGGGATACTTCTGCTACTTCTCAGGAATCGTCGAAGAAAGGCTTTGCAACTGCTTCTCAGGATTCAATAGATGAACTTAACGGACGTTTCACTGCTTTGCAAATTGCCGGAGAAGAGATTAAGAATCAGAACCAGCTTCAAACGATGTCTATTCTTGAATTGAGAGCTGATATGCTGCCTATTATTTCCAATACTACAGGGATAAAGGATATTGCTAGTGAGACACGGGATTTGTTAAGGCTGTCTTATGAAGAGTTGACAGGTATTCATGATGATACAACAAGCATGAACAAGTCATTGAAGAATATTGAGACAGATATTGCAGAAGTTAAACGTAATACATCAAAATTATAATATATGGTTGACTTATTAATTAACAATAAAGACGCTTTTGCGACGTGGGGCGTGAGAATGGGAGACGGGTTCATTGAAGCTATCTACGCTCCGCTTCCAATGAAAGAAATTATAGAGAATAAGTCTCGTTTACAGGACGGGAAGAAAATAATTATAGCCAATCGGAAGATTGATGAACGGGATCTAACGCTAACCTTTACCCTACAAGGGAATTCCCCAACTGATTACATAGCTAAGTATAAAGCATTTCTGAATGAGATAACAAAGGGGGAATTTACTGTCAAGATCCCAGCGTTAGGCGAAGAAGTATATCATTTGTATTATATTAGGTCCGCTTCTTTTGGAATCAATACAATAAGGACGTTTTCAAAGATCTCAGTAAAGCTAAACGAGCCGAATCCGGATAATAGAGAGTAAAATTGCCACAATAGGCAAATTGTGGTTTATAGGGTTGCCGGATTTTATGTTTTGAGATTTTTATCTCCGAACTTTGGTGTGTTATGGAATTAGTAGACATCAAAGACATATCCGGCAACATTCGCTTTTCGACTCCTATCAATGAGGGTTCGAAAAGACACTTCCTTTTGATGCAGGAAGATTATGTAACTCTAAAGTTTTCCCTTGCCAGTCCTATCTATTTCAAGTTAGGGGACTACATAGACAATGAGTTGGGAATATTTGAAGTAGTAGACCTGTATAAACCTACCTACAATACAACCACAGGTGCATACGACTATGAACTTCGGCTTGATGCCTACTACTGGAAATGGAAGAACAAGAAATTTTTCTACACACCTGAAACAACCGGCCGTGAGGCTGGGTGGAATCTCACAGCCACTTTAGATGTTCACCTGAATATATTTCTTGATAACTTGAAATATCTTGGCTATAAATTCAGGGATAAGGACTTCATTTGGGAAATTGATGATACGGTAGAAAATTCCGCTAAATTAGTCACGTATGACAATGTAAATCTAATAGATGCGCTCACACAAATGGCGGAAGCGTGGGGATGTGAATGGTGGATAGAGAATCATAAGATTTGTTTCGGGCGTTGTGAATACAGTTCCCCTGTTGATTTCAAAGCTGGTGACTTGACGGACACAGAGAATGTGAATGTCAATAATATGACACGCAGCGATAGTCAGACAACTTATGCTACCCGTATCTACGCTTTCGGTTCTACACGAAACATCCCTGCTACTTACCGGAAAGATTTGATATTTGATGTTAAGAAGGTTAATGGGAGAGATATATCCGATACCTCAAGACCGTTAAACATAAGGTTCTTTCCTTCCGTTTCTCATGCTGGAATATCTCCTATCAGTATGAATATATTTGAAGAGGGCGAAATGGTGGGAGCACAGGAAGAATATAAGGTTATGACGGATGTATTTACTTCTTCCATGCCTGCTAGTGAGTACCATATCTCATTCAATTCAATGTTACTATACTTTAGCACCCGATTCACGTCAAATATTGAAAATTTTAAGGCTAAATTATCATTAGTCTATTATGTAGGAGATGTGGAGAAAGTACTGGATATTCAGGAGAAAGCTTTCAATGATTCAGTTTCAAGTTTTACTATTAGTTTTAGTGACACTGATTTCTTTCTTCCTGAAAAGGCTAATAATTGTAAGTTTTTGTTTACATTTAGCTTTTCTCTGAATCATCCAGAGAAAACGGTAGTATATACAATTGGAAGGAGTGGAGAAAATAATGTTAAGCTTGAATGTTTGTCCGCATCGGCGGACACTTCTGTAACTTTCCTGTCCGGAGCAAATTCAGGGAGGACTTTTTCAGCCGTTTATAATCCTGACTTGCTAACAGGTGAGGACGCTAATGTCATACGTCTGCCGGAAGGGGTAACAGCTTCTATGGGTAACCAATATATTATCAACAATATCATTAAGGGTAAAATTCCTGATAACTATTTCAGTAAAGATGATAAAGAACTTACTCTGAACGGTGTCGTTCAAAAGCGTCTTATGTTACCAAAAGATGTTCCTTATATAGATGCTTATAGGTATAGTCCAACAGGCGAACGTATCTATATCGGAGATTCGCGTTATGATAATCCGAATAATGTCGAAATGCCGGAAGAAGAAGCTATTGAAGAAATTGTTAAATTAGAGGATGAATATCCTAAATATATCGGTTCCGTATCCAGTATCACCAGTGATGAAAAGGAGGAGGAAGACAGTGACGGCAATAAGACAGGAAACAAGTACCTTATTTACACATTTAAGGACAATGGACTAAAAAACTTTACGAAAGATTTTGTGTTGAATGGTCAAGAACCCCATTTAATTTTCCAGACAGGTAAACTGGCCGGCCTTGATTTTGTTATCTCTCTAAAAGAGAGCGGTAATAGCGGAACTACATTCGAGATAACACGAAATGATGATTATGGCCGGTATCTTCCGGATGATATTCTTTATCCTGTTGTATCTGACACTTATATCCTTTACGGATTTGATACAGCGTTTATTTCAGAGCAGATGTTACCAGAAGCGGAACAGAATCTACTCAAAAAGGCAAAGGAATACGTAAAGAAATCCATGATTGACCCGTCTACCTACGATTGCGAGATGAACGCTGATTTCATCTACAATGAAGGCAATATTCGTACATACGAAGTTGGGGCTAAAGTCAACCTGATAAATAAGGCTTATTTCCCGGAAGGACGACAATCCCGTATCATAGGTTTTGAATGGCCGCTGGATATTCCTTACGGCCACCCGATCTATACAGTTGGTGAAACAGCTCCATATTCGCGTATAGGTGAGATAGAGAGTAAACTGGGGTCACTCACATATAAAGGGCAAACCTATTCAGGCTCTGCATCCGGAGGAGGTGGAACAAGCGTGTATGTGATTGGAGAAAATGACAATACTCTTCCTTCTGATAAAAATGTATTCTCCGCAAAGAGAGTTCTTCAGGAAATAATTAGTTATTCTATTAGTAAAACAAAGAATGACAGAGCTTTAGGATTAATATCATTTTTGAAAGGCATTATAGTGAAGGAAGGTATTATAACAGATGATGTTACTGCAACAGAGGTGTCTGCCAATATCCTAGAGGTATTTGACAAACTTACAGCCAATAATGCAGCAATTGCAGGAAATATATCTTCTCTAGATTATGCCGAGAACCTCCTAGGCTGGCTGATTACTCCCGAAGGCCATATTGACGCAAAGTCTTTGCGGCTGCGTGATTTCTTGGAAGTACCGGAGTTGCGGTATAACCGAGTGTCTATTGTATCCGGTGAAGAATGGAATGCTCCCGGCGGTGGTATCATTGAATCAGTAGATGTAGCGAACAAGACCGTTCATTTAAAGCTGGAACCTGGGGAGGTATCACAAGTAGAGGTTGATGATATCTGTAAGGGAGTATTCAATAACGATACCGGTTTCCAGACTGCGTATTTTCGGATTACAGAAAAAATAGACAACGCTTCCTTTAAATACGTCCTCCGTAGTGGATATACTTTTAATCCTTGTAAGGCGATGCACTTCGTTGCATACGGTAACTTCACGAATGAAGAACGGCAAAAGTCATGTTACTCTACACAGAATTACATCCGCTTCCTTAAGGGTGTTAATAACTGGGAAATAACGAAGGACATGATAGCCATGCAGTTAGGCGACTTATCTAACCTGAAGCTGTTTGGCATTGATATGTCCGGTCATAGCGCATATCTCAATAGAGTCTATATGACCGGAACTATCAGGCAGATATCCAGTGACGGTGTGACTGAGGTTCCCGTTCCGGCATTCAAGGGTGAATGGAAGTCTGGTACGTATTGGTACTACGATGAAGTGACTCATAACGGCAGTACATGGATATGTATTGAGTCTACTACTACGCAGGAACCGTCAGATTCTTCTACGGACTGGTTGAAGTATACTTCCAAAGGAGAACAGGGAGCACAAGGGCCAGCCGGTCCTGAAGGCCCTCAAGGGCCGCAGGGAGAGCGTGGGCCACAGGGATTACAAGGCCTGCAAGGGCCAGCCGGACAGAATGGAATACCCGGCAAAGATGGAGAAAATGGATTAACATCATATTTTCATATTAAATATTCTCCCGTCCAGAACCCTACAGCTTCTCAAATGACAGAAACGCCAGATGTGTTCATCGGTACTTATGTAGACTTTACTAAGGAGGATAGTAATGATCCCTCCAAGTATACATGGGCCAGATTTGAAGGATTACAGGGTGCAACAGGTGAACAAGGGATTCCCGGTGTTAATGGCGAAGATGGAAAGACTTCATACTTGCATATTAAGTATTCAAATGACGGCCAAACGTTTACAGACAATAATGGGGAAACTTCAGGGGAATGGATTGGGCAGTATACCGACTTTG
>SKEZ01000210.1_pt1 | contig 56661 bp, 61 predicted proteins | sample 4843881 | NCBI WGS metagenome assembly SKEZ01 (sample SAMN11008796, study PRJNA524170) | human gut metagenome | isolation source: fecal sample from pouch patient p1, p46 | place: Israel: Tel-Aviv | reverse complement strand
AAGTAATTGTGATTTATATTTTCTAACCAAAAATCGATAATGATAACCAGAGGCCACATAGGGTAATAAACAACACTGGGATCGTGGTTACAATTCCAATTTTAAAATAAGTCCCCCATTTAGTTTTAACAAAGTTGACAAGCCATTGGAGTAGCTCTTATACTATGCATAGATGATCGTCTATGTAATGGAAGGAGAAAAAATGGATTATCAAAATTACGTTCAAATGCTAAAAGCAATGGCTGACCCGAACCGCCTAAAAATCATTGATCTGCTTTCATGTGGATCACTTTGTGCTTGTGATATCCTCCAGCATTTTGATTTTTCTCAACCCACTTTGTCTCATCATATGAAGGTTTTGCAAAATGCAGGTATTGTGTTTGCGGTAAAGGATGGGAAATGGCAACACTATTCCCTACAAAAAAGGTTTGTCCAAGAGTTTAAACAGAATACCGACCAACTGTTAGCCGCTGATGAGCACTGCCTTTGCCAACGGTCTGATTGTGAAAAAGATGTTGCCAATTAAGTTTTTTTAAGTAATACATAGACGCGTGTCTATGTAAGGAGCTGAAAAATGATGGAAAAGTATTCGCCACAAGAGATTAATTTAACCAAGTACCTATTTTTTACCGGCAAGGGTGGGGTTGGCAAAACCACGGTTGCCAGTGCCACTGCAATTAGCTTAGCTGATGCTGGTCACCGAGTTATGATCGTTTCCACTGATCCAGCTAGTAACTTGCAGGACGTTTTTAAAGTTAGTTTAACCAATCAGCCAAAGCCGATTCCAAACATTTCCGGTTTGTTTGCTGCCAACTTTGATCCGGTCATTGCTGCGAACGAGTATCGCGAGCAGGTTATTCAACCTTATCGAGGCGTGTTGCCCAAAGAAGCCATTCAGAATATGGCTGAACAATTATCAGGCTCGTGTACGGTTGAAATTGCTGCATTTAATGAATTTGCCAACTTTCTAACTAGTTCCAAGATTAATCAGCAATTTGACTATATTATTTTTGATACCGCGCCGACCGGCCATACCTTAAGAATGCTGCAATTGCCTTCTGCTTGGAGTAATTACCTGGATAAGAATGATCGTGGTGCATCCTGTCTCGGCCAACTAGCTGGCTTAAATGATAAGAAAGCTATGTATCAAAAAGCGGTTGAAACTTTAGGCAATCCTCAAGCGACGACTTTGTTTTTAGTTACCCGACCACAAAAAGGCGCCCTTCTGGAGGCACAACGCGCTTCACATGAGTTGGCAGCCTTAAACATTAAGAACCAGCAACTAATCATTAACGGTATCTTAAATCAGCCAACCGACGCAGTTTCTCAGACTATTTTTAAACAACAGCAAGCTGATTTGCAGAATATGCCAGTCACTTTAGACCAGCTACCCAAGTTAGCAATCCCATTGCGAGCATACAACGTATTGGGATTAGCTAATTTACGACTACTATTGAAAGACCAGCAGCCGCAAATCACTGAGGAACCGGTTACTGCTAGTCACTTTCCTGATCTGGATGTTGTCGTGAAGAATTTAGTGCAGTCAAATAAAAAAATTATCTTCACCATGGGCAAAGGTGGCGTTGGTAAAACAACCGTTGCCGTTCAAATTGCCCAAAAGATAGCTGCTCAACACAAAACCGTGCACTTGGCTACCACTGACCCAGCTGATCATTTGAAATACTTCAAAATCACAAGTCCGCTGATCAAGGTGAGCCATATTGATGAGAAAAAGTCTTTAAAAGAATATCAAAACGAAGTTCTCACTACTGCTAAAAAGACCATGAAGTCTAATGATGTTGATTATGTCGCTGAAGATTTGCGTTCACCATGTACTCAAGAAATTGCTGTCTTCCGAGCTTTTGCTGAGTTAGTCGCCCAAAATGATAGTGACGTCGTTGTGGTTGATACGGCTCCGACTGGTCATACACTCCTACTGTTAAACTCGACCCAAAGCTATGCTCAAGAAGTTGCCCATACCTCCGGCAGCGTCCCACAAGCAGTCGTTAATCTGTTACCAAGACTACAAGATCCTAAGCAAACTGAAATTGTTATGGTAACGCTACCAGAAGCCACGCCGGTTTATGAATCAATGCGGTTAGATGACGATTTGAAGCGAGCCAGTCTAGCTCATACTTGGTGGGTGGTCAACCAAAGTATGTTGGCAACTCAAACCACTGATCCATGTTTGCTGGCTCGAGTGCAAAGCGAAGTTAAATGGATTGATCAGGTAAAAGAGCTTTCGAATAATCATTTTGCTGTTATGCAATGGCAACCAAATTACGAAAAAACGCTTTTAACGGTTTAATTAATTAAAGGAAAAAAATAATTAATCAGTTTAGGAGGTATCATGCAAGTCTTTTTTGCCGTTGGAATTTTCTTACTCACATTATTATTCGTTATCTGGCAACCTAGAGGATTATCAATTGGATGGACAGCCGTTGGTGGTGCAATTTTAGCATTATTGTTTGGCGTGGTGAGTTTTAAAGATGTTGGAACAGTTACCGGAATTGTCTGGAATGCCACCTTATCTTTCGTGGCTATTATTCTGATTTCACTCATTTTAGATCAAATCGGATTTTTTGAATGGGCCGCCTTACACATGGCTCGCTGGGCAAACGGTCACGGTATTCGCATGTTTATTTTGGTGACCACCTTAGGCGCCGTCGTTGCTGCCCTTTTTGCTAATGATGGGGCTGCTCTGATTCTTACCCCCATTGTTTTAGCAATGGTTCGTGCCTTACACTTTGATGAAAAGCAAGTTTTCCCTTTTATTATTGCCAGTGGCTTTATTGCCGATACCACTTCTTTACCAATGATTGTTAGTAACTTGGTAAATATTGTCTCTGCAGACTTTTTTGGAATTTCCTTTTCAGCGTATGCGTTAAGAATGTGGATTCCTGATCTATTTTCGCTGTTAGGTAGTATTGGTATCCTGTATCTTTACTTTCGAAAAGCATTGCCACGAAAATTTGATGCCACTCAGGTTGCGGAACCCAGTTCTGCACTAAAAGATCAGCGACTTTTCAAGTTTTCATGGGTCGTCTTAATCCTCCTATTGATTGGTTACTTTAGTAGCGGTTTCTTAGGAATCCCCGTCTCCTTTATCGCACTGAGTATTGCGGCTATTTTTCTGATAGTTGGTCAAAGAAGTTCCCATGTTAATGCGATGGCAGCGATTAAAGGAGCTCCTTGGAACATTGTCTTTTTCTCAATCGGTATGTATGTCGTAGTCTACGGCCTTCAGAACGTTGGTCTAACAACATTATTATCAGGTGTCATTACCGAAATCGCAAAAGGTGGTCGGTTTGCTGCCACAATGGGCATGGGCTACTTAGCAGCACTTTTATCGTCATTAATGAATAACATGCCGACCGTCATGATTAATGCACTATCAATCAAAGGCGCTGACGTTTCAGGGCTCATCCATCATACGTTAGTGTACGCAAACATAATCGGCTCAGATTTGGGACCTAAGATTACCCCAATTGGCTCTTTGGCTACATTAGTCTGGCTACATGTGTTAGCTCAAAAGGGAGTTAAAATTAAATGGGGGACTTATTTTAAAATTGGAATTGTAACCACGATCCCAGTGTTGTTTATTACCCTATGTGGCCTCTGGTTATCATTATCGATTTTTGGTTAGAAAATATAAATCACAATTACTTTGGAGATGAATAGAATGAAAAAAATAGAGCTTTTTGAACCAGCAATGTGTTGTTCAACCGGTGTTTGTGGTCCCAGCGTTGATAAGGAATTGATTCAAACAACGGCCATTCAGCGGTATGTCAGTGTGAATGCACAGGGGCAGGCCATGTTCATTCGTCGTAATTTAGCCCAGAACCCCGATGCCTTTGTTCGAAATCCGATTGTTGCCCAAGAACTAAAACGTCAGGGTATAAATGCTTTACCAATTACGTTAGTGGATGGTCAGTTGGTAAAAACCGGTGAATACCCAACCATTAACGAGTTTAGCAGTTACTTAGACATGGATTTAGTAGCTGCTTTGGTTCACTAATAGTTTAGATGGAGGATTAATGATGACACAAATTTATTTTCTATGTACTGGAAATGCTTGTCGAAGTCAAATGGCTGAAGGATTCGCTAAAAAAATTTTAGGCAATGATTGGCGCGTTGCCAGTGCGGGAGTCGAGGTGCATGGCTTGAATCCATTGGCTGTTAAAGTTATGGCTGAAAAAGGAATAGATATTTCCCAGCAAACATCAAAGTTAATTGATCCCGATTATTTGCTTCACAGTGACCTAGTTGTCACCTTATGTGGAGACGCTCGTGATCGCTGTCCAGTCACCCCACCAACGGTCAAGAAAAAGCATTGGCCACTTCCAGACCCGGCTTTAGCAGCTGGATCCGAACAGGATAGAATAGTAGTTTTTCGGAAGGTCAGAGATCAAATTGAGCAGCAGATTATTGACTTAGCAAAAGTCGGTAACCTCTGAGGAATCAGTAGGTCCGTAACCAATACGAATTTTAAAATAGCGGTAGAAAACCGTATATTCAGATAACAAACATTCTGAGTGTTCGGCTTCCTACCGCTACTTTTCGTATGGATGTTCCATTAACCCCCTAACCAACGAGTGTAATTGTAAAAGAAGGAGGATATATCATGAAAAATGAACTGGAAGCATTAGCAAGCGAATTACCTATTTTGACGGATAAAAGCAGTTATAAGTACCTATCAGAAGTTGCGGGTAATGGCAAATATATTCAAGTTGCGTGGCAAAAAAAGAATGCTGAATATTTAGCACTTTACGGCACACAATCTATCAAGTTACCCCAAATTGATAATTCTGTAGAGTTTGTAGACGCCGAGGAGGGTTAATCATGCCAAGTAAAGTTGAAACTGAAAAATGGAAAAGGCAGCTTGTCGAAAATGCCGAAAAAGAAATTTTAAAACTAACTGATAGTGAAAAATTTAAAAGTTATCTTGATACCGTAGCAAAGTTTCACCGGTATAGCCAACGTAATATTGACCTTATCTATTCTCAAAATCCAAGTGCCAGCCAAGTTGCAGGCTTTAAAAAATGGCAGAATGATTTTAAACGATCAGTAAATAAAGGAGAAAAAGGGATCAGGATTGCGGCCCCTATTATTAAAAAACTAACTCCAGAGGATCAGAAAAGGCTTGATACGACCGAAGAAAAAGCCATAGTTGGTTATCGCTATATTCCAGTATTTGACATATCACAGACAAGCGGCGAACCAGTCCTAAGTGCTAAAGATTTTGTCAAAGAAAATTTAGCGGATCATAAAAACGTTACTAACCTATATAACGAACTCAAAAATTATTTGAATAACAATACTGATATTAAAGTCAGTGAAAAGAGATTGTCAGAACTTGGTGGCGCTAAAGGCTATTTTCAACCCAGCACTAATGAAATCGTCATTGGTGGCGATGAGCCCGACAATGCTTTGAAACTAAAGACGTTATATCACGAATATGCGCATAGCCAGCTACACGGATTAAAATCCGCCTTTAAAGATCGGCCACGAGCCTATCAAGAAACGCAAGCCGAAGCGGTCGCATATGTTGCCATGCAAAATATTGGCGTTGATACCAGCAACTACTCACTCGGTTACGTGGCCACCTGGGCCAAAGATAAAGCCGTGATCCATAGTGCTTTAAGTGAGATCCAGCAAGTAAGCAACAAAGTGATTGAGCTTAGCGATGGTTTAACCAAACAATTAGGCTTACAAGAAGCCCAAAAAGAGCCTGAGCATGATTTAAAAAAGCTATCAGCTCAGGATCTTAATAAGTCCTATCAAGGCTTGCAACAACAAATTCAACAGGCAACTAACGCCCAGAGTAGTAATCTGGCGCAGATCGAATCGGAAGGTACCCGAGCCAGTGCAGCCTATAAGGCCATTGTCGCAATCAAACCGGCATTTGCAGCTGACTATCAGCAAGCTGTCACACAACTTTACAAGAAATCTTTAGCGATTGCGCAGATCAAAAAACTTTATAACGACCAGAATTTACAGCACCCAAAGGCCGATCTGAGCAGCAGTAACATTGACCTAGCCATCAACGCCATTGAAAATGTCGAAAATCAGGACTTTGCCAAAAACGTGTTGCCTTGGTCCAAGTAGCGAAGAAATCACAAGCTAACAATGATACGACCGTGGCAATGGAATCGACAGACACATCTTCAACCAAGCAAACCGCAACTACTGGTCGGCAAAATCAGCAAGACACTGGTGAACCAGCTAGCGGCGTGTCTGGGAATCACGCGACAACTGCAGGTCAAGCTTCTGATCAAACAAGTCAACCGAGCCAGAAAGCTCCGAGTCAACCGACTACTTCACCGAGTGGGACAAGTTTAAGCACCGACAATAATGCTGGTGCAAGTGCTTCCTCGTCAATATCAGCATCAGCCAACAAAGCAGAGCCCATGACGGCCGTTTTGAGCGGCGGTTTGTATAAAACCTATGACGATGCAGTTGCATCCATCAAAATCCAAGGCAAAGCCGTTGATGACATGACGATCAGGTCTGTCACAATGAGCGACGGTTCCTTTCAGTGGACTTGGGGACCAAACGGCGAGTGGTAGCAGTAGTTCAAAACCAAGTTCCTCTGCGCCATCTTCTTCCAATCCCACAGGGCAAGATGCAAACAAAAACAGTCAACCGCAGCATTAGACCTTTGCTACTTTCGAAAATCGCTGATAATGGCCTCTTCTCCCACCATCATCAGCGTTTCGCTACGTTATCATATCATTCAAACAACTTTTAAGTCTCACAAAAGACCCGCATCAGTTCGACAGCTACGTCGAATTGATGCGGGTCTTTGGGTTTTCTACTAGTTGATCTGCTGAATCTGTTCACGTTCAGCAGTTGCCCGGACAGGATCCACAAGTGCCTGCCGATGCAAGCCATTGCGCGCTCGCAGAGCATAGAGAATCGTCACGGTATCGACAACTTCTTGCAGCATTGCGCCAATAATTGTTGGAATGACACCGAAGCTGGCGATTAACATCAAACCTGTACAAATCGCAATGCCGATGAGGACCGCTTGCTTGGCAATGACCATGGTTTCCTTAGCAATTAAAGTGGCCGCAGCAACTTTCGCCAAATCGTCGCGCAGAACCACGGCATCAGCCGATTCGCTTGCCGCGGTTGCCCCATGTGCACCCATTGCAATGCCGACATCAGCAATCGCCAATGAAGGTGCATCATTGACACCATCACCAACCATCACAACTGGCCGGCCATCCTTAGGGACGTTATCCAAAACTTCAATCTTCTGTTGTGGCAATTGTTCCGCATAGACTTGGTCAATGCCGACCTGTGCCGCCACTTTATCAGCGATTGACTGCTGATCGCCAGAAATCATAATCAGCTTAGCATCATTTAATTCGTGCAGTTTCGTCATCGTTTCTTTTGCTTCTGGACGAATCTGATCGGAAAATGTGATCGCACCTGCGTATTGGCCATCAACATTCACATACACGGCAGTCGTATCAACCGTAGCCTTCGTCCCAGCAAACTCGGCTTTACCGACCTTGACTTTGCGGCCATCCACCGTGGCATTAACGCCAAAGCTAGTTGTTTCCGACACATCTGTCGCTGGCAGCCGATCAGCTGTCGGCACAGCATCTGTCAGTGAACGCGCCAAAATATGAGTCGATTGACCTTCCGCACTTGCGGCTAGCTTCAAAAGCTGATCCTGTGAGAAACCGGCTTGTGGCAAAATCGTCGCAACTTTTAAAATACCGCGTGTCACGGTGCCGGTTTTATCAAAGGCAAAGGTTTTAGCATCACTTAACTTTTCTAGCGTAGTCCCTGACTTGACAATGATACCGTTGCGGCTATTACGACTCATGCCGGAGACCATCGCAATTGGCGCGGCCAGAATCAGCGGACAAGGCGAGGCCACAACCAATACCTGTGCAAAACGAACTGGGTCGCCAGAGAAGAACCAGCCAAGACCCGCACTCACATAAGCAATCAACGTAAACGGTACCGCATAACGATCAGCCATCCGAACAAAATGTGCTGGCCGCGCTTCGGATTCCTTAACCAGTTTAATAATCCCTTGATACTGACTATCTTCAGCCCGTTGCGTGACCTTAACAGTTAGGGCAGCGTCACCATTGACGGTCCCAGACATAATGTCACTACCTGCGTTTTTGGCAACCGGTTTAGATTCACCCGTCAAACTGGCTTCATCCACCAAACTCTCACCTGCCAAAACCGTACCATCAACTGGCACGACTTCCTGCGGCTTAACCAAAATCGTTTCGCCAACTTGGACGGCCTCAACTTCAACATCTTCAACGTGTCCATCAACCATACGATGCGCGGTTGTCGGTGCATTTTCGAGTAATTGCTTTAATTCACTGCTTGCTTTTGTTGCTGCGTAGCTTTCAAGCGCATCGCCACCAGTCAGCATCAATAACACGATCATCGCAGCCCAATACTGGCCAACCGCCAAGGTGGCAACAACCGCCGTAATGGCAAGCAAGTCAACGCCGAAGTTACCAGAACGAATTGTCTTCACCATGCCCCAGAACATAATTAAAGCAATGATTGACCCCATCACCGTGATCAGCCCTTGCGCGATCAATGGTTGCTTTAAACCGAAAGCAAAGACTAGCGCAATGGCACTTACAGCAAGCACCATCATTAATTGCCAGTTCTTTTTCATCACTGCCACCCCCTTTTTCTAAGTACTCCAATCATAACCATTACAAGCTGAACGCACAACCTTTTTTTGAACGAATATAATCTGCCCCACTTAGATGCTCGACATTCATGGTTTCTATTAATTGAGTCATGGCTAAACTCTTCTACCGAAAATCAACTCTATTGTCCATCATCCCCAACCAGTACGCTTAAACCGGCAATGATTGAACCGGTTAATTTTATGGCTTCCCTAATATTCACTTCATATTATACTGCTCTTATACTAAAAAAATGGACTATTTTTATTCAGTCCGTAAAATGAAAGTATAGGAGTATTTTTATGTCAATTCGTTATTCACAAGATTTCAAAGATTCATTGGTTAAACTTCACCAAGAAGGCCGTTCACTTGAATCATTAGCAGAAGAATTTGGTCCGTCGAAAGATTCTATTGCTATTTGGGTTAAACAAGCTACCCCAATCATGATCAAGGGTCAGTCAAAGACTTTAAAAGACGTCAAGCAACTAGAGAAGCGCCTCGCTATTTTGGAGGAAGAAAACGAAATTTTAAAGCGAGCGGCCATCTTACTAGCCAAAAAATAGTCCGTAATGTGGGATTGCCGCTCGTTAACCAATTTTTAGCACAAGGCTACGCGCTTGTGCGTATTTTAAGTGCACTTAAAATCAAATCTAGTACCTATTACAATTGGCGCCATTGGCAGCCCAGTCAACAAGAAAAGCGTAGAGAATCCCTAAAACCTTATATTTTAGACGTTTGGAAAACCTTTAAATTTTATGGCTATCGTCGTATTGCTGCTTATAGTCAACTAAACAATGACTGTCCAAAAATATCTGAATATATGACACTCAAATTAATGCGTGAATTAGGGATTAGATCACGCATGCAAAAACGTTATCGAAAGCCAAAAACTGTGGTGACTGTTGATCAAAAACCCAATCTGATTAGACACTTGCATGATTTGAGCGGTGTTTGGCAAACAGATATCACTTATATTCAGTTGACTAACCACAGATGGGTCTATTTAGCGACCGTTTTGGATCCTGAGAAGAGAAAGGTATTGGGCTATAAAATTGGCGATACAATGACAGCCGAGCTAGCCACAAGTGCCTTACAGATGGCTTTAGATAAGCATCGAAAGCCGTTAATTATTCATTCAGATATGGGGTCACAATACACGAGTGCTGAATTTAATATTAAATGTCAAAATTATGGCTTGAAACATTCATATTCACTCAAAGGACATCCATACGATAATGGCCGTATGGAAGCATTTCATTCAATATTGAAACGTGAAGAGGTGTATTTGAAGGCATACGAAACATTAACGCAAGTCCAAGCAGCCATTGGTTGGTATATCAATTTTTATAATCGCAATCGTAACTCAAATGTTGCCTAATTAACTGAATAAAAATAGTCCAAGTTATTGACTTCTGAGCAGCCATCACTGAATTCATGGTTATAGACCCGTAATCGTTCGACCGTTCGGGCTAACGATTCAACGATACCTTTCGTCTGGGGGCGAAAAACGCGACAAGTGATTGGTTGATAGCAGGCATCCTGACTGAATTGCTTAGAACCTGTCTAGTATCTGCTGAATCTGGCATGACAAACTCCTCAGTCGGTTTTCCACAATTCTACCAGATTCAGCAGATACTAGACAGGTTCTTAGGACTAAAAAATAAGTTAAATGATTTACACCATGAAATCAGTAATCGAACGCAAAAACAACTGAAAGCATTTGCTAAACAGAATCCAGAAATTAAACAACCAGATTCTGAACCTGATCAAAGCCTAAAACGTTAGCCAGTTTTTAAGGGACATGCTATAATGTAATAGAAAAAGGAAGTCCCGCTAGAACAGGGCTTCCCATGTAGAGCCGTTAAAGACGGTGGCAGATTTTAACGATATTTAATAACCGCTAGCTGACCAGAGCTAAGGCGGTTATTTTTTTTGCTGACTTTTGATCAGCTCAACAATTAATGCGATTAAGGCCACGATAAAAGTACCGAAAGCCAGCATTAATTGTAAAGCGTCCGCAACGGACACCTAGGCTACTCCTTTCGTTAGGATTTATGGGCTTTAAAGGTTTAACACCATAAGCACCACCTCCGATTGGAAATAGCCACCGCCTTAACTTCTCTACAAAATACCATTATACAGGGAATCTATATCACTATCCAAGTTTTAAAACAAATTTGCCTGATCGCTATATTACTAGTGAGAACCAATTTAAACGGATTAACTTTCAGGTTAATCCTTATATTACTAGTAGGACACGGACAAAATTTGAAAGAAGGCTTTAAAACTTGGTGACGTAGAACAGTAAGGCGCTTGATAATTATAAAAATAATAATACAAATGCAAACAAATAAGAAAGAAGATTTTATAATGTTGAAAGTTATACAATTATTTATAGGTCAATCATGGGAACTAATTTTAAATATCATCCAATGGATTAGCATTAACATATCGGTAGGTTGGTTAGCATTCGGATTAGCAGTAATAACATTTTTAAGAAGCTGTTTAGTATCTTTGATTTTGACCAAATAATTTGATAAACTACTGTCAAAAAAGTTGGTGATCATATGCAACATTTTAGTCATCATTACCAAAGCGATATTTCTCGGCAACAATTCGATTTGATCCGCCAAGATCTGGAAGCTTCAAGAAAACGAACTCATCCAAAACACATTGATCCTTATGATATCTTCTGTGCCATGCTCTATGTCCTTAAAAATGGTTGTACTTGGCGTGATTTGCCGGCTGATTTTCCAAAGTGGTCCACTGTTTACTACTATTGGATGAATTGGTCGAAAGCCCCCACCCCTGATAAACCAGCTTTATTAACTCAGGTTTTAAAAAAATTGTCGCTGATCGAAGATTAAGGCAAGGGCGATCAGCACGAACTTCGTTCGTCATTTTAGATGCCCAAAGTATCAAGAACACCGCTACCGCTGAAAATAAGGGTTACGATGGTGGTAAGAAGATCTCGGGGATTAAACGGCACTTAGCCGTCGACATCAATGGATTCCCGCAAGCGATCCATATTACCCGGGCTAACATCACTGATCGTGACGGGGCGATTGCACTCGTTACCCTTAATTTAGAGCAGTTTAAACTGGTTCGAACCATGATGGTTGATAGTGGTTATACCGGCCAAAATTTTGCTAATGAGATTAGCAGTTTAACGTCAGCCAAGGTAATCGTCGTTAAAAGAAATGAGTTACACCAATTTTCGGTTATCCCCCAACGGTGGCTCATTGAACGTTCATTTAGTTGGTTGGGAAATTATCACCGTTTATGGCGTAACTGTGAGCGTAAGCTCAACACTAGTCTCATGATGGTTTCGTTAGCTTTTATCAGGTTACTTCTTAAAAGATACTAAACAGCTTCTAAGAAATCGTCACAGGAAGCTGAGACAATCTTTTGAATACTCCTCAGGAAACAACAATTTTGAAACAGCTATTTCCATATATAATGACAGTTTAGGAACTGAAGCGTCTCAACTGCTAGGAATAATGGTTACAGACAAGAAATTCTATCTATATCGAAAGTTGTTGCCATACATCATTCGAGTAAAACTTAGATTGTGCAAAGACATCAATAGTAAGACTACGCATACGACAAGGTCTTGGACATATCGCTTATTTTTATTGTTTATAGATAAGATAAAGTCTAAGAACTATAAAAAGCAATATGAAGATAAGGACTTATATCCTTACCTTCAAATGGTGAATATCCAAAATGGCGATGAAATTGCGGCGACTGGTTTTATTCCCATCAAAAGTCACGAAATGAGAACTATTGTTATTCCTAAAGGGCGCTTTTTAGACGCAGTTAAGAATCGTCTTACGTCTAATTATAAAGCATTAAAGCGCTTCGTTAATAAAAAGCCCGTTTATATTTATTTCATATATCAGACCATGAGTGGCACAGTGAAGGAATTTGTCGTTGAAACAGATTATCAAGACTCCTTGGGAAAAGATTTAGATATGGAATATTTAACAAAAATTCTTGCTGTTCAAGATAAATATAAAACAAAATAAGTTCATATCAAACGGCCATTAGGGTATACCCTAGTGGCCTTTTTTGATTCTGTGCTATACTAGGAATTACAAATGTTCATTAGAACTGTCCAAAAGGAGAATTGGAAATGGCTAAAATCGGTTATGCGCGTGTGAGTTCCAAGGAGCAACATTTAGATCGACAGTTAGCGGCTTTAAAAGACGTTGATAAATTATTTACGGATAAATTAAGTGGGGCTAACACTAATCGGCCAGAACTGCAAAAAATGCTGGCCTATATTCGTGAGGGTGATATTGTCCTGGTCACTGAACTAGATCGCTTAGGCAGAAACAACCAGGATTTAACTCAGATCATGAACTCCATTCAAAATAAGGGTGCCACCCTAGATGTGTTGAATTTACCGTCCATGACGGGGATTGCTGACCCCAATTTACGTCAACTCATGACCAATCTCATTATTGAACTGTATAAGTACCAGGCTGAAAGTGAGCGTAAGCGGATCATTGAGCGTCAACAACAAGGGATTTCTCTGGCCAAGCAGCAGGGCAAATATCATGGACGCAAACCCCAATACACCCAAGACGATCCCCGCTTGCAACATGCTTTTAAACTTTATCAGGCAGGCATGAGTGATGTAGATGTTGCCCGTAATACAGGGATTAAACGGACGACCTTTATCAGATATCGCAAAAAATATAGAATCTTTAAAAATGAGCTTTAAAAATGAGTTAATTGTCAGCTTAATTATTTAATAAATTGTTTGTTTATTTATTTGTCTACTAATGATATAATTAAGCTAGATGAAGGAGGTATCAAGATGAAGATTATTACTTTTACTGCTATCAAGGGTGGTGTTGGTAAAACAACCTTGACTTTAAATTATGGTGATTGGTTAGCCAAACATGGTAAGAAGGTTCTATTAATAGATTTAGACCATCAGTGCAATTTAACAACCGTTTTTGAAAAAACACGACGAAACAATACCATCGCTGAAGCGTTTAAAGAAAATGACAATGCTCAAAAAGTAAAAATTGACAGTGTCGGACCGAATCTAGATTTAATAGCCGGTTTTATAGACCTAGATGTTTTAGGAAGTTATCTAGAAAATAACAGTAACAAAGAAATGATGTTGTTCATGTGGTTTAAAAACAACTCCGATTCATTAAGCTTAACCGACTATGACTATATCTTAATTGATACGCACCCAGATTTTAGCACCATCACTAAAAACGCTATTGCTATCAGTAATTACCTGCTTAGTCCCATTACACCCAGTGAACATGGCTACAATGCCAAGTTTGACCTAGAAACACGACTCGAAAAATTCAGAAAATCACTTTTTGACTATCGAACTGGCGAAACTTACGTTGACGCAAAGCTTTTCTTTATCGGTAATATGATTAGACATAATACAAGCATGTCTCGCGATTTGCTAAAACACATAGAAGGCGATGAAACAGTCGCAACTATAATTCCTGAAAGAGAGCTCTTTAATAAAGCTACTGCAAGGCACGCTTCAATATTTGAATTAGCCAATCATGATGAATCCATTTTAAAGCAAAATCAAAAGTTCATAGAACACGCCGATCATCTTTTTCAAGAATTAGCAAATAAAACCAAGTAAGGAGAGTTAGATTATGAGTTTAGATTCATTCAACCATAAAAAAGACGAAGAAATGAGAGAAAGTTACGAAACTACATTGAAAGACAACAAGAAAGATGCAGTCGCATTTTTGAAAAATATCAGCCGAAAGGAAGTAGAGCGTAAGCGATCTGTGACCTTCTCAATTACTGAAAGTCAACTTAAAAAAATGGATACGGCTGCCCGAAAAAACGGATTTAAAAATCGTTCAGAATTCTTAGCTTCAATCATAGATGCAATTTAGCAGTTAAATAAATAATTAATCAAACAAGTAAATACGCAATTTGTTCGCTTGATTAATTTGTGATTAGGTAAAAACTAGTAAAGTGCACTAAACCAAATACGGTTGCCTGTAGGTAAGCGCTATGCTAGACTAAGATTAATTTAACAACCGAATAAATAGATCAAGCTAAACAGAAAAATCCCCGATTCACGAGGAATCGGGGATTTTAGGTTTAGCAAGTAGCTAATAGCGAGCTACTTAGATTCAGACGATTTAGACCGCCAAGTTAAAATCGTCTGAACATTGTTCTTAATTTGTAGGTTAATTATACCGCAAACCAGTCCTATGGGACAAGTGAAGGATAGTTAAAAACAAATTAAATCCAATGGGCTAAGTGGCTAACCAATGCTATTTAGTCCATTTTTGTTGTTAGAAATTAAAAAAAGTTGCCGTATGGGCAACCCAGAATAGACACATGCCGGTGAATTTACAAAGCCGATCACGTCCAATGTTCGCTTTGTAATTCAGTTAAAGCATATCAGATTTGTATTTTAAAACAAGTCAGATGTTTTAGCAACTCTCTTTAAGACGGCGTGTGTCAGTTAAGAAAGGGAGCTTTTATTATGGATCAATCAAACTTCAACTTTACAAATGCTAAAAGGGCCTATGAAGTAAAGTTTTACGCTTTGCCGCAGATCTTACTCCAAGGGGAAAAATATAAGGATCTTAGCGATAGTGCCATTTTACTTTATTCGGTGTTACGCGATCGTCTAAGTTACTCACTAAGCAATAATTGGGTTGACGAAAATAACAACGTATATTTCATATACACAAACAATGAACTAAAAGATTTACGAAACTGGTCAAATAATAAAATCAATAAGATTAAACACGAATTAATGGACGCGAACCTTTTGTATCAAAAACATATGGGGTTTAATCCAAGATCAGGCAAAAACGAACCAAATAGATTATATTTGGCAGATTTGGAAGTAACAGCAAAAGACGTTTATATTAAGCGAGAGCCATTAAAATCGCCTGAACCCCTTGGTACAAGCGGACTTCTCAAAAAGAGAAACCCGCATGATACCGTTGAACCCCTTGGTACAAGCGGACTTCTCAAAAAGAGAAACCCGCATGATACCGTTTCTGATACGTCTGAATCCCTTGGTACAAGCGGACTTCTCAAAAAGAGACAAGATCTAGACTATACTAATAATTTAGATACTAATAGATACAATATAGATACTCAAAAGTTGGACTTTTCCACAGCCCATTTTTCACCAGCAGAACTAGAAACCCAAAACCGAGATTTGGTGACCCATGCTAATGACTTCTTAACTGATGAAGACAGTGGCTTACCGGTTTTCTTAGAACCCGAAGCTGTGCAACTACTTAGTTTTTGGTGCCGTACCCCGCAACAAATGCGCCGGTTTATTGGTATCATCTTGAATGCTAAATATCGAGTTGAAAAGGATCATCAGGACATTGGCGTCACAATTCCACTTGATGATGAGGAACTGAAGCCTTTGATGACTAAAGCCTTGAGACGCTACTTTAACGCCCTTAGAAGCAATGAGAAGCACATCAAGAACGTGGAAAACTACTTATACGGCACCATGCAAAACCTATTTGGCGTTTGGTGGAATAAACAAGCGGCTAGAGAATATGCGGCCAAACACCCTAACGATGAGCGTGCTTAAAACTAAAAAGCTATATAAGGCCATTTAAGCTGTTTTAAACAGATAGAGCATAATTATATTAAACGAGTTTTAAAATGCGCTTACGGGCACTTTAGGAACGTTGTATAAGTGCCATTGCGGAAAGGACAGCAAACTTAAATTCACAACTTTTAAAGAAGCAGGCTAATTGAGATGGTACTCAAAGATTAGTATAATGTGAGTAGTAATAAAGGGGGGCGAGAAAATCATGGCAGTTAAGGAAAAGAAACGCGTACAAGTCCAGATTGACAAAGAATTGGCAGATAATACCGAAGCCGTTTTAAGCCAGTTAGGTCTAAACCCAACTACCGCGATCAATATGTTTTATAAGCGGATCGTAGCTGACGCAGCATTACCGTTTAAACCAGCCCTGAGCGAAGCCGAAAGAGCTAATTTAAGCCTTTTAAAGGCTACCAAAGAGACACCAGTAACAGAGTTCAAAGACGCTAAAGAAGTCGCTGATTGGCTCAATGATCCAGATGAGGACTAATGGCTTATCAGATTAAATAAATTAATAACTTGGAAGTGTGATGAACATGAAAGATACAATCACAATTAATGACTTTTTTGAAATTGCCAAAGAAACTGATTTAAAAGATTTACTTGATAAGTCATTACATGAGCCAGATCCAGAAAAGCGCAAAGTATATGACGCTTTATATACCTACTTTTTAGATAAAAGGCAAGATGAGGTTATTAAGCGAAAGGACTTTGTCCGTTGATAGATAAACCCCAATATATAATTGTTGCTGGTATTAACGGAGCAGGAAAAAGTACGCTATACGATACATTTCCCATCTTGTTTGACAAAACAAAACGGATTAACGCTGATGAACTTTTAAGACAAATGGGTGGCGATTGGCATAAAGATAGTGACAACTTAAAAGCCATGAAAGAAGAAATCAAACAACTACACTATGCTTTAGATCACCAGCAAAGTATTCACGTAGAAACAACACTGGCAGGTAGAGGCAAAGCTCAACTCAATTTGATTGACAAAGCTCACAAAAATGGCTTTGAAGTGACTTTATTATATGTTGCTTTGCGAGATGAAAATTTAGCTATCCAAAGGGTCAACGAACGGGTACAAAAAGGTGGCCACGGTGTTCCAGTAGCAACGATCAAGAAACGTTATCAGCAATCCAAACATAATTTGCCATTAGTGGCCTTTAAATCTGATAAGGTCATGATCTATGATAATAGCGAAAAGTTTACCTCTGTTTATGCAATAGAGAAGGGACAAGTTTTTAAGAACGATTTGAGGCATTTTCCTTGGATAAACCAAAATATTACTTATCCAGAAAAGGTGCAAAAGCAGTTACAAAATTTTGCAGATCAAAACCCAGAAGTAAAGCCTAAAAATGATCCAGAAAATAAAAACGATCGGCCTAGTTATTAGGTTGATCGTTTTTTAATTTATCCGGTTTATGGGCGTTAACATAGTCAGCAAATATTTTTAAAAGTTCTTCGGTTTGTTCGACCGAGAGGTTATCAGCTTGAAAGTATTTTTCGAGCAAAGCCCCTTTTTGAATTAATCGGCGAGAACGGGCTTTGCGGGCTTGCCGATTTTCATAGTATTTAGATTGTCGTAATTTAAAATCTTCTCGCTCAATTTTTTGTTTTAAACGCGCTTGCTGCTCGACTAGTTTTTCATATTGATTAGACATGGAATTTCCCCATCTCGTATGGCTAATGATCTACGGACTTTACCTTTAAAAATTCAGAAAATTGCTTGGCTAAAAGCTTAATCTGATCGTTAGACAAATTAGCATAATCTAAATTGGCTTGACTGATGATTTGTTTACCTAGCCGTTGTTCAATCTTATTTTTTTCGTCCTTAATTTTTTGATTAAGGGCTTTTAATTTAGCTTCTTGTTTTTCTAAGTTACTTTGAGACATAACGATCCCTCCAATCATATTAGAAATAATCACCGACACTATATCATAAGGGAAACGTTAAGTCAAAGTATAAAAGTTGAAATAGCGAAGCGGAAGGCATACACTAAGTTAAAGCTAAGAGAATCAGAAGACCGAGTGAAACGAGGTCAATGCGCACTTACACGTCATCTTTGATGACGTTGTGCTAAACCCATTAAAACCTGTATTAGAAGTCGCCGATGGCGACAACAAAGTCAAACCCATAAACCCAAAGAAAGGTGGTGACCGACATGGCAATTTTTCATATGAGTTTTAGTAATATTAGTGCTGGTAAAGGACGAAGTGCGATTGCCAGTGCCGCTTATCGAAGTGGTGAAAAACTATTTGATGATAAGGAAGGTCGCCACTATTTTTATGCCCGATCGATCATGCCAGAAAGCTTTATTTTGACGCCAAAAAATTCACCTGAATGGGCGAGTGATCGAGAGCAGTTGTGGAATGAAGTTGAAAAGAAAGATCGTAAATCAAACTCACGGTATGCAAAAGAGTTTAACGTGGCTTTACCGGTAGAATTAAGTGAATCCGAACAGAAAGAATTACTGACAAAATATGTGCAAGAAAATTTTGTCGATCAAGGTATGGTAGCTGATGTGGCAATTCATAGAGATCACCCAGATAATCCACACGCACACGTGATGTTAACCAATCGCCCATTTAACCCCGATGGTACTTGGGGACAGAAAACAAAAACCGAATACATTTTAGATAGTCATGGTAATAAAACTAAGACCCCTGCAGGGAATGTGAGAAACCGAAAAATTTGGTTGGTTGATTGGGATAAAAAAGAAAAAATAACTGAATGGCGGCACAATTGGGCGGCAAGTGTCAATCAGGCTTTAGAGCAAAAAAACATTCCTGATCGGATCAGTGAAAAATCATTTGTGGAACAGGGAATAGCTGACACACCAATGCAACACGAGGGAATCAATAGCAAACGGCATGAAAGAAAAGAATTTAACCAACAAGTTAAGAAATATCGTAAGACCAAAGCTGGCTATAAAAATATGCAGGAGAAAGTAATTAATCGAGGTCACTTGGATAGCCTAAGTAAACACTTCTCGTTTAACGAGAAAAAAGTGGTCAAAGAGTTAAGCCACAAACTGAAAACTTATATTAGTTTGGAAAGCTTAGATGATAAGCGGCGCATGCTATTTAATTGGAAAAACAGTACCTTAATTAAGCACGCTGTTGGTGAAGATGTCACTAAGCAATTATTGACAATTAACCAACAAGAAAGTTCACTAAAAAAAGCAGATGAGCTCTTAAATAAAGTAGTTGATCGCACGACTAAAAAACTTTATCCAGAGCTTGATTTTGAACAGACAACCGCGGCTGAACGACGGGAATTGATTAAAGAAACTAATAGTGAACAAACGATTTTCAAGGGCAGTGAATTAAACGAACGTTTAATGAATATTCGTGATGATTTATCGACCCGACAATTATTGACCTTTACCAAACGGCCATACGTTGGCTGGAAGTTATTAATGCAACAAGAAAAGGAAGTCAAAATCGAGCTTAAATATACGCTGATGATTCATGATGATAGCTTAGAAAGTCTAGAACACGTTGATCAAGGTCTACTAGAAAAGTATTCACCAACCGAGCAGCAAAAGATTACTCGCGCAGTCAAAGATTTGCGAACAATCATGGCTGTTAAGCAAGTTATTCAAACCCAATACCAGGAAGTTTTAAGAAGAGCCTTTCCTAACGGCAATTTTAATGAATTACCAATGATTAAACAGGAACAAGCCTATACAGCCGTGATGTACTATGATCCTGTTTTAAAGCCATGTCAGGCTGAAACAATTGAACAGTGGCAAGCAAATCCACCACAGGTGTTCAGTCCCCAAGAACATCAACAAGGACTAGCTTATTTATCGGGACAGCTTAGCTTAGATCAGTTAGAAAATCATCACTTACAACGGGTTTTAAAGCATGATGGCACTAAACAACTCTTTTTTGGCGAATGCAAAGCCGATCCGACGATTAAGAACAGTCAGATCGAGAAAATCCAAAAGCAGTTAAAAGGGCAACAAGCCAAGGACGACCAGTATAGAAAAGTAAATATTGGACATTATCAACCGCTAAATTACAAGCCAGTTAGTCCAAGCTACTACTTAAAGACGGCCTTTAGTAACGCAATCATGACCGCCCTATATGCCCGTGATGAAGATTACGAACGGCAAAAACAGGCGCAAGGTTTAAAGGAGACTGAGTGGGAAATGACGAAAAAGCAACGGCAACACCAAACTCGAAACCGGCATGAAGATGGGGGCATGCACTTGTAATCACAAAATTAGCGATTGGTTAATTGGAATGAATGGCAGCCCTTTATACACCTTGCTATTAAGACAAAACGGGGTGCGCGGGGTGTACTCGATTGGTCGAGTACAGACGCCAACTTTGTATATGGTTTATCAAAGAGACCAGGCAATCAAAAACTTTAAGCCAGAACCTTATTTTGAACTAAATGCGGAAATTTTAACTAATCAGCAAAAATTCGTCGCAAAATTAGACCCCTATCAGCGATTTAAAGACGAAACAGGGCTAATGACATTCATGCAAGCTAAACACGTTCAGAAAGGCTCACAGGCTGGCTTAATCAAGGACATTCAAAACCAGGCTAAAAAACGTGCTAGTCCCCAACTATTCTCACTATCCAGTCTCCAGAGTGCCATGAATAAACGGTATCATGCCAGTGCCAGCCAGACTTTGGCGGCCATTCAGAGTTTATACGAAGACAAACTGCTCAGTTATCCCCGCACCGATTGTGCTTATATCACTGATGAAGAATTTGATTATTTAGTGGCTAATCTGACGAAGTATCTGGGGTTGGTCTCTAAGCAAGTCGCTTTAACCAATACCGCCCCGAATAAGCGCTATGTTAATGGAAAGAAGGTTGAAGAACACTACGCCATTATCATGACTAAAATCGTCCCGACGAAAGATCAATTAGCTGCCTTACCTAAATTACAGCAACAAGTCTATGACTTGGTTTTAAGAACGACGTTAGCGATGTTTGCTGATCCGTACGAGTACGAGGAAACCACCATTATTACCCAAGTTGGTGACGCCAATTTTAAAGCAACCGGTAAGGTCCCAACTAAGCAAGGCTGGCAAGCTTTATTTAATGATCACAAAGCCGACCAGCAAGAAGCAGCAACTTTACCGCTCGTTCACCAAGGCGATCAAGTCCAAGCAAATCTGCAAACGCCGCAAAAAGAAACGACCCCGCCGGTACCATTTACCGAAGGTACCCTGATTACGGCCATGAAGACCGCCGGCAAAACGCTTGATGATGAAGCAGCCCAGGCGATTCTTAAAGATGTGCAAGGAATTGGGACAAGTGCAACCCGGGCCAATGTGCTGGAAGTGTTAAAGAAACGCGGCTATTTAGTTACTGAAAAGAACAAGCTCCACGTCAGTGAAGCGGGGATTACTTTATGTAAAGCGGTTGAACTCGAACCCTTGTTAACTAGCCCAGAGATGACAGCAAAATGGGAGCAAGCGTTACAGCAAATCAGTACCGAAGAACGCACTCCGGATAATTTTTTGAGCCAAATTAAGAAGTTTGTGGCGAAGTTAATCGCTGATGTTCCCACACAATTAACCGGCAATGCAGCCATTAAGCAACAAATCAATCACCAACAGCAAGCACAAAAGTCCGACGAGGTCTTCTTAGAAACACCGCAAGCGACCGTTTTAAATAAACAGAAGTTTTACATTGTGAAGCCCAAGCAAGGCGAAGACTTTACCCTGCCCAAGAAATGGAGCAGTAAGACCCTCGGTAAGACCGCAATTAAAGCGTTGGTCACCAAGGGGGAAACCAGCAAATTAAAGGGGTTCAAGAGTAAAAAAGGAAAGTCGTTTGACGCCAAGTTAAAGCTTGACGGCCATAAATTAAGTTTTGATTTTGATTAGAACCTGCCTACCGCCCTGCACGTTGTTGCGGGTTGGTGAACCCGTCATTTAGGTTCACTTTTACAACCCTAAAAGTAAACCCAAACAACGGGTGAGATTAGCAAAGCAAAGGAGATCATAAAATGGATAATAAATTAGCAGTCATTGGGAGTGAATTACCAATTTTGCAGGCTAAAGGAACCTACAAGTATCTAAAAGAAATCACTGGTAACGGCGCCTATTATCAAGTGGCCTGGCAAAAATTAGCCGATGGCTACGTTGCCCTTTATGGCACGACTCCGATTCAAATAAGATCATTGCCGACATTGAATGATACTTTTGAAGATGAGGAGGGGTAGACAATGCCGAGTAAAGCCGACGTTAAAGCCTGGAAAGCACAATTAGTCGCCCAAGCCGAACAACAAATCCTAAAATTAACCGATAGTGACCGATTTAAACAGTATCTTAATACCCTGGCTAAATTTCATCATTATAGCGCCAGAAACATTGATTTGATTTATGCGCAAAATCCGCAAGCCACTCAAGTCGCGGGCTTTAAGCAATGGCAGAAGGCTTTTAACCGCACCGTCAAACGAGGCGCAAAAGCGATTCGGATTGCGGCCCCGATTATTAAGAAGTTAACACCAGCCGAGAAAAAGCGTCTTGATACCACCGATGAACGCGCCATTGTCGGTTACCGTTATCTACCCGTCTTTGACGTGTCACAAACTAGCGGTGAGCCAGTGTTAAGTGCCAAGGATTTTGTCAAAGAAAATTTAGCCGATCATCAGAATGTAACGAGCTTGTATAACGCGTTCAAAGATTATTTAAACCAGCAAACCGACCTTAAAGTCAGTGAAGTGCCTTTAGCGACGCTAAATGGGGCTAAGGGGTATTTTCAACCCAGCACTAATGAAATCGTCATTGGTGGCGATGAGCCCGACAATGCTTTGAAACTAAAGACGTTATACCACGAATATGCGCATAGCCAGCTACACGGCTTAAAATCAGCCTTTAAAGATCGGCCACGAGCCTATCAGGAAACCCAAGCCGAAGCGGTTGCGTATGTTGCCATGCAAAATATTGGCGTTGATACTAGCAACTACTCACTCGGTTACGTGGCCACCTGGGCCAAAGATAAAGCCGTAATCCATAGCGCTTTAAGTGAGATCCAGCAAGTGAGCAACAAAGTGATTGAACTTAGCGATGGCTTAACCAAACAATTAGGCTTACAAGAAGCACAAAAAGAGCCTGAGCATGATTTAAAAAAGCTATCAGCCCAGGCACTAAATCAGTTTTATCAAAGCTTGGAGCAACAAGTTAGGCAAGTGACTAATCCACAACAAAAATCAGATTTAAAAAATCAGTTAAATGATGTACACCAGGAAATCAGTGAGCGAACGCAAAAACAACTGAAAATATTTTCTAAACAGAATCCGGGAATCAAACAACCTAATCCTGACTCTGATCAAAGTCTGAAACGTTAGCCAGTTATTAAAGGTCATGTTACAATTAAATAGAAAATAGGCCTCATATAATCGGATTTCCCGCACAAACCGCTTCAAGACTACAACAATTATAAGAACAACTTAATTATCGCCTTGTAATTTTATCAAAGTTACGTAGTGCTTTTTATTGTAAGTCTCGTTGATTAATATCAATTATTAGTTGGAATTGTGCTTAATATGACATTTAGAAAGCATTTTAAGACGTTTATCATCTTAAAATACATAACAGCACATGCATAGGAGGTATTTAATATGCCAGAATCACAGGAGTTATCTTTGTTTTATGATCAATTAGCGAAAGAAATCCAATTGTCTCAGACAGCATGTAGTACAGCCGAAAGAGAATTCAATTCATTAACATCTTTATTTGATAATGAGTATGATAACGTAAAAATGTTCCCTCAAGGATCATATAGTTTAGGGACTACCATACGACCCTTAAACGCAGATAGGGACGATTTTGATGTAGATTTTGTTATTGCCTTTATGGACGATGATATAGGTCCATCTGATGTAAAAGAAAACATTGGTGATGTATTAAGCAACAGTAATCGATACAAAGACAAATTTTCGGAAAAAGGAAGAGCATGGACTGTTAATTATAATAATTCACATATCGATATTGTTCCAGCAAAAATAAATAGCGCTGAAGATCTTTATATAACAGACAAAAATGATCAGGGATACTTTTTCATCAAAAGCAATCCTAAAGCATTTAAAAAATGGTTTCAAAATCAAGGAATTATCGATAAAACGGTTCATGAAAAAATTACAGAATCTATTGAACCTATTCATTCTTATCAAAGAAGAACTATATTGCAGAAAACGGTTCAAATTTTGAAATATCACAGAAATAAATTTTTCCAAACAAGGCCAGATAAAGAGAAACCAATTTCCATGTTGATTACAACTATAGCGGCCACTCTGTACAATGGAGAAAGTGATTTGTTTCAATCCGTTTCAAATATAAGTGCTGCCATTCCACAATTTATGGAAAGCAGCAAAGGATTAGACGGAAATTACCATATCTATAATCCAATTGAAACATCAGAAGAGTTTACCGATAAATGGATAGATCATCCAGAACGTAAAGAAGCATTTATAAAGTGGGGAAAGGCAGTTTATCAAGATCTAGTGAAAGCAAGCCTATGCGAAAGCCGTATTCAGTTTTCTCAACGTCTGGGCGATGTATTAGGGCAACCGGTAGCATCTGCTTATGAGCATATCGGTCAAATAAATCAGAGCGACCAAAAGTTAGGAAATATGTCTTTTGATAAAGAATCTGGATTTGTCATTGGAAGTAAAGAACATACATCCATTCCCCAAAATAACTTTTTTGGGGAGAACTAGTGCTCAAAGATGATAAAACGTAAGCCGGAGTCACTTGCTTTTTTTATTGTTAAATATTACGATTTGAAAGATGCGATAAAGGGGCAAGGAACTATAAACGTTCGCAAAAAAGTTTTTAAGATAACGGCACAGATTAAACCAACCATAAACAGTGATACTTATACTGTTTGTTTTTGTTACTTTATAGGAGGAAAAATAGATGTGTGGGTAAAAGGGTTACTTCAAAAGGGAAATGGAATAGTACCTCCACACATTTATCATAAAAATGTAAAGGAAGATAAGGTTAAGTTATGTCTTTATATGCCAAATTATCATGAATATGACAGTGATAAATTATTAACAGCCAATATTCTTCCTTGGACCTGTGAATGGCTTTATTTTTACGAACTATTTTTAATAACAAAAAAATGGTTTGGAAATGGAATTCATCCTAAATGATTAGGAAATGCGATGTAAAAATGTCAAAAGACTTAAATAAATTTATAATGGTTGATATTCTACCACCTCTTGGCACCTATCTTTGGTGGGGATTTATATATATTATTTTAATATATATTTTGCACCTACCAATTATCAAAATAATATCTGATTTTACATCACTAACTGCGTCTGACTTGAGCATAGTTAGTGACATATTGACTAGATTTAAATTGGCGACAAATATTGTCTTGTTGTTTGTATTCCTTTATTTAGCTTTTAGAAAGGTTAAAAAAGATAATGAAAATAGTGTTTTCCATGCTAATGGTTTGGGGTATGTCAATTTTTCATATGGGCTATTAACATTTCTCGGGTTTATTTTTGGATACAGTCATATTAATGTGATTAATCTCCCTATATGGATCCAATTTAAAGTTTATAAATCAGCTTTTTGGACTCCAGAATATGATAACCTTCCTTCCAGGGATGATAAAGTGTCTTTAACACACGGAAAACTACATGGTGGAGAGGTAGCAAATTTACAATTAGTTGACACATATCCACTATCAGGTAAAATTCCACAGAAATTTAATTGTTATGATACTTGGGTCATAGAGCGAAGCAACCATGGGGAACGCTCATACAATGAAGATTTTATAAAAAAGTCTACAAAAGCTATTCAAGATATATCCAAAAGAGGGTACACAACGATAAATATATTTGCGTCAACTAATCCGATGCATAATTCAAAAATTGTTAAAGAAAATTTCCGTATGGATGTTAGAACTAGAAAAATTAGTGTTATAGTATATCAATCGATTGGTCCTAAGCATGTATATATGGAAGCACATAAAATATAGTATTAGGCAGAGATTGTTTAAAATCTAATTCGAAATGCTTAAATCCAATGCTAAATAGGCAAATAACGGAGATCTATTGCTTTATAGCTTCTTTGTCTTTTTAAATACCAGTTTGTGAATTTCTTGTAATGGGATTAGTCAACCAGAATCAACCACAGGTATGCTTGCACTGGTAATACAGCCGTTCAGTAGCGACAAGAAATATTGACCGCCGTAGGGTACAACGCCGTAATTCACGAGAAGTGGTTGTGGGGTATCGCTTCAGCAATCGTGCAATCCAACGGATTGTAAAATGTAAACCATGATACAGAAAAATTAATTGACGTTCCTGTATGGCAAGATGATAGTGAAAGTTTATATCTGAGTTTCTCCATTAATTCACCTGCTACAAATCTAACTTAAAATAGTCGAAATTCAGTTATGGTCATGCTATAATATAGATAGAAAAAAGGAGCCCTGCGTGAACAGGACTTCCCATGTAGAGCCGTTTAAGACGGTGGCATAATTTAACGTTATTAAATAACCGCTAGCTTGCCAGAGCTAAGGCGGTTATTTTTTTTGCTGACTTTTGATCAGCTCAACAATCAATGCAATTAAGGCCACGGTAAAGGTACCGAAAGCCAGCATTAATTGTAAAGCGTCCGCAACGGACACTTAGGCTACTCCTTTCATTGGGATTTATGGGCTTTAAAGGTTTTACACCATAAGCACCACCTCCGATCGGAAATAGCCACCGCCTTAACTTCTCTACAAGGAGCCATTATACAGGGAATCTGTATCATTATCCAAGCTTTAAAACAAATTCACTTGATTGCTATATTACTAGTGAGAACCAATTTAAAAAGATTAATTTTCAGGGTAATCCTTATATTGCTAGTAGGACACGGACGAAATTTGAAGGAAGGTTTTAAAACTTGGTGACGTAGAACAGTAAGGCACCTGATAATTCCCAAAATAATAATGCAAATGCAAAAAAATAAGAAAGAAGATTTTATAATGTTGAAAGTTATACAATTGTTTATAGGTCAATCATGGGAATTCATTTTAAATATAATCCAATGGATTAGCATTCATATATCGGTAGGTTGGTTAGCATTCGGATTAACATTGATAACATTTCTAAGAAATAGTCACAAGAAACTAAGGCAATCTTTTGAATACTCCTCAGGAAGTAATGATTTTGAGACGGCTATTGTTGTATATAATGACAGTGTAGGAACAGAGGCTTCGCAACTGCTAGGGATAATGGTTACAAACAGGAAGTTCTATCTATATCGCAAGTTATTACCATACATCATTAGAACGAAGCTTAGGTTTTACAAGGACAATAATAGTAAGACTATACACACAACAAAGTCTTGGGTATACCATATACTTTCCAAGAACTTTAAAAATCAAGATGAAGATAAAGGGATATACCCTTACCTTGAAATGGTGAATATCCAAAATGGTGATGAAATCACAGAGACAGGTTTTATTCCCATCAAGAGCCACGAAATGAGAACTATCGTTATTCCCAAAGACCACTTTTTAGACGCAGTTAGGAATCGCCTTATGTGTAATCACAAAGCACTAAAGCGATTTGTTAATAAAAGGCTCTTTGTCAAATCCTGTTGATAGAGAGTAAATGAATAGAATCAGGCAGTCATTAAAAGGCTGTTTGGTTCTTTTTCTTTATATTGATTTTCCTCTAAACGAATTCTGGTTAATAGATTGATAAAATTGGAATAGCCGAAAGCTGTTCGTTCGATTTGTTTGATTTTGCGATTGAAGCCTTCAAGACAGCCGTTAGAATAAGGTAGAGCTGCTCCGTTAAGAAACTGTTTAGTATCTTTTGAGAAGTAACCTGATAAAAGCTAACGAAACCATCATGAGACTAGTGTTGAGCTTACGCTCACAGTTACGCCATAAACGATGATAATTTCCCAACCAACTAAATGAACGTTCAATGAGCCACCGTTGGGGGATAACCGAAAATTGGTGTAACTCATTTCTTTTAACGACGATTACCTTGGCTGAGGTTAAACTGCTAATCTCATTGGCAAAATTTTGGCCGGTATAACCACTATCAACCATCATGGTTCGAACCAATTTAAACTGCTCTAAATTAAGGGTGACGAGTGCAATCGCCCCGTCACGATCAGTGATGTTAGCCCGGGTAATATGGATAGCTTGCGGGAATCCATTGATGTCGACGGCTAAATGGCGCTTAATGCCGGAAATTTTCTTGCCACCATCGTAACCCTTATTTTCAGCGGTAGCGGTGTTCTTAATGCTTTGGGCATCTAAAATGACGAACGAAGTTCGGGCTGACCGCCCTTGCCTTAATCGTCGATCAGCGACAATTTTTTTAAAACCTGAGTTAATAAAGCTGGTTTATCAGGGGTGGGGGCTTTTGACCAACTCATCCAATAGTAGTAAACGGTGGACCACTTTGGATAATCAGCCGGCAAATCACGCCAAGTACAGCCATTTTTAAGGACATAGAGCATGGCACAGAAGATATCATAAGGATCTGGATTGAAGTCAATATTTGAGACAGATTTTAAGAGACATTCAGAACCGCGTTTACCTTCCACAGCTCAAATAAATCATCAATTGCGATTAATAACTTATTTGAACCCTGGAAAGCATTAAGTCAGGCGGCCATTTGGCTCGTAAGTGTTGCAATTTCAACTTGTAAGGGGGTCTGGTAGCCCAGTGAACTATGAATTCTCTTCCTATTGTAGAAAGCATGCACATATTCAAAAAGGACGGCAGCGGCAGTTTCATAATCTTCAAAGACCGGCACTGGATAAACACATTCCTTTTTGAGGGAAGCGTGAAAGGATTCCATTGGCGCATTATCATACGGACAACCCTTACGGCTGTATGAGTGGCGGATATGTAGTTCAGTTAAACGTTGATTGTAATCATCGCTGGTATACTGTGATCCTAAATCCGTATGGATAATCAGGTCCCCAGTAATGGTTCGATTTTTAACCGCGCTTTCAAGGGTCTTTAAGACTAAATCAGTATCCATCTTTTTTGAGAACGAATAGCCGATAATCCGTCGTGAGTGCAGGTCCATGATGGTTGATAAGTAACACCAGCCATGACGCTTCGTTTGAATATAGGTCATATCAGCGGTCCATTTTTGATTTAAACCAGTGGTCGAGAAATCCTGCTTAAGCAAGTTGGGACGCTGTTCAACCTTGGTTTTGGAAGCCGAAGCCGCTTTCCACTTATTGACGGTAACGGAGTGGATATCCAGTTCCTTCATGAGCCGGGAAATCCGTCGTGGACTGCACCGAAGCTGCAGTGGTTGAAGTTCCAGATTCAATTCATGGTGGATCTTCATAACACCGTATCGCTGCTTAAATTCCGCAAAGATCCGCAGAATCCGTTGTTTCAAGTCCACATCTTCGGCCCGGCGTTTTGAAGGTTTGGGGGATCGATAACGATAATACTGAGCTCTGGAAACACCGAGGATTCGGCACATCTTGGTTACCTGGTGGTGATGGCTTTCTTGGTGAATGTAATCAAAGATATTGGTTACTTCTGCGCAAGGAAGCCCAGGGCTTTTTTTAGGATTTCGTTCTCCTCAGACAGCGAAGCCAGTCGCTTTTCCATCGCTTTGATTTCGTCTGGCGATTTACCGGATTGAGTTTTGGCCTGGCCCTGGATCCACTTATGAACTGTTGAATAGCCAATGCCATATTCTCTGGCCAGTTGGGCAGCTGATTCGCCTTGCTTATATAGGTTGATAATGTTTTGTTTGAATTCTTTGTCGTAACGAGTTGGCATGTAAAAATTCCTTCCTTTTGAGAGACGATTTATTCATTATACCCTCTCTTAAAAGTTGTCTCAGGAATCAGCTTACATCCAGCTGGACTGAGGATCAACTTGGGAAGTATCCTCATTGTTTTACAATAGGGTGTGATCTTTTTGGGCAGACTTCATAACAAACTTTTTTAATAAAGACTCCTATGCTGGAATTACGAACAGAAATTTATGCGATCATTACAGCATAGCAACTTAAAAAAATAAAAGTTCAAGGAAAGGCTGTTATCCATAAGCTAAATACATCAGATAGGCTACATATCTATACTTTACAAAGACTGTCATGGGAGATGGTAGCATGAATGAGAATCATAAGGAAAGACTGTGGCTGACATCCTTTTTGGCTGCAATTGTTGCAACAATTGCTTTTTCGGTTTATATCACTGAGTATCAATATGGTGGTGATTCTTACTACATGAAGATTGATAGTCAGCCTATTATTTCAAACGTTGAAGTACCTGTTGGAATATCGATTCAAGGATACACTTACGAAGGAGCTGCTAAGAACGCACAGGGAAAAATAAAGAATCTCAAGTTAAAAACAGATGAGCACGATATAGGCCCGTTTAAATCAGGGCAAATCATTAAAATTACTGTTAATAAAACATATGGAATCGTTGATTACCAAAGAGTGACTAAAAAAGAGACACCACTAAGAGCACAATAGGGTGTAATCTTTCGGACTCTCATTACTGTTCAATAAGATATACGTACGGTAATTGTTACAGTGCTCATCACAAACGAAAAGCTCAATACGAGCTGACACTTTTAGGACTTTATAGGGATCTGTAAGTTAGAGTATAAAGACCGTCCCTTCTGTTCAAAAATATAGGGGCAGACAAAAGTCAAACAACGCCACCAAGCCCTTTTTCAGAGCCTGGTGGCGTTGTTTGTGACCTGATAATACGTAGGGCGTGGTATCCTTAAATTCTTGGAGTTTATGACATAACTCTCATGGTTTTAATTAATCGACAGTTTATCGCTATTTTTATAGGCAATGAAGGAAACTCCAAAAAGAAGTCCAGCAGAGATAAAGAACACCTTAGAAATTCCCCAGTATTGAGAGACCAATCCGACTAACAATGATGATAAGGCAAATGTGCCGGTATAAATCACGTTTATTGCTGAATACACCTCAGGAATTTTGCTAGCGGGTAAAAACTTTTGAATAATCGTTGTTTGGGGAATGGACTTTAGTTCAGAGAAAATGCCAACTGTCATAGACAGAAGCAACAAAAGATATGGACTTCTGTTGATTGCAACAAAAAGAGTGGTGATGGCGCCTCCTAAGGCTCCTAATACGATCAGTTTTTGCGGGTTTTGATTGACATGGTTGGACAGAACGTAGCAGACAAAGCTTCCAACCAATAAGCCAATCATAAATGTTGTGTTTATATATCCCCACCATGCTGTTGAAACGTCTAGAACTTGCTCAACAAAGACTAAAACGATAGAAGAAATCCATGCAGAACTGGCAAAAGTCTCAAAGATATCCATCACGCTAAGTGTACGCATTAAAGGGATCCCTATCAAAACCTTCCAGCCTGATTTTAGTTTTTCAAAAACACTGGATCGTTCGTTCTCATGCACAATTGGCACGGACCTCATTAGTAACATAGTAAGAACGGAAAGTGAAGCGAAGACAATACTGAGCGTTAGTATAATTAAAGGCGAAAAATAAGTTAGCAGAATACTACCGCCGGCCCATCCACCAATTCCCAGTATTTGAAAGGCGCCGTCCATCAAACTATTTGCTTTAGCAAGTAGATGCTTCTCCACATAGGAAGGTATGAGAGAACTTGCTGCAGGTTGAGCAAATCCATCCATAAAAGCAATAGCCGTAATCATGGAAAATATAAGCGTTATGTTAACATTGCCTAAATGAAGTAATTGAAAAGCTAATGGGCATAGAAAAGTTACTTTGGCTGCCTGCGAGAATGTCAAAATGTGAGTAAGGGAAACAGACGTTGATACAAGTGGAAATATAATCCCTGATGCCATCATTGATAGGGTTATTGCCGTTGGAACAAGAGACGAAATAAATGCCGACCTAGTGATGGCATAAATAGAGCTAATTACAGCCACGATATATAGAGTATCTCCAATATTTGCGAGACATTGGTTTGCAAAGAGAGAATAGAATGAACACTTTTTCATATGAGTACCTACCTTTGAACAAGACTTTTAGTCCTAACCAAATAAACCCTTGATATTTTAAAAATTTAATACTGAAGGGCTACACAGAGAGGATCAATTGACATTAAACTTTATTGTTCTTAGGTTAATACTCACATTGGACTTTCTCTTCTTATAGGCATTGAAATATTTTTTATCAATAGGCAGTGCAGCAAAAAGCCTTATTGGTAAATTTGACATTTTAAGCAAATTATCACAAATATGCCTATATTGCAATAACAAAGTTACGACCTAGACAGCGGTTTGCCTACCGCTTATATTGGTGATTGCCAACACGGCTATCATTTAGGGTATGATGAAAACGCAGGATGCTTTTCAGGAGAGACTTTATAACAAACATTTTGGTGATGACACCTGTATCATGTTGCGTTTATATTGAATAAGTATTGGGCATCTGGTTTAAAATAACCACGAATTCAATAAAGCATTGATAGCTATCAGCCAATTACATCATGTAGGTCTTATATGTCTTTAGTTTAAAAGAACGTCATAGGAGATGCTAGTATGAATGAAGATCGCAAGGAACGACTATGGGTGACATCTTTTTTTGCAGCTTTTGTGGCTACAATTATTTTTTCTGTTGGTATCACTAAGTATCAATATGATGGTCATTCATATTACATGAAGATTGATAGTCAGCCTATTATTTCAAACGTTGAAGTACCTGTTGGAATATCGATTCAAGGATATACTTACCAAGGTACTGCTAAGGACGCGCAAGGGAAAATAAGGAGCTTTAAATTAAGCACAGATGAACACGATATTGGGCCATTTAAGTCAGGACAAATTATAAGAATTAACGTCAATAGAAAATATGGCATCGTTGATTATCGAAGAGTAACTACAAAAGAAACGCCGGTCAAGGCACGTTAGGGTGTATCCGTTCGGACGGACTTTCCTTAATTGACAATCAACCAAAGCGTGTGGGTACCCTAATTTGTAGAAAAACGCTTGTCTTTATGGTACCAAATGGTACCATAAAGCTAGAGGTGATTTTTATGACTAGTCAAGTACATTTCAGAATGAGCGAAAAAGAAAAAAAGGACTTCGAGATTGTCCTAAGTCGTGTGGGATTAACTCCCGGAGAAGCCTTTCGTATCTTTGCCAGGAAATCCATTGAAGCCGGAGGAATTCCCTTTGAGGTCTCTCAGCCAAACACACGTTTAAAAAAGGCTATTAGGAGTCAAGATTACGTTGAATTTAACGACCCTGAGGAAGGGCTGGATTGGTTAAATGAGTAAATTTATTTATAAACCAGCCTTTGAACGTCAGTTTAAAAAACATTACAAGACGATTTTAAAAGGGGGACGCTATAAAAAAGAAGATTTTGAAGCTGTTTATCATAAACTATTACGAGATGAACCGTTAGATCCGCATTATAATGATCACGCTTTGGTTAATCGTAAACCAGAGCGTGATTTACATATCAAGCCGGATTGGTTATTAATTTACAAATATGATGGTGAGTTTGTGCGCTTTATCGACACGGGTTCGCATTCAGATCTTTTTAACTGAATTTGTATTTCAATCATTACCAACGTAAGACCTGCATAGTTCAACATTAATATTACATTAGGGTGTACCCTATTGTAACTAAAGTGAGAAGGGAGTATTATTAGTTACATATAAGTGACCCGGAGGCGACCTAGAATTGGCTAAAATCGGTTATGCGCGTGTTAGTTACGCGTGATCAAAATCTTGCACGTCAAATTGAGCAGCTACATGATGCCGGTGTTAATAAAATCTTTCAAGAGAAGCTTTCAGGTAAAAATGCCGATCGTCCTCAACTGAAAGCAATGTTAGACTATATTCGTGATGATGATGAAGTAGTGGTACTGAGCCTTGATCGACTTGGTCGCAATTCTCATGATTTGACTGACATCATCGAAACCATTCGGCATCGTGGAGCTCAATTGAACGTTCTAAATCTACCTAGCTTTGCAAGTATTGAAGATCCTAACCTTCGTAACTTGATTACGACAATTATTGTCGAACTATATAAGTATATTGCTCAAGAAGAGCGCGAAACTATTAAGATACGGCAACAACAAGGCATAGAAATTGCCAAACGCCAGGGCAAATATAAAGGCAAAATTCGCGAATATGGTCCTCATTCACCTAATCGTCAAAAACGCTATATTTATAAAGAAGCCTGTCGCCTTTTAAATAGGAAGAAAGACGGAGATGAAACTCTGACCAAGCGACAAATTGCCCGCATGTTAGGTATTGCACCAGTAACCTTATATCGCATCGAAAAGTATCAGGCAGAAGATCTAGCAAATGTTCCCCGTAGTGAGAGGTAAACATCATGATAGATTTAAGGGGCAAACGAATTCTCTTTACAGGCCGTTTGCGATCTTTTCGTCGTTTCCAGGCACAACAGTTAGCAACTATTCTAGGAGCAAAACCTGTCAACGGGATTGACAAAAATGTCGATATCCTTGTGGTTGGTATTATTAGCAAACCCTATGATCAACTACTTACCACTCAAAAGTTAACGTATGCTAGAACCTATGGCATTCCAAAGATTGACGAATTAGCCTTTATTTCATGGTGCCAATGGCGATTAGATCAATTGAAAGCAACTCTTTAAGTAGTGGCTGGTGAAAGCAGCATAACTGCAAGCTTTATTGGCATCAAAGAATAGTAAAGATTATAATTAGTGCAAAGTAAACATGGGCTAACGCCTGTTTTCCTTGCACTTTTTATTTTTCCTGGAGGAAACCATCATGGCTTATCGACATCGTGCTACCCAATTGTCATTTCAATCCTTTAACAACGGCCTTGGTGTGCCACTCTCTTCCGACAATGAGTGGGTTCAATTAGCCGACATGCTCCCGTGGCAACAGCTCGATGAAGCCTATCAACTTCTTTTTACTGAGATGGGTGGGCGCGCTGCTAAACCCTTTCGTCTGCTTTACGGTGCCAGTTTGATCAAGCAAGCAGAACATCTAACCGACCGTTCGGTCGTTACCGCTATTCGTGATACCCCGGCTTACCAGTACTTTATCGGGCTAGACACCTACACAACCGACCTGCCGTTCAACCACTCAACCTTGGTTTATTTTAGACGACGCATGGGTCAAATAACGGAACTAGTGCGAAATATCATCAGTGATACCTTGCGCGAACAAATTCAAAGCTTATTGCCAGATGATGAGCTCCGTGTCTTGATCACAGACGCTACTGCGGTGCCAATTGAAATTCGTTTTCCACAAGATACTTCGCTGCTAAATCAAGCTCGGCTCAATCTAGAAGAAATGTTATTAGACATGGCTCATCAGTTGCAAATCAAGCCTCCACGAACCTACAAACGTGAAGCAAAAGCTAAGTGGACCGCTTTTGCTAGAAAACCGCGGCGTTGGGCTAAGGAAACACGCAAGCAGATCAAAGTACAGCTCCAGTATGTCCGACGTGATCTACGTTATATCGATGTGCTGTTGGCCCACGGTGCCTCTCTTAACGAAAGGCAAACCAAACGATTGGCTGTGATTCGTGAACTTTTTGACCAGCAAATGTTCATGTATGAAAATCGGACCCATCGGGTCCCAGGACGGATTGTTAGCTTGGCACAACCGTGGATTCGCCCGATTAACCGTGGTAAAGCCAAACAACGAACCGAATTTGGTCCCAAAATTGATGCTTCAATTGCCGATGGCATGATCGATATCGAACGATTTGATTTTAAGGCGTTCAATGAAAGCCAAGATTTAGCAACAACCATCGATCATTATTTCGACGTGCATGGTTATTATCCCGATGAAATCTTAGCTGACACACTTTATCGTACCCGCGAGAATCGTCAGCTCTGTCAACGACTAGGCATTAGGTTGTCGGGACCACGTTTAGGACGTAAGCCTAAAAAGATGGATGCTAAGCAGCGGCAAATTGATCGTGACGCAGAGAAGCGGCGCGGGAAAATTGAACGCGGTTTTGCCTTCATGAAAGGCCCTTTGGGCCTTTCATTGGTGCGGACTAAAACGGTAGCCAGCATCGCAGTGACGATTGATATTGCGATCAATCTAGCCAATCTAAAGATGCTATTAAGGCTTTTTAATGGACCAATTTTGATTTTTGTAAAATATAAGCAGGAATCCATCTTAATTCACTATCAAATTCACGTTTCAGGTAGCCGGAATGTTGCCTAATTCACCAGCCACTAAGTACCTTCTTATCAAACAGGGGGATTAGGGGTCTGTACTAGAATTTCGGACAGAAACATAAGAGAATTGATTTATCCGAAAGGAGTCCTCAAAATGACCTATTCACGCAATCGCTACGACCAAGATTTTAAGAAAAATGCGGTACGTTTGAGTTTTAACTCTTCCAAACCAGTTAAAATCATTGCCTCCGAACTTGGTGTTCCTGAAAGTGCCCTGTATCGTTGGCGGAAGCTATATACCGAAGATGGAAAGCAAACGCCGTTTGCTTCTTTAGAAGCTGAGAACCGTGCCTTAAAACGTGAAAATGCCGAATTAGCATTGGAGCGTGATATGTTAAAAAAAGCCGCCGCCTACTTTGCCAGTCTCCAGAAGTAACCCCCAGCGATAAGTATGCTTTTATGTTGAGGGAAACCTCTGTTTCTGTGGTAAGGTGGGCGCGTTTGTTAGACGTATCAACGAGTGGTTATTATGCTTGGCGGAGAGCTTTGCCAAAGCGAAACGCCAAAGAAAGGCAATATCGTCAACGAATCAAACACTTTTTTGATCAAGGACAGGGCACTTACGGGCCCAAACGCATCTGAGGTTTATTGCGTAAAAATGGTAATAAAGCTTCCTATCACCGAGTTGCCCGTCTGATGGCTGATGCCGGTCTGTATTCAACGCTACGTTGTCGTCATCCGAAGAGTTTGACCGATAGCCGCCTTGCTCGTCAAGGTGATTATCCCAATCTAGTGAAACACCAATCTTTTAAGCCGTTTGAAGCCTTATCAAGTGACATTACACAGACGACAACATCAGAAGGAAAAGCTTACATTTGCCAAATAAGGGATTTGAACAGCAACTTAGTGTTAGCTCATCAAATATCCAATCATATGGACACGGATTTTGTCTTAGCGACACTTAAACAAGCCCACCAAAGGTGGGCTTTGCCAGAAACGTGTATTTTTCATAGTGACCGTGGTAGCCAATACACGGCCAAAGCAGTGACAAAGTTGGTCAACCAATATCATTGGCAACGTAGCTTTTCAGCATTGGGAAAACCGGGTGATAACGCTTGGAGCGAAAGCTTCTTTGCCAGCATGAAGAAAGAGCTCATTTATCAGATACAATTTAAAGATATCAATGATCTGAGAGCGCAAGTCTTCGCTTACATCGAGACCTTTTACAACCGCGTAAGGGTACAAGCACGCTTAGACTATCTTGCACCAGTAGCATGGCTTTCCTTGTATGAACAAGCTTCACAAAAAGTCGCTTAGCAAACTGTCCGAAAAAGTGTTGACTTCCCAAGCGTAGGTTGATACAGTCGATCTTGAACATCAGTGCAAGATTTAAGAGAACAGCAGATTCAGAAACTTTTACAATCGAAGTCGGTTGAGCAATAAAGCCATAGCATTATTTAGATATAACTATCTCTAATGTTTGTAGCATTTTAAAAAATGCTTTTTCCGTTGAACAATAATGCATGAAATTGTGGATATAAGTTAATGATGCGACGTTTGTTATCGTCTGATAATAGTTTATAGGGTTGATTTAACGATATGTAACCGGTTACAATTTTAAACAAATCCATATCATACCAGGGGGGACTTAGAGTGAGAAAAATTTGGATAGGTGTAGTTTCAATATTACTGTCGGTGGCGTTAGTGAACCCAGTCAATAGTCAAGCAATCACGATGACTAAGAAGCAGGCCCAAGAGGTTACTGAAACGGTTCAAAAGACAATGCCAACAGAACAGCGTGTCAGCGATTTAGAGGATGCGGCTATTTACTACTATTGGAATGGTGGCCAACTCAAGAAGAACGAGAAGAAGGTTTTTAAGGGCGTCACTATCAAGAGTAATTTCGATGTCATTGAGCAGTTGTTCAAAGAAGCAATCAAAATTGATCCGCAGAATCTGAATTTACAAATGGATCTAGCCTCTACTTATCGGATGCAAAATAATAATGCGGCTGCGGCAAAGATGTGGCAGAACATTTTGAAGAAGGACCATACGAACTTTGACGCACGGCTTAAACTTGCTGCTTTTAGTAAGGTGACAGGGGACACAGCGACATATGACGATAACATTGCCAAACTTCAGGCACAGAACGCAGAGAAGACCGCGACTTTCACGAAGGCGTTTAGCCAAATTGATGAGATTGGCAAGTTGGACATTCAGACCAAGATACCAAATGACTTGCCTAAAGATAGCCATCACTACTTTGTTGTTCTCGGTTATGCTTTAAGTCCAAATGGTAAGATGCAACCAACGATGAAAAAGCGACTTGAAATTGCTTTGAAAGCAGCTAAGAAGTATCCCAAGTCAAAGATTTTAGTTTCTGGCGGCGTTCCGGAGAATAAGTTGACTGAAGCAACGGTTATGCAGAAATGGCTGGTCGCGCATAGCATCGCCAAAAAGCGAATCGAATTAGAGGATTTGTCAACGAATACCGTTGAAAATGCCCTGTTTTCAGTGCGCGAACTAGTTGATAGAGGGGCAACAAGTGCGACACTCATTACGAGTGCCACCCACATGCGCCGAGCATTTTTACTGTATCGAATGGCGGGGGACATTGTTCTTGCAAGCAATACATCTAAGAACGATAAGGCACCTGTTCTCACACAGGTTGCGTACGTGGACGATAAAAAGATCCTTAATGACTATGGTACGCCAGAGAAAAATGCCATTACGGACGATGTGTTACGACTTAATGGCGTTTGGCAGTTGCCAGGATTGCAGCGGTAATTGAACTGAATGGTGAAGCATCTTTGCTGAATTAAAAAACACCTAGAATCTTTGCGAATCTAGGCGTTTTGCTATTTGGTATGGCATAGTGGATGAGACAAGAAAGTGAATGATGAGGATCTGGTGCAAACAGTGTGAGAGATGACCATCTAACCAGCTATTGATCCTATGTTGAAGGTTATGCAGCTAACAATGCTTCTAATTCGTCCACGACTGAGAACCCGATGAGACTTAACTCTCGTCGGGTTCTTTTGCGTATTGCGTGAACAATTTCCACACCGCTCAACGTTGCACTAGCGGTTCGAATGCTTTGAAAGCTTGCTGAGCGGACACGATGACGTTTAATGAATCGGTGGTCCTGTTCAATCAAATTATTTCGATATTTGGAACATTGGTGGGCTGATTTGCTCAAATAGTCTTGCTTTATCAGGTGCTTCACTGCTTTCAGTGTTGCCCGATATTGATCAGTGACTAATCGATCAGGCCGACCATTGGTCGTCAAGAGACGCTTCAAAAAGTGATAGGATGCGGTATAATCGCGGTGTTTTCGTAGCTCAAAATCCATGGTCAAACCGTTACTGTCAATAGCGCGATACAAATAGGCCCAACGGCCTTTAACTCGAATATAGGTCTCATCGATTCGCCAACTTTTAGCGTGAGCTGTTTGATGCCGACGCCATAGAGCCTTAAAGATGGGGCCATAGTGATGAACCCAACGCATGACCGTGGTGTGATGAACAGTGATACCCCGATCCCGAAGCAATTCAACGATGTCACGATAGCTGAGACTGAATCTGAAATAGTAGCCAACGGCTACTAAGATGATGTCCTTTTGAAAGTGGCGTCCCTTAAAGTGATTCATGCGCGCAATCCCTCGTTTCTTGGCACCCAGTATACTAAAATCAAGTCAGCGAGGAAAATTTGCACCAGAACCCTTGTTCCCTAATCTGCATGACGAAGATGGCATCGCCGTCGTGAAAGCCGCGCTTGACCACGGCATTGACATGCTCGATACCGCTTATATGTATGGTTTAGGGCAGTCGGAAAAATTAATCGGTGAAGCCACACAAGGCTATGATCGCAGCAAAATTATTCTAGCAACCAAGGCAGCACAGGATCCACACAATGATCTCAAACCAAATAACGATCCAAATTTTTAACGCAGGCAATTGATGATGCTTTGTTACGCCTTAAAACCGATTACCTTGATATTTTCTATATTCATTTTCCTGATGACAAAACTACAAAGCGGAAGCGGTCAATGCCATTGCCAATGCCCGCAAGGCCGGCAAGGTTCGGGCGATCGGCGTTTCTAACTTCTCATTAGACCAAATCAAAGAGGCCAACCAAGACAATCAGGTTGATGTCGTTGAAGACAATTACAGTTTGGTACATCGCGATGCTGAGCAAAACCTGTTCCCGTATTTGAATGAACACCAGATCAGTTTCGTCCCATACTTTCCGCTCGCATCCGGCTTGTTAACTGGTAAGTATGGCCTTGATGATGCTGACAAGTTTAGTCGACGTTTCTCGGCAGATCAGTTCAAGACCATTCTTGCCGCTTTGCGAGAAGTCGATGGCATCGCTGATGCCCATCAGGCAACCTTGGCTCAGGTTTTCTTGGCTTGGTACATGAAGAATCCGGCCATTGCGGTTGTGATTCCCGGTGCCCGCCTACCTGAACAAGCTACAAGCAATGCTAAAGCTTTAGACGTCAATTTACGCGATGCTGAATATGCATCTATTGACGAGTTGTTCAAAAAATTCCGTACTGAATAATTGCGCATTGTTCTAGGCTACAGACTTCGCACAATCCAAAAAGCAGCCCGCTTCCAGCATGTCACACATGCGGAAACGAGCTGCTTCTTTTTATTATCGAAAAACGGATGGTGTGCCGGCATCACTCACTTTTTGCGTCTAAATGCCCGTTTGATAACCTGCCAAAACGTCAGTGATTGTACAATTTTATCTGCCGGGAAATGATTTCTGATGGCGCGCAAAACGCGTTTCGGATCTCTTGCCGCGAAGGTATATGTCCCATTTTTCTTCGTTTTGATTGCAAACCGTGGGATCCATTTGCCCTTAAAGATCACCGACGCAATGACCAAATCAATCTCATTCCACGGGATCTGATAGAAATCGCGCACGTTTTTTTCGTTGAAAAATTCAAACCCTTTATCGCCGATCATGATCTTGCCATATGTCGGCATTCCCATAAAGGCCGTGCCTTCGACCACTAATTCGGACTTCGTGTTGATCGATTGAACCATTTTCCGCCATCCTTTTAAACTCATCTTGAACGATTTTTTACTGATGGAGAGACTCGGTCTGTTCTCCAAACGCGATTACAGTTGTAGAAATCCCCTGTTCACGCTCTCCATTATAAAACAAAAGCCCAGACTTGCGCCTGAGCTTCCGTAATCCTTTGTTCGTTTTAACGGTTGATATTACATCAAGCCGATAACGTGGAAGACAACCCCGACAACGAACAAGCCAAGAATAATCACAATTGGAGAAACCTTCTTCTTCAGTAGCCACATGCAGAACAAGGTCAGCAGTAAGCCCATTAAACCAGGAATCAGGCTATCTAAGTTATCCTGTAGGGTTGTAATCTTATTCTTCGTTAATGACAAGCCCTGCGCTTGTAATTCCAAGGCTTTTTGAATGCCTTTAGTTCCGTTTGGAATCGAACTCCAATCGATATAAGCACCCTTTTGATTCTGAACATTCGATACGACAGGTGTGAATTTGACAGAAACCCAACGGTTAACCAGCGACCCTAAGATAAACATCCCAAGAATCGTGGCACCCTTCGTCACTTCTTGCAACAGACCACCGGAAAGGTCTTCGGTAATCTTGCTCCCAGCTTTGTAGCCAAATTCCTGCGTGTACCACAGGAAAGCCATACGAATTGCATTCCAAAGCACGAAGTACAAGATTGGTCCCATGATGTTACCAGCCATTGCCAATGATGCAGCTAAAGCACCAATAATTGGCTTAACCGTGAACCAGAACACTGGATCGCCGACACCAGCCAGCGGACCCATCATCCCAACTTTGACACCCTGTATCGCCTTGTCATCAATTGGTGCCCCATTGGCACGTTCTTCTTCCAGCGCCATGGTCACACCAATAATTGGTGATGCCAGATATGGATGCGTGTTAAAGAATTCTAGATGCCGTTTCAAGGCAGCAGCACGGTCTTCCTTGGTATGATACAAGCGTTTCAGTGCCGGAACCAGGGTGTAAGCCCAGCCACCGTTCTGCATACGTTCGTAGTTCCAAGAACCTTGAATGAAGGTTGACCGCCACCAAACCTTGATTCGGTCGCTTTTAGTTAAATGAACTTCTTCAGCCATGTTTGTCAACCTCCTTCTTAGTAGTTGTCAATGATGTCGCCGACAGGATCACCGGCACCACTATTCGAGCTGCCGCCTTTGCTTGAGCCGCCGCCCATTTTGGACAGAGCCAAGTAAATCAACGCCAGAGAGATCCCGATGGCACCAAGGCCGATCAGGGTAATCTCTTTAACTGTTGCCAAAACAAAACCGAGCGCAAAGAATGGCCATACTTCACGGGTCGCCATCATGTTAATAACCATGGCATACCCAACGGCAACAACCATGCCCCCGCCAATGCCAAGACCAGCGGTCAACCAGTCAGGCATTCTATCAAGCAATGCCCGAACAGGACCAGCACCAACGGCTAGAATCAAGCCAGCTGGAATGGCAATACGCAAGCCCTGCATGCAGATCGCAATCCATTGCCACATATCAATCTTCCGGAAACTGCCTTCTTTAGCAGCTGCATCCATAAAGTGAACAATCGCGGTTGCCAAGGTACGTACCAAAGTGGTCAGCAACAAACCGGCAACAGCCAGTGGAACCGCAATCGCGATCGCTGAACTGATACCTTTTGTGCCCTGACCGCCAAGAACCAGAATAATAGCAGATGCAACAGATGCCAAAGCGGCATCAGGTGCCATAGCAGCGCCAATGTTGGCCCAACCTAAGGCGATCATTTGTAATTGGCCGCCTAGAATCAAGCAAGGTGCCAAATTGCCGGTCACAAGTCCGATCAACGTGCACGCGATAACTGGCTGATGGAAATGAAATTCATCCAAAACACCTTCCATACCAGCAAGGAATGACACGATGAGGACCAGAATGACTTGAATAAAGTTTAAACTCATAAGTCTTCTTCCTCCATTTCAAAAAAATTACTTCTGTCTATTCAGTTCGTCTTGGGCTTTCTTCAGAAGTGCATCCAAGTTCTCGGCGTGGTCTGCAGGCACCTTGCGAACATCAAACTTGATACCGTCTTTTTCCAGTTGATGGAAAGTGTCGATATCTTTTTGATCAAAGGCCAACACCTTGTTCGGCTGAACCTTACCAACTGAATGGGACATGGAACCAATGTTAAGTTCCTTGAGTGGAACGCCGCCTTCGATTGCTCGAAGTGCATCCTCAGGTGTTTCAAATAATAGCAATGCACGTTGCCCGCCGAAATGCTTATCGTCTTTAGCGATCTTAATCATCTGATCGACAGGAATAACATGCGCCTTAACGCCCGCTGGTGCAGCTTCCTTAATCAGATTCTTTCGCAAGTCATCTTTAGCAACTGAATCAGAGACAATAATGATCCGTGTCGGGTTGGTCGTCTTGGTCCAGGTTGTGGCAACCTGACCATGTAGCAACCGAGAATCAACCCGCGCCAGAACATACTCAAGTGAGCCTGGCTGACCAGCATTCGAAGTAGTTGGTGCTGCTTGGGCAGCTGGCTTCGTCACTTTGTCCAGTGATTCTGGCTTGATCTTGATACCTTCACGTCCAGCATCGAGCAGATGTGCTGCAATATCCTGTGCAGAATCCATCGAAAGTCGTGAACCATACGCTTCAATCAGCATCGGTAAATTCAGTCCGGTCACGATTGCCCATTTATCCTTATGCGCCTCATAAATCGAGTTCGCTTGGTTAAATGGTGAGCCGCCCCATAAGTCGATCAAGAAAAGCACTTCATCGTCTGGGTCGAACTTAGCGATCGCATCTTCGAGGTGCTTGTGTAAGTCATCTGGACCTTCATCGGGCATGAAGGTCACAGCTTCGACTTTTTCTTGCTCACCGAAGATCATTTGACCGGATTGCTTGATGCCAGCAGCGAATTGGCCGTGACTAGCAAGAATAATTCCGACCATTTTTACGCCTCCTAAAAATTTGTGGTTGCCTTGAAAATAATATCTGCAATAAACGAAAATAATCTAAAAAACAAGGCTTCCCAACAAATTAGTTTAGTACCTGGTCCCCTTAATTGCAAGCGCTTTCTTTTGAGATACATATTTCCAATTTACAACAGATTTACTTAATGGATACTAGAAAACCAATGGGAACGATTTCTTTGCTTGTGAATCGGTAAGATCTGTCACATGATGAACGGTTCTTCTATAATTTTATGGAACTTTATCCTCTTCATGAAACAATAGCGAATTTCGCGATTGAACTGTTAGCTGCCCCCCACGTTCATGTGAGTGATATACATGCCACAAGCAAACGAGTATCCCGTAGCGATTTTTTAGTGCTAGGTCGCAAGAAAATTCTTTGCCGTGGTCAACCGCCACGGTTCGAATTGAACCAGAAAAGTCTGCAATGAGTCGTGAAAAGCACTCTAAAGCCACTCTCTCTGTGACAACTTTTTAAGCAACGGTTAAGAGAGCCTTTTTCCCCCTACAATCACTGCTAATTGTATACATCTCTAAACGCCTCTTTTCGACTCTTCGATTGGTTGAATCACCATGCTCATCAATCGAGGAACCTATCGATTGGTTGTAGTGCGATCTAAGGTCTTGTTTTCTTTTGCATTGTTTCCCATGATCGAAGAGTTGGATTGATTAGAAGTCGATTTTTCTTTGATAAATCCAGTGACAAATCGTATGTGGGGAACAATGAACGAGATGACTGACTATTTCGGGTAACCAGCCCAATCATGATTTTTCGGTAATCACATGGCTTAATGCTGACGTTAAAATTGAATGACGACCAGAACTATGTTGGAAAAGATCAGCATACTTCTGAGCTTCGGTGGAGCATTAATGGCTGCTGGTACAACGGTAAAGTTCAGATCGAATGGATAAGCAGAAGAAAACTGAGGGCTGTTTCACTTTTTACAAGAGGTAACTTTAATTATGCCATATAGGTTAATGATGTAATCTAGGGATGAGATTAAAGCGCTTTACAAGAGGGGAAAAATGTGATAACAATACTATGTTAGCGTTTTATAAAAACCAACATTACTCTTTTGTGTAAAAACGTATTTTTAATTTTTGTTGGTTTGAAATATTGTTTGATATTTCTTATTTAAGAAAGGTGATGATAGATGAGTAACTAACCAAGTGACATTACTTGCTGACAATCTGAGCTGTTTTACCTTGACTTAGAAGTTATACGTCAACGCGCGATCACGCTAGATGGGCCTCTACGAGATCTTCAATGCAGTCCTCATATTTTTTTGCTAGATCTCATTGGAGGGAGATACTCCATTGATTTTCCAATTGGCAAACAGTTACGGCCACTTATGACGCTGATCGGATCGATTGGTGATATCGGCAATAACCAGCTAAATTTGATTGTAAAAATTGGCAATCAAGATCGATTCCTAGATTACATAAGGGGCATTCAGCACTTGTTTTATCCATCATTTTATACGTACGAAGCACAAAAATACTGAAATGATCGAATAAGGATTTTGCTGGCGGCAAAAAAGATTTCATGGATTACATGATACCCTGCTGTGGATATCAAGGGCTGGTCATGGGACTTGAAAATCGCAACGGATAAGGTTATTGAACATGGAGGCACAGCAACGTTACTGAATTTTAAATTGGAACATTTTCGCATCGTCAAACGTGTGATAGCCCATGTTGGCACACTGAAAGAAGATTTGCCGGACTGGTTCAAAATACCGGTGTTGCTCAAATGATTATCGCGAAAAACAAACTTTAGGGACGGTAGAATTACAGCACAGCGTTGGGTGGCTCAACAAGCGCCAATGGTCAGGAAACAATTGCAAACGTTACTTAAAAATTAGTCAAACCATGGTGTTCCAGTCTTCGTTAGAACTCTATTGGAGTACTGTTAAAAATTAAAAAAGGGATTCTAGTATCGTATAACATCTTGTTTTTTCTACTTCGCAATTTTTAAAATCTTACAGCAAGAGATGACCAGTAGATTAAAATGTTTTGACCATTTTAAAGTCAAAAATAATACAATAATCTTTTTTGAATTAAATAGTTAAATTCGTTTGATTTTCTACATGGTTATATACGAAAGGAAATAAAAATGAAGAGCAAAAAAAAATTCTGGGTGACGGTCATGATTTGCTCGGGAGTCTTATTGAGTCTTTCCCCTATGACGATTCATCATGCGTCTGCTGCAGATGAATCGTCTGAATCATCGTTCTTTACATCGTTCGAAAGTAGTGAAAGTACTCAAGTTAAGCAAAACGAAATCAATGACCAATTGGGTGTTCATGGAATAACAGATACGTTTGGTAGCGTTGTTGATGGTGATTTATCAACAGAAGTTAATATATCAAGTATCCAAGGGAGTGATGATTTTAATCCCGACACTGAAACTAAAAAAAATTTGTTTGATGGGAATGTAAAAACCAAGTTCAACACAAACTCTGACAAAAATGTTTGGGTCAGTTTTTCATTGGATAAAGCTGAAAAAATTGGGGAATATGCGATTGCCTCAGCTAATGATGTCCCTGGACGTGATCCTAAAGACTGGGAATTACTAGGTAGCAATGATGGAAAAACGTGGACTTCACTAGATAAGGAAGCTGATCAGAAATTCAGTGGACGTCAAACCTACAATACGTATAAGATTACAACTAATAAGGCATACAACCAGTTTAAACTGGTTGTAAGTAAGAATAATGGTGAACCCATGACACAGTTCTCTGAACTTGTTTTAGGAACAGGTGTCAAAGACACACAAAAGAATGCTATGGCTACTATCCTGAGTGATGGACCAACAGATGCTATTAACCAAATAAGTGACAAAGGCTGGACTGGTGACAAAGCCTTTGAAGTTAAGGGCAAAGTGACAGATTCCGGTAAAGTTTACGCTCACAATGACATCGTGGATAACTTGAACGTTAGAGTCAACAAAGATACTAGCCTTCAGTATAAGATCTATCCTTCAGATGGGGAACATAACTACGATAACCATTACGATTATTCTTATACTCCAATGCATATGACGGTAGATCTAGAATTCTCTGATGGGACACATCTGAGTGATCTTAAACCAACTAGCACGGATGGATTTGAAGTCACCCCAGAAGCCCAAGGCGATTCCCGTTCTCTTTATTACAACCAGTGGAATCAGATTACTACGAATATTGGGGAAGTCGCCACAGGTAAAACCATTACTAAAATCATGGTCAGCTTCGAAGACAATAATGCGACTGCTGGCAAAACTTTCGATAATTTTTTGGATGATGTTAAAATTTTCAATGGTAATAGCACAAGTAGCTCGATTAACAGCACCGTGGATTATGTTAACACTCTTCGAGGAACTAACTCGAACGGAAATTTTTCTCGGGGTTTGACTGTACCAGCAACGACCGTGCCAAATGGATTCAATTTTTGGGCGCCTGTAACTGAGTATGGTAATGACACTATGTATCAATACCAGCAAAATGGCGGTCGTAAGTTTCAGCACATTACCATTTCTCACGAACCATCTATTTGGGTCGGGGATCGAGGAACATGGCAATTCATGGTCAATACTTCTATTGATGCCAACAAGGTCCAAAGTGCAGGTGACATCGATCATTCCAAATATGAAACTGAGTTCACTCATGATAACGAAGTGGCTAAACCGCAATTGTATTCGGTGAAATTTGATAAAGGTGCTGCCGCTGGCTCTTCTATAAACTTAACCCCAAGTACGCATGGATCAATTACTGAACTAGCCTTTGATGAGTCCGCAAAAAACAAGAATGTTATTTTTGATTCTTCTAGGGCAGATGGAACTTTAACATTCAACAAGGACACGAATTCTTTCACCGAAATCACTAAGAATGGTAACAACGGAATGAAACAGATGTATGTTTATGGCACTTTTGATAAGCCGTACATCGAAGCCAAGGTTGAAAACAATAAGCAAGGGATTGTAAGCTTCAATGACAACAAAGTAACTATGAAAATTGCGACCTCATTTATCAGTGCCGCGCAAGCCAAAAAAAACTATGATCTTGAACTTGCACAGACCACTTTTACTAATCTTCAAAAACAAACTACCGATGAATGGAACACAGTTCTGAACAAAATTCAGGTCAAAGGTGCAACGGATGCCCAAAAGACTACCTTATATTCGAACCTGTATCGTTTGTATATGTACCCGACATTTTACGGTGAAAATAAAGGTACAAATACTCATCCGCAGTGGATTCATAGTGATCCTTACAGCGGCGATATGGAACATCCGGTTGCTAAGGACGGAGTGATGTACTATAACAACGGTTTTTGGGATACTTACCGCACTGCTTGGTCAGCATACTCATTACTCTCTCCGGATAAAGAGAGTGAATATCTAAATGGCTTGACGCAACACTACAAAGATAGCACTTGGATACCTCGTTGGATTGCTCCAGGCGGCACTAATAGTATGGTTGGTACCAACCAAGACATTATCTTTGCAGATGCACTCAACAAAGGAATTAAATTCAATAGCGATGACGCTTATCAGGCTGCATTAAAAGATGCTACAGTTAAGTCAACTAATCTGGTTAATGGAGGCCGTGCGGGGTTAAATCAATCCGAGTTTATTGGATATGTTCCAAGTGAAGTTGATAACTATGGCCTGTCTTGGTCTATGGAAGGCTATATTAGCGATTTCGGGTTGTATCAGATGGCCATGAAAAAAGGGGACAAGGCTGAAGCCGCATATTTCAAAAATCGAGCATTGAGTTATGTCACTCTGTTTGATAATAGTAGCAAAGCAACTACTGACAAGTGGTTCAAAGGCAAGAAAACGGATGGTTCTTGGACAACGACGCCAACAACTTTTGATCCAACAAATTGGGCTCGAGATTACACAGAAACTAACGCCTATGATTATGGCGCTGTTCCAGTTCCTCAAGATGGGAATGGCTTAGCTAACTTATATGGCGGTGCCGAAGGACTAGCTGATAAGTTGGATCAAATTGTCACCACTCCAGGAGAATATAGTTCCAGCGGTTACGTCATTCATGAAATGCGTGAACAACGTGAAGGAAAACTCGGAATGTACGCGCATAGCAATCAACCCGGCCATGACATTCTATATATGTACGCCTTTTCTAGTCGTCCATATGAAACGCAAAAATATGTTCGTGATGTCCTTAATCGCTTGTATGTCGGCAGCGATTTTGGCCAAGGTTATTTAGGCGATGAGGATAACGGTGAAGCATCTGCGTGGTATATTTTATCTGCTCTGGGACTGTATCCTGAGAATTTGGCCACGAACCAATTTGAACTAGGATCACCGCTATTCCAAGAAGCAAAAGTTCAACTGCCAAACGGAAAGACATTGACGATCAAAGCACCAAACAATAGCCAAAAAAATGTATATGTAGATAGCGTCACATTCAATGACAAAAAAGTTTCTGCCTTATACATGAATTATGAGGACTTAATGAAGGGCGGTACTTTGACTTTTGACATGTCTTCAACTCCAAACAAAACTCGTGGCACTAATTCAGAAGACAAGCCGGCCTCACTTACACAGGGCACTAATACCGCTTATGTAAAGACCGATGCGTTTGATAGCGCAAAGAAAATTGACAGTACGGTAGATGATTCCCAAAATTTGACTGATAATAACAGTGATACATCAGCAACTATAAAAAACGGATCAAGCATTGATATCACTCTAGATAAAGCACGCATTGTAAGTATGCTGACCTTGACCAACATAAATAAAGATACAACTTTTAAGTCCGTTAGTGTTCTGGGATCCAATGATGGACAGAAGTGGACAGAAGTTGGTAAACAAAATGATGTTGGATTCAAGTATGATCAACAGACCAAGCCATACTTGGTTGATCAAGGTAACAAGGCTTTTAGCCACTATCGAATTCTCTTTAATGGTGGCGAAGGAAAGATTGGTGAAATCGAGTTACTCGGTAATATGAAAGATACCGCGGGAACTGTTTCATTAGATGGTGCCGATATACAGACTATTAAACGTGGGAAGAGTTTGAAATTGAATACTACGTTAGCTGGTGTTTCCGAAAACGACTTATCTTGGAGTGTACAGAAAGATAGTGTTGTTTCTGTTGCTAATGATGGAACGGTTACTGCTAAAGCAAGCGGAATGAGTTATGTATACGTCACCACTCCGGGAGGAATAATGGATAAGGTCCTTATTCGTGTTACGAACTAAGAATTATGTCGATAACTGGGATCTGAAAATATGCCTGTAAAAAAAAGCAAAAAAGCATCCAATTATATTACATCTATCTTTTTGGTTCTTGTATTTATACTGATCGGATTAGTTCATATTACACATTTTGATCTAACTCGACTTCCACTTGCAATACGAGTTGTTGAAAGTGGAAGTATGCAACCAGGAATACCTGTTGGCAGTTTAATTATTACACGTCAAATAGGACCTAATCAGATCAGATCTGGTAATGTAATTTCTTTTAAAGTTAATAACGAGGTTCTTACGCATCGTATTATATCTGTAAGTAACAACGATAAAGGGGTGAAGCTTGAAACTAAAGGAGATAACAGTACTTCTAAAGATCCTGGTTTTATCAGTGAGGTTGATGTTTTAGGAAAACTAGTTTTAGTAATTCCTTATCTGGGCTATGTCCTTTTGTTCTTTCAGCGACCAGCTGGATTGTTATTAATTGCATGTGTAATTGTAGGAACGTTAATGATTCATAATATTGTTATGCTAATAAAGAAAGAGAGAAAATATGAAAAAACCCCATTTAAGTAACTTTTCTAAACTGCTAATTGCGGTTTTGGCTTTGCTAATTTTTGCTGCTGGTGGAACCTATGCTTGGTTTACCGCAAGTAGTCAGACAACTCGCGATGTTTCCTTGGGTGCGCTTCGAGTAGCAATGAATATTCCAGTTCCTGAAGTTTCCTCAAACTACGAGCCAGGAACTAATGTTGAACTACCCGGGACTATTAGTAATAAAGGGTCCTTACCATCCATAACTCGAATTCAAAATAATAGTCAAATTAAATTTGCATACTCTGACAATAATCTAACTCCTATTCCGTCCGAGAATCGTAAGTTTGTGTCAACGGCCAAAAAAGCTATTCAGTTAAACTTTGAACCAACTTCAGATGATTATTTCGATAATAGTGGTGCATATTGGTTCACTGATAACGATGGACAAACTTATGTTCTTCTTGATCCTGGTACAACTGTCAACGTTAAAGCTATTGTTAATTTTAATGGTAATGAGATGGGTAACATGTATCAGAACGCTGATATCAAAATTTCCCTTAAGAATGATTCAACTCAAGTCATTGATGATGCTATGAAACATGCATTTGGAGTGACAGATAATGATTTGATTCCGCTTGAAAACCCCACTATGCGCATCTCTCGGCGTGCGACTTCGGTTCATACCCAAGCCGAGCGTGCACTTTCCCATCTTCACACGCTGGCAGCACGCTGAAAATATCCTGGATTGTACAATTAAAGTTACTACCCAGGAAATGTAAAAAAAACCTGCCTTCTTTCTATAAATGGTTTGTTGTGCAAGCATCATTCTAGCAAGAAAGATAGTCTTTTTTGCTCTATGTCAACTGGTGTTGACGAATAAGTTTTTCATTTGAGGCGGTTCTCCATTTGGGAGCCGTCTTTGTCATGTTATGCCGTGATTTGGTAGATTCGTTTGAAGAAGTTCAACTGATTCTTGAAGCCAAAACAGGATCGTTTGAGTGACTTGATGAGGCGGTTAGCCCCTTCGATCGGACCGTTAGAATAAGGGCTGGTGACAGCGGCGAGAACAGCGACTTTGTGTCGCTTGAGTGTCGCGATCGTCATGTCCAAGGTAACCGTCTGGACCCGAGTGCGTTCAGCGAGTGAATAATGAGCGATGAAGAAGTTTTTAATCGTGCGGTTGAATCGGTCACCAAGCAAGGCAATCAGACGATGTGAATCGGCATCAAGACAGATAAACGACATCATGCCATGAGTGGAACGGAACTCATCAAAGCAGAGTCGCGTGGGTAGCCGGCGAGCCGGTCGGAGTTTGAGATTTTGGTCAATGATCCGTTGAACCGAGGAGGCTGAGATTCCGATAATACGGGCGATGGTTTTGACTGGCAACCGTTCATGCGCTAACTTCATGATTCGCTCTGTCATGTGAGCGGCGATCGTGTGGTTGGGTTGCACGAGTGGCGTCTTGGCACTGACTGTGTGGTAACAGTTATGACAGCGCCATCGTTGCTTATGCAAGTCAATGACTGTCGGCATTTCAACCCCGTTGAGGACGCGCACGTGGGCCGTGTAAAACCCGTTAGGGTGCAAGGCCTCAAAGCCACACAGTGGGCACCGGGTTAATCGGTAAGTCAGCTCGGCATCAATCACATGATACTGGCGGCGACGTACCCCGTTGCCGCGATATTCATGACGAACAAAGGCAATTTTGATATTATGGTCCGGTATTCCAAGGACGGACAGTGTAGGATCGTATTGGGACATTTACTCATAACCTCGCTTGCTTTTGGTTTCGACGCTAACAAGCATAGCATGGACACTGAGTAGGTGTCTTTTTGCGTTATCCAATAAAGCTTGCCAACCTTGCTTAGTTGGAACCTTACCGGTTGCTTTAAAATTGGCGTCACCAACTTGGGTAATAATGGTAGTTTCTTCGTACTCGTACGGATCAGCAAACATCGCTAACGTCGTTCTTAAAACCAAATCATAGACCTGTTGCTGTAATTTAGGCAAGCTGGCCAGTTTCTCTTTCGTCGGCACGACTTTAGTCATAATAATGGCGTAGTGTTCTTCAACCTTTTTCCCATTAACATAGCGCTTATTCGGGGTGGTATTGGTTAAAGCGACTCGCTTAGAGACTAACCCCAGATACTTCGTCAGATTAGCCACTAAATACTCAAATTCTTCATTAGTGATATAAGCACAATCAGTTCGGGGATAACTCAACAACTTGGCTTCATATAAACTTTGAATAGCCGCTAAGGTTTGGCTGGCACTGGCATGATACCGTTTATTCATCGCACTTTGCAGACTGGATAGCGAGAATAGTTGGGGACTGGCACTCTTTTTAGCCTGCTTTTGCACGTCCTTGATTAAACCGTCCTGTTAGCCTTTCTGAACGTGTTTAGCTTGCATGAATGTCATTAGCCCTGTTTCATCTTTAAACCGCTGATAGGGGTCTAATTTTGCGACGAATTTTTGCTGATTGGCTAAAATTTCCGCATTTAGTTCAAAATAGGGTTCCGGCTTAAAGTTTTTGATTGCCTGGTCTCTTCGATAAACCATATACAAGGTTGGCGTCTGCACGCGACCAATTGAGTACACCCCGCGCACCCCTTTTTGTCTTAACAACAAAGTATATAAGGGACTACCATTCATACCGATCAACCAATCGCTAATTTGGCGGGTTTGGGCTTCTTTATAAGCCAAATAGTCTTTGTGCCAATCACCAAGATTTTTGAATCCGGTAATAATCGCGTCTTTTTCCAAACTATTCAACCAAAGGCGCTTAATCTTTTTCGACTTAACATCAATATGGGCTTGGTTCATGATTGACCACGCAATATTGGAGCCTTCCCGACCACTATCGGTGGTAACAATAATGGTATCGGCTTTGGTTAACAGGTCTTTAACGATCCTGAATTATGCTTGTTTACTAACTGACACTTCAACTTTGTATTTTTCGGGCAAAATAGGGTCACTAATCGTATAGTAACCCTGCTTTTTGTGCTCTTTTGAAAATCTTGGACATATGAACGGGCTTGACTAGGCTTTTCAGCTAAGATAACAGTGGTCATGTTCGTTCACTCCTTATGATTGAGCTTCTGTTCTAATTCTGTTCTGCCTTGTTCAGCCGCTTTTAACCAGGTTTAACGGTGCATTTTTTATTCCGATTACAAGTGCATGCCCCCATCTTCATGCCGATTACGGGTTTGGTGTTGCCGTTGCTTTTTCGTCATTTCCCACTCGGTCTCTTTTAGTCCACGTGGTTGCTGCTTTCTTAGATAGTCTGTATTCTTCACATATAAAATAGTCATTAAGGCTTCGTCCAAAATATTAGTCAAGTAGTTTTTCGGGCTAGTTGGGTAATAATTAATAGCCTGATAGTCCTTAACTTGAGCTTGCTTATATTGGTCAAACCGGGTTGCCTGTTGTTTCAAACGGGCTTGCACCATTTCAATTTGTTGGTGATCCAACTTAGGATCTTGGCCACATTCGCCGATAAACAGTTGCCGGGTGCCATCATGTTTTAAGACCCGTTGTAGCCGATGGTCCTGAACATCTTTTAATTCAATTTTGCCTAACAGGTAATTCAAACCAGCCTGGTGTTGCTGACTAGTAAAGACGACCGGTGGCTGCTGTCGTAATTGACTAAGATCACTGGCGCTTAATGGCTTTAATTCTGGATCATAGTAAACCACAGCGGTATAGATTTGCTCCTTGTCAATCGGCTCTAGCTTATCGAGGTCACTATCCGGAAAAGCAGTCGTTAGAATGCTGTCGTATTGGGTTTGAACCACGGCTTTAACCTCCCGAATGACCCGTAAATCTTTCACCGCTTTCGAAATGAATTCGAGTTCGTTAGGTTCATAAGCGGCTAGTATTCCCCGATCAGTATGCTTCAAATCGTCCAGCTTGTGTCCATGTTTGGCTAGTACCGTGGTTAATTGTTTCTCAATTGTCTGGGCTTGCTGATTAACTAATTTCCAGCTCACATATGGGCGTTTGGTAAACGTCAATAATTGTTGGGTTAATAAGTCATTTCGAATATTCGCTAACCGTTCAGTCAATTCACTATCTTTAAAAATAGTTTGTTCACTATTAGTTTCTTTAATTAGTTCCCGCCGTTCAGCGGCCGTCGTCCGTTCAAAATCAAGTTCCGGATATAATTTTTTAGTTGCTCGGTCCACTACTTTATTTAACAACTGATTAGCTTGTGCTAGTGATGTGGTTTGCTGGTCAATCGTGAGTAATTTCTTGGTCACATCTTCGCCAATCGCATGTTTAATTAATAAGCTGTTTTTCCAATTAAACAGCATGCGTTGCTTGTCATCTAAGTGTTCTAAATCGACATAAGTTTTCAGTTGTTGACTTAGGTGGCTAATCGTGTGCTTTTCGGAAAATGATAACTCGTCAGTTAATGCGTCAAAATGTTCATGATTTCGGATCTTTTCGTTAATATTATGATACTTAGCTTGAGTGTTTCTTTGTGCTCTAACTTGTTGATTAAACGCTTTTCTATTTTGTCTCTGACTATTAATCCCTTCATGTTGGGTAGGTGTCTCTTGAATTCCTTGATCGACAAATGATTTTTCGCTAATTCGATCGGGAATATTTTTTTGTGCTAAAGACTGATTAACACTTGTTGCCCAATTATGCCGCCACTCATTAATTTTTTCCTTTTTATCCCAATCAACTAACCAAATTTTTCTTTGTTTTGGGAACCCGCTTTTAGTTAGAAGTTGCTTTCCATTTTCATCTTTAATGTACTGCGTTTTTGCCTTTAATCCCCAAGTACCATCGGGGTTAAAGGGCCGATTAGTTAACATCACATGCGCATGCGGATTATCCGGGTGATCACGATGAATTGCGACATCAGCTACCATACCTTGATCGACAAAATTATCTTGCACGTATTTAGTTAATAATTCTTTCTGTTCTGATTCACTTAATTCTACCGGTAAAGCTACGTTAAACTCTTTTGCATACCGTGAGTTTGCTTTGCGATCTTTCTTTTCAACTTCATTCCATAACTGCTCCCGATCACTCGCCCATTTTGGTGCATTTTTTGGTGTTAAAATAAAGCTTTCTGGCATAACCGAACGCGCATAAAAATAGCTTCGTCCTTCTTTTTGATCGAATAACTTTTCACCACTTCGATAAGCAGATCCAGCAATGGCACTACGTCCTTTACCAGCACTAATATTTTGAAAACTCATGTGAAAAATTGCCATGTTGGTCACCGTCTTCCTTTGATTCTATGAGTTTGACTTTGTTGTCGCCAACGGCGACTTCTAATACAGGTTTTAATGGGGTTAACACAACATAGAATTTATTCTATGTATAAGTGCGCATTGACCTCGTTTCACTCGGTCTTCTGATTCTATTAACTTTAACTTAGTCTATGCCTTCCGCTTCGCTATTTCAAATTTTATACTTTGACTTAACGTTTCTTATATGATATAGTTTCGGTGATTATTTCTAATATGATTGGAGGGATCGTTATGTCTCAAAGTAACTTAGAAAAACAAGAAGCTAAATTAAAATCC